>Ga0326727_10024727_pt1 | contig 11324 bp, 7 predicted proteins | sample MB2enrmetagenome_FD_207643 | JGI IMG/M metagenome (GOLD analysis project Ga0326727, IMG submission 207643) | Lab enriched peat soil microbial communities from McLean, Ithaca, NY, United States - MB29MY | ecosystem: Environmental > Terrestrial > Soil > Wetlands > Peat | place: USA: New York... | reverse complement strand
TACCGCAAAAGCGGTAGCCGAAGGAGCCGCGCCAAGGGCCGGAGCAAAGGTAAGCCCAGCGGTGGTGCCGGCGACTAATTTAACGTTCGCCGGGACATTGGCGGCGCCGCCCCACCAGTTTTTGGTCAGCATTAAGGTATTGTTTAAATCATCATTGGACGCAATTTTCGCATTGCCGGTCAGGGTGTTCTGGTAGAAATTGACGTTGCTATCATTACCAGTAGCAACGCTGAGGACATAGTAAGTGCCGGCGGTAATGGTGTTGCCGTAAATGTTAACGCCATTGGCAGCGGCAGCAGTGATGATAATCGCAGAAGTAGTCTGGTCAGTAGCGGTGAGGGCCGGCGGAGAAGCTTCGCCGCAATTGGTGACGGTATTGTTGAAGAAGTTAGCCATCGCGGTCCCGCCATTCACGGTTAAGGCATTGGTTAGTCCGGTGAAAGTACTGGTGCTGATTGCATTACCGGTACCGCCGGTGATTGAAATACCGTTGCCCAGATAGGTGTCAGTCGTTTCAGCAACGCCGGTGAAGGTGCTGCCGGTGACGGTGACATTAGCTGCGGCGGAGATGCCCCAACTGGTGCCGGCGACGTTGAACTTGCAGCCGGTAACAGTGGCCGGAGTCATGGCGTTAAGGCCGACGAGAGCACCGGTCTTGGTGGTGAATGTATCGTTGCTCAGGGTGCAAACCACACCGGAGCCAGAGTCATTCACGATTAAAGCGCCATTCTGGAAATTACAGCCTGAAATAGTATCAGTGCCGCTAGCATTGGTGTTTCCGATGGTTAGCGCACCGGGGCCGGAACCATCAACGGTGACGGCGTTGATAACGACAGTTTTACCGGTTAAGGCCCAGGGAGCGGTTGACATTAGGATAACATTGGCCGCGCTGGGGTCGGTGCCCTGAATCGTCATGGAAAGGGCAAGTTGGCCAGCATTTGCATTAGCGAAATTCGTATTATAGGTACCGGCAGTTAATTTAATCGTGCCGCCGGCGGTAACATCGTTAAGTGCTACCATAAAATCGACAGTCTGGGCTAATTCGACACCCGCGCTGTTCCATACAGTGATAACACCGGGGACAGGGGTGATGGTCGGAACTGTGGTCGTAATCGTGTTAGAAGCGACGGCGGTTGTTTCTGCATGGGTCGCGACGGTTACACCATAGGCACCGACGGTGGCCGGATTAGTGATTTGGGTAAAGGTCAATTGGACGATTGCGCCGGCGCCAATAAGGCCAACCCCGGCTGAAGTGGTATCAAGTGTAACTACTTGGCCGACTCCGGTAGCAGTAATTGCTACGTTGGTGATGGCTGTTGAGCCAATACCGTTGCTGGTTGAAATCGTAGTACCAGTAATTGCACCTGCTTCATTATACCATACCCTGTCAAGCCCCTTGCAAGTACCGGCTTTTTTCGCCGGCACTATATATAACGCAGTTCCCGGGTTTTGGTTAGCAACAAAATTCTATTCCTTAATTAAATCATAGCCCGTCAAATTCAAAAAGCAAGGTTTTCCTGAAAATATCATGCGACCTATAGTACTAAAGTACTATAATACCCTTCACCAAGAGCAATGAAGATGGAAGATGTGACTATCGCATCTCAGCTCCCCCGCCCTTTAATGGGAGAGGGCTAGGGGAGAGGGTATTCATCTTTTTAGCATCATTTTTGTTAAGAGCAGTGGGTTGAGCTACAGTCTTTTCCCCATGTAATCCCCCGCGGGGGTGTATCCGAACTCCACGCGGTAATACTCCCTGGCCCCGACACCGCTCAACACCAGCATCTGCGGTGCAAGGAATTCCTCGCGGGCGATGCGTTCCGCTTCCCTTAATAATGCTTTTCCCAGACCTTTGTGCTGGGCGGCTTCCGGACTCTGGTTTTTCAAGGGCACTTCTGCCCCGTAGACATGCAGTTCCCGGATAATCGCTGTGGGCATTGTATTCTCCAGGCAGGGCAGGGGAATGGGATTGGCCTGGATGCGGAGGCGGAGCAGTCCGAACAGCGTTTCGCGCTCGTCTTCGAAAGACAGGAAAATCTCCGTGCCGCCGGAGGCTGAATAGTCCCTTCTGGTCAGTACCGGTTCGCCCAATTTCCAGCCAGCCGCCAGGCGGTGGCCGTATTCCCGGCAGCGGATGCAGCGGCATTCCAGGTTTCTCGCCCGCATGCGTTCCTGGACCGGGCCGCGCAAGGAATCTTTATAACCGGCGACGATAAATTTCACCGGGATATCCCGCAGCACGCGGGAAATGCGGACATATTTCGGCACGATAGACTTGATGTCCGCCACCAGGTCCAGCAGCGTACTATTATTATAAGGAACATAACGTCCCTCGTTGAACCATTTTTCCAGTTCCGTCCCGGCTACCACCATCGTCGGGTAGATTTTTAGGCCATCCGGTCGGAAACGCGGGTCGTCGAATAATTGTTTGGACATCGCCAAATCATGCTCCGGCGTCGAACCGGGCAGCCCCGGCATCCAGTGGTAATGCACCTTGAAGCCGTAATTTTTCAGCAGCGCCGTCGCTTTAACCACATCTTCGATTAAATGCCCCCGGTTGACCAGGCGGTAAATGTCGTCATCCAGCGTCTGCACCCCGATTTCGACGCGGGTCGTGCCGAATTCCAGCATCCGTTTGACTTCATCTTCGCCGCAGTAATCCGGCCGGGTCTCAATGCACAGCCCCACGCAGCGGCGGGCGGCGGTTTCATTGATGTGCTTGGCCTCGGCCAGCGAGGCGGCGATCGTGCCGTTAAGGGCGTCGTAACAGTCTTTGATGAATTGATACTGATATTCCGGTGGCGTTGCCAGAAAGGTGCCGCCCATGATAATCAGTTCGATTTTGTCGGTCGGGTGCCCCATATCGGTCAGCCCGTTCAGCCTGACGGTCACCTGTTTGGCAGCGTCGAACTGGCACTCGATGCCGCGCAACACCGCCGGCGATTCCGGGGTATAGCTCTGCGGCATGGCAGTGAAAGTGGGACAGTAAACACACCGTCCTGGGCAGGGCGCCGGACGGGTCATTACGGCTATGGGCGTCACGCCGGAAATAGTGCGGGTTGATTTTCTCATCGCGGGCGGCTGCTTCTTCATATCTATGATAAGTGTAACAAAACCAGTCCCCACGAACAAACCACTGTTTCTGTCGGAACAGGTTTATAACCTATCCGCCCACACCCATTCCTGTCATTATCGGGCTTGACCCGATAATCCAGAGATTTCGGACAGCCTCAGTGGGAACAGTGCGCCTTAGGCGGGCACAATCCCTGATCTCCATCCCGTTGAAAGCTTGTCCCATACTTGATAGGGGATGGGATCCAGGCTATAAAACCTAATTGTCGTCCCTGCGAAAGTCGCAGAGCCATTTTCGGTACTTGACGCAGTCAATGTATACTTTGCTTCGGTAGGATTACATCGAAGCAAACGGACCGGAATCCATCAAATCACCCTGCCCCGGTAAATCCCTGAAATACGATTCAAACACCATTGCCGTAGGGACAGGTTTATAACCTGTCCGCCCTCCCGCCTGTTCAATAATGTGGGAGATTCTTCGTCCGCCTCAGGCGGATCAGAATGGAGCCTTGCACCCTCCTCACTCGCTGTCATTCCCAACCTGATCGGGAATCCGGCTTCAAACCCCTGTCGTCCCCGTGAAAACCGAAGTACCGGGAAGAAGTGAATCTAACGGAGTCCAATGTTGTTGCACAGGCGTCCCTGCCTGTGACGTTATCTATTTCCTATTTTCTTGCTTCTTGACTACAAGGTACTCAGCTCAACGAGCTGATTTAGAATTTTGAATATTGTTTCGTATTTCGATATTCGGATTTAGGATTTGTTTGGCAGTTGGTGATTGGAGCTTGGTATTTTCTTCCCTGTAAGCATTTAGGCGTATTCCATCTAAGGACGGATTGTATTTGGCTTTTTCTTGAATTACAATTTGGGCATCAACCGGCTAAATTATGCTGTCGAAGGAGGCTGTTCCATGAAAGAAGTAGTGATTGCCAGCGGTGTCCGGACCCCCATCGGGGCCTATTGCGGGATGCTGCGCGAAATCCCGGTGGAAAAGCTCGGCGCCCTGGTCTTAAACGAGGCTGTCAAACAGGCCAACGTCAAACCGGCGGAAGTGGACGACGTGTTTCTTTCGCAGGCTTATGCCAACGGCGAGACGCCGAACCTGGCGCGCAAGGCTTTGCTGGAAGCCGGCTGGCCGGTGGAAGTCCCCGGCATGACCGTCGACCGCCGCTGCTGCGGTGGCGTGCAATCCATCTGGAGCGGCGCGATGCAAATCCAGACCGAAAATGCCGAAGTGGTGGTAGCCTCCGGCGCCGAGAGCATGAGCCGCGCCGAATTCTATATCCCCGGCGAATTCATCAAATGGGGCGTCGGCGGCCGGACCGACCCGAAATGGGGTTTCTTCCCGCGGCAGCACGGCAGCCTGGGCCTCTGGGGCCTGCCTTTCTACGACCGGATCCAGCGCGGCCGCCCGATGCACCAACCCATCGAAAGGTTCGGCGAACTGAACTCGATGATGACCTGGGCGGAGACTGCCGCTAAAAACGAGAATATCTCCCGCGCCGCCTGCGATGCCTGGTCGCTGCGCTCGCATCAAAAAGCCATCGCGGCCGTGGATGCTGGGAAATTCAAGGAAGAAGTGGTTGGCGTCCCGATGACGGAAAAAGGCAAGACGGTACTGTTGGAAGCCGATGAAACGCCGCGGCGGGATACTTCCATCGAAGCGCTGGCGAAACTGCGCCCGGTTTATGAGGGCGGTGTCTGCACGGCCGGTAATTCCTCCAGTGAGAACGACGGCGCGGCCGCATTGGTGCTGATGACGCCGGAAAAAGCCAAATTCCACGGCGCCAAAGTTTATGCTACTTTGATCGGTTTCGGCGTAGCCGGTGCCGACCCGACGCTGACTTATCCTGCCGTGCCGATTGCGGTAAACAAAGCACTAAAGAAAGCCGGCCTGAGCATTAATGAAATCGACCTGATTGAAGTTCAGGAAGCGTTTGCGGCGCAAACCTTGGCGGATATCAAACTGATGGGCCTAAAACCTGAAGATATTGAGAACAAAGTCAATGTCAACGGTTCCGGGATTTCATTGGGGCACCCCATCGGTGCGACGGGTGTGATGCGCATGGTTACCCTGGTGCACGAAATGGCGCGGCGCAACGCCAAATACGGTTTATTGACCATCTGCGGCGGCGGTGGCCTCGGCATCGCTTGCGTGGTGACCAGAAAATAAGCAATAATAAAACGCAATGGTAGGGGGTATAATCTTACGCCTTCGTAAATTTCTAATAAGTCCCCATTCACCCGCTTAACTCAGAGCTAATTAATTTACTACAAAAATCTCGTTTATTAGCATCTTTCCCATAATCGAACGGGAAAGGTTGCGGTAGCCGCTGTTATCCTTGGCCAGCAATATGAGGTGATAACCGCCTTTTAAAGTCATTTCGGCGCCGGTGATGCCTTACATGTCCAGCAATCAATTGAGCCGAGCAAAACACATCGCGCCGGAGAGGTTTGTGGTCGGTGAGTGCCAAGGCATTTTAACCGAGTTCTTTGGTGCGCAGCAGCAGTTATTCCAGCGAAGAGGCGCCATCGTGGAAAGAATAATAGCTGTGGCAATGCAGTGCGGAATAAAACATTTGAGAGACCTAGAACATGTGTACAACTATCGACTGTTTGGCTAGTAGACCAGATTTATTACCTGTCTGACCCGGAAAGAAAATCAAGGGGATGTGTTTCTCTAAGACTTTGTTAACAGCCACGAAGGAGTTTGGGTACTTTGCATAATGTCGAGAAAAACCCAACTTTATATATATATTCTAGAAAACTGATAAACTACGTACGGAGAACTTCCGCAACGACTCCAGTTTTCCAGTTTTCCCAGTATATATATATACCGAGCGGTTTCGGGTGTTATTATGCAAAGTTGATCATTTACCTTCCTGCTTTCTCATAAACAATCATTCATTATCGGCTGACTGATATCTCTAATAGACCATTGTGCTCATCATCAGATATCAATTGTCAATGGTTAAGGTTACTTTGTTCCGGTCAACTTTACTTTTTTCTCAGGGTAAATCTTTCCGGCTAACCGGAAGAAGAACTTGTTGTGTGCCTCCACATCTTCATCAATTCGTCCCGCTATCAATAATCTCTTGGTTGATAACCTGATATCTTTGATATCCCACTTGCTCTGCATTTCATCGTACAACCCCTGGGTGGATAACGGGAAATCCGAGCAATCCAGAGCTGCTTCGATGTCGGTGTCGATATCGAAAGGAGCAGCCTTCCACAAACCGGCATCAATTAGTGACATCCGGGTTTCATCTTCAATAACACCTATGCGGATTGGTGCCCAAGGGAGCGTCACTCGTTTGGACATTGGCCGCAGATACATAACACCTAATCGTTCCTTGCTCTTATCCGGGCTCGATAATATGTAGTAACAGTCTACAGACTCGATAAACGCGGAACTACCCATAGCCAGTTTGGAGAATTCGCGTGTTGTCATGTAGTCATCAGCAGTAACATTACCGTTAGGCTTTTCGGTTACGTGATGGATAACGACAATTGATCGATCCTCAAAGTTTCCTGTCAAACAACGACGCCTCAACTCCTCGAAAACCTTACTTACACTGCTCGTCCTGTTAAAGTCGAAATTTCCTCCGCCAAATTTGTTGAAGCAGTCCAAAATTACTACCCGGCACTGTGGATACCGATTTATCGCATTGTACAGTGTAGAATCTGAGAAGTGCAGTCCTTGATGCAGTTCGGTGCAAATCCTGTAGTTATCACGATCCTCTCCCCGCATCATGGCTGCTCGTCCGCGATAAAGTCGTGATTTGAAGCCAACCTCTTGGCTGTCTTGGTCAACAATTAGCACCGCACAGGGCTCAACCTGATGACCTAGGAATGGTACGTTATAGGCTATACTCTCCCCCATCAGGTCAGCTAGTGTGCTCTTGCCAGCTCCGGACTGCGCTACTATACCAGTAATAGCAGCTTTGGGCAGAAAGTGATCTATACGCCATTCCTGCTTTTGTGGAGGGTCACTAAAATCGAATGTCCCCATTATTGTACACCCCCTAGATCCCCAAGCCTGATAGGATAATTGATGGCTGTGCAGTAATTGCAATGGTTAATAGGGTTTGCACCAAGGGAGACCACCTTTTTTAGATTTCGTTGGATAGGTAAATAACGACCATCGGCACAAGTTCTATTCCCATAAATGGGAGTGGTTAAATAACCGCAGTACGTGCATACATTCGTTCCCGCTAAATCTTTTTTCATCGTTCGATACTCCTATTTTTGCAAAAAAAAATGGAACTTCGATTTCTGATTCCAGTTCCATTCCATTTCCATTGTTTCCGTATTCAATTATGTTAAATTTGCTTCGACACCTCCCATGTGTTACTCGCACTCAAATCGTTCTATATGAAGAAAAGTTTAGCATGGGCGGGTTACTATGTCAAGAGGACGAGAAGAATGATTTAATAAATATTTTTCTCTATCAGTCAAGCTGGTGACCCATATTACACTTTAACCACGTTTAAATAAACCATCTGCATGTGCTGTAATACGCTCAAATCAATCAAATGTGTCATCGTATATCTGTCCAGATATTGTCTCCGACCAAATCTGGGGCATCGTCTTCCCCATTGAAGATAATGGAAATGAAACCGAGGTTGAACTTAATTGCGGGGAAAAACCTACGCTTCCTGTAAACCAGACGGCATACCTCTCACGTTTTTCTGTAGGGGCAATTTTCGAATCCGCCTTGGAGGGAAAACCGGGCGACCGAGGAACATTAAAATTTATTCTTCAATTCGGCAAAGTCATTCTAATTTAGAGCAAAACCCTTAATCGCCTCATATCATTTCTCGGACGCAGAATGCTTCCGCATACCAAAAAATCCCTTTATTTATTTTCGTCCAGCCGGCAGCCCCAGGCAGGCATCTGCTTCCCGTCAATGAAAACCTGCCGCCCATCCACCGCCACCCGGCCGTTTGCAATTAATTCATGCACGGCGAAAGGATAAATTTCCCAGTCGCCTTTGACTTTGAGGGCGTCCTGCAGACGGATACAGATATTACCCATCGCTTTCTGCATTTCCTCGTCGGCCTGCAGACGGAATTCGTCGTAGTTTTTGATGTTATGCGCGGCAATAAAATCGCTGATGCGTTTCAGTCCGGCGGTCAGCCCTTTTTCACCCTCCGCTTCCAGTTCCGCCAAAGTCTGCGCGATATTCAGCGGCTTGGATTGCACCAGCGGCGGCCCGTTGTCCTCGGATTTATCCGCGATGAACAATGTTGACCTGATGGAACTTTCGCCGGCGATGATGGCCTGTGCGGACGGCATCCAGTGCAGCCCGATATAGCCTTTAGTGGTATCTCCCGGGTGCACGTTGAGCATACGCGGATAATACCGGTCCACCAGCCAGTCCGTGTTCCACTGGTCATAGCCCGCCAGGCAGATTAAATCCGGTTCCCGTCCCAGTTTATTTTCGATGAGACGGACAATTTCCTGTTCATATTGGACCCTTTCCGGGCAATTCCGCGGGATGTTGCCGGCGCCGTATTTGCGGCGGGCTTCTTTGAGATAAAGGATGTGGCTGAGGACAATCACTTCATGCTTATTTTCTTTGGCAATGGCCAGACCGGCGCAGCCCGGCCGGTTGGTGAACACGAGGTAATTATGATTGGGGTTCCTGGCCGCGATTTCCCGGTAGTTGGTACCGGAGCCGGAAATAAAGCAAACGATGGTCATCACTTTCCCCGATTTTGCCGGGTCATAAATTAACTGCTGCATAGCTACCTCTTTTCTGTCAGCCGTTCGCAGCGGGGAGGTTTCGTGCGGTGGTGTTCGCGGCATTCATTACAACGACCGTGTCTTTTACATTTTATTTTCGGGCAGGTGCAAATTATTTTTTGCTCCATCAGACCCTATTTATAACCCTTGAGGTATTCTTTTTCCGCTTTAAAGATTTCGTCCACCATCCGGCGTGTCTCATCAATGGTCAGCACAGCGCCGGTGAGCGGGTCCAGCAGGATTGCCTGGAAGATTTTAGTCCTGCCTTTTTCGACGATACCGCGGACGGCCATCTCCTGCACGTTGATGTTAGTACGGTTCAGGGCGGCGCACTGCGCCGGCAGGTCGCCGACATAACAGGGGTGAATCCCTTCCTTATCCACTAAACAGGGCACTTCCACGCAGCAGCCGGCGGGCAGGTTGGTGATGTAACCCTGATTTTTAACGTTTGCGTTGACCCGCGCCGGTTGCCCGGTCTCCATGGCATGGATAATAATGGAACCGTACTCGCCGCTGTGGCTGAGCGGGAATTTCTCATCGGATTTAATTAACTGTAAAAATTCCGCGTCTTCCGTATTGCGCCGCGTAATCCAGGCATCGTCGAAAAGGTATTTTAATTTGAATTGCGCAAAAAGTTCCGGCCGCTTGCGGAAATACGGGGTATATTCCGACATGTGCACGCTGGACTCGGTGTTGAAATAGCCGAAAGCCTTGAAGATTTCCGCACGGACGACATCCGGTCCGGCCCAGTGGGCATCGGGTGCCGAATAAACCGCCGGGTCTTTGAGTTTTTCTCTTAACAACGGATACATATCCTGCCCGTGCCACCGCAGTTTGAGGAACCAGGCCATGTGATTAATCCCGGCCACCCAGTAAGAGAGCTCTTCTTTTGGAATTCCCAGATAGCGGGCAAGTTCGGCGGAGGTGCCCTGCACGCTATGGCACAGACCAACATTTTTGATTTTGGTATAATCGCTGACCGCCCAGGAGATAATCGCCATCGGGTTGGTGTAATTCATCAGCCAGGCATCGGGGCAGATTTTTTCCATATCGCGGCAGATTTCCAGGATGGGCGGCACGTGTCGCGCCGCGTAAAAGACACCGCCCGGCCCGAGCGTATCGCCGACGCCTTCGTTGACGCCATATTTCGCGGCAATTTTGCTGTCGGCATGGGTCCATTTCGGCCCGCCGACAGAGATGGTCACGAAAACGTAATTTGCGCCCGCCAGGGCTTCGCGGCGGCTGGTGGTAGCCTCAATTTTAGTTTTAAAACCCTGCTGCTGCACAAGCTTTTTCGCAAAGGCCGCGACCGGGTCCAGGTTTTCCTGTGAAATATCCATTAACGATATGGTGCTGTCCCGCAGCTCGGGATAGGTGAGAATATCAGTAATCAGGTGCCGGGAAAAGATATGACTGCCGGCACCGATAATGATTATTTTAGCCACAATAAGCCCCCTGATTGTTTTAGACTATAACTATTATATACCCGCAGGGGCGGTTTTTATAACCTTTCAAGGGGATGCTTTTCACAGGCGTGCGTTGAGCCAGACTTCCATATCGCCGAAAACCTGCTGCCGTTCGGGGTCGTTAAAAATTTCGTGGTAAAAACCTTCGTAAATTTTCATCGTTTTATCTTTGGAACTGACGCCGTCGTACAACATTTTACTGCTGGATGGATCCGAGATACGGTCCTGCGAGCCCTGCATAATCAGGATGGGGAGGGTTAATTCAGACATTCCGGATTGAAGTTTAGTCATTGTTTTCATGAGCTCTATTCCCCACCGGGCCCTGAGTTTACCGGTGTAAACCAGTGGGTCATTAACATAAGCCGCAACCACTGCTTTGTCCCGGCAGAGCAAGCCAGTATCAAGAGCCATGACCCCCATTTTAGGCATAAGGACGGAGAGTATTTCGGCCATAAGTATCGAAGCCTTGTTGACGCTGGAGCCGGCTTTTAAGGTAGTGCCGGAAACAATGAGACCATTCAGTTCGCGCTGATGTTCGATTGCATAATCGATGGCGATGGTGCTGCCCATGCTATGCCCGACCATGAAAATTTTCGTGTTCGGGTTTTCGGTGCGCACCAGATTGTAAAAAGTCTGCAAATCGTCCAGATAATAAGAAAAACGTTCGACGTAGCTGCGTTTGCCGTCCGATTTGCCGTGTCCGCGCAGGTCGAAGGAATAGATGGCATAGCCTTTGGGCACAAAGTAATTGACCAGGTTCGTGTAGCGCCCGCTGTGTTCGGCGATGCCGTGCACCACCAGCAAAATAGCTTTGGACGCAGCGTCCGGCAGCCAGGCTTGCCGGTACAGGCTGAAGTTATTACGGCCGGTGAATTTCCCTTCGGTATGCTGCATTTTTATCCCTCCTGTATCTCCAAAGGTTGATCGTGCCACCAGTTTAAATCAATGGGCATTTGATTGCAAATGATAACTCACCGGCGTATTTTCACTAGAATATATACACTCAGTAATTTCGCTCAAATAATACCTTTTAGCTGT
>Ga0326727_10024724_pt1 | contig 11325 bp, 14 predicted proteins | sample MB2enrmetagenome_FD_207643 | JGI IMG/M metagenome (GOLD analysis project Ga0326727, IMG submission 207643) | Lab enriched peat soil microbial communities from McLean, Ithaca, NY, United States - MB29MY | ecosystem: Environmental > Terrestrial > Soil > Wetlands > Peat | place: USA: New York... | reverse complement strand
TATTACTTCCCGTTGGGACTGTGGATCCGCACGGTAGCCGCGGGCGTCCCGCTCTCGATGATGGCCCTGATCCGCATGCGGCTCATCGGCATACAGCCGGGCGTCATCGTGACCAATCTGGTGCGCGCGCGTAAGGCCGGTCTCGACCTGACCGTCGATCAGATGCAGTCGCACTATCTGGCCGGCGGCAACGTGGAGAAGGTGACGCTGGCCATGATCGCCGCGCAACGCGCCGAGATCCCGCTGGCCTGGCAACGCGCCGCGGCGATCGACCTCGCCGGTCGCGACGTGCTCGACGCGCTGGTCACCTCGGTCAATCCCAAGGTGATCGAGACGCCGATCTTTCAAGGCGTCGCGCAGAACGGCATCCAGCTCAACGTGAAGGCGCGCATCACCGTGCGCACCAACCTCGACCGCTACGTGGGCGGTGCGGGCGAGCCGACGATCGTCGCGCGCGTCGGCGAAGGCGTCGTCTCGGCGATCGGCGGCGCCGTCGACCACAAGGAAGTGCTCGAATATCCCGACCGCATCTCCAAAGCCGTGCTGGCCAAGGGCCTCGACGCGGGCACCGCGTTCGAGATCGTTTCGATCGACATCGCCGACGTCGACGTGGGCAAGAACATCGGCGCGGAACTGCAGACCGCGCAAGCCGAAGCCGACCGGCGCATCGCCCAGGCCAAAGCCGCCGAGCGCCAGTACAGCGCGCTGGCCGCCGAGCAAGAGCAGAAGGCCGAGACGCAGGCGATGCGCGCCAAGGTCGTCGAGGCCGAAGCCCAAATCCCCGAAGCGATCGCCGCGGCCTTCCGCAGCGGCAACCTGGGCGTGATGGACTATTACAAGCTCAACAACATCAAGGCCGACACCGAGATGCGCGGCGCGATCTCGACCGGGGTCACGCCCGAACAACCCGGCGGCGGCACCACCCCGCTGCAGCCGCCGAAGCCGTAGCGCCGCGTCGTGGACGAAATCGGCGGGCTGATCGTCGACCTGATTCGCAACGCGGCCAAAGCCCGGGCCGCGCGGCAGGCCGGCCAGCCCACCCTTCCGCCGAGCGAGGCGTTGCGCCGGTTCCTGGTCGGCGGGCCGCAGCCCGACCTGCCGGCGGGAGTGCGAGTCAACGTCGGCGGCGGCGTGCCCAAGCCGCCTCCGCCGCCGCGTCCGCCCGCCCCGCCTGCGCCCGCGCCGCCGGTCGCGGCTCCGCGCGCGCCCGAAGCTCCGCTGTTGGCCGACTTCCGCGACGGCCGGCGCTTTCTCGCCGCCTTCGTGCTCGCCGAAGCGCTCGGACCGCCGGTGGGATTGCGCCGCGACGAACGGTGAGGGCAAAACTTCTCGGCTGCCGGACGCGTTGTAGGGTTCGAATGCGCAAAGGCGAGCACGCTGGCTGACGCACCCGCGGAGAAGGTCTTCGAACTCGCGGGCTTGCGCGACCCGTTGGATTTTTGCGGCCATCTCGACCGCAATCTGGTCGCGCTCGAAGGCTTGGTGCCCGTAGCGCTGCACGTCGACGGCGACAAGTTGCGCGTGCGCGGCGCTCCGGCCGCCGTCGAGTCGGCGCACCGCATCCTGACCCGCATGCGCACCGCCGCCGATAACGGCGCGCACCTCACGCCCGACGACGTGGCCTTGGCCGTGCGCGAGGCGGGGACGAGCGCCGCCGCCCCGCCGCGCACGTTGCTCTCGAGCGCGCGCGGTAAGGACGTGCGGCCGAAAACGGCGGGGCAGCGCGCGTTCGTGGAGGCCATCGAACGCAACACGCTGACCTTCGGCATCGGCCCGGCGGGCACGGGCAAAACGTTCTTGGCCGTGGTGATGGCGGTGCGCGCGTTGCGCAACCGCGAGATCGCGCGCATCGTGCTCTCGCGCCCCGCGGTGGAGGCCGGCGAGAAGCTGGGCTTTTTGCCGGGCGACCTCAAGGAGAAGGTCGATCCCTATTTACGCCCGCTCTACGACGCGCTCTACGAGTTGCTCGACGACGCGGTGGTCGCGCGCTTTCTCGAACGGGGTACGATCGAGGTGGCGCCGCTGGCCTACATGCGCGGGCGGACGCTCTCCGAAGCCTACGTGATTCTCGACGAAGCGCAGAACGCGACGCCCGCGCAACTGAAGATGTTTCTGACCCGGCTCGGTCCGGGTTCGAAAATGATCGTCGGCGGCGACATCACGCAAATCGATTTGCCGGGCGGGCAACGCTCGGGTCTGTTCGACGTCCCCAAGCTCTTCGGCGGCATCGACGACGTGGCCATCGTCGAGTTCGACGAGAGCGACGTCGTGCGTCATCCGCTCGTCGCGCGCATCGTCGCGGCGTACGCGCGCGCCGACGCCCGCGCGTGATCTACGTTCGCAACGCGACGCGCCGCCACCGCCTCTCGCCCCGCACCTGGAAGCGGCGCGCGCGCGCGCTGCTCGACGCCGCCGGGTTGCCCGGCGCCGGGTTGTCGCTGAGCTTCGTCGGCGACCGCGCGATCCGCCGGCTGAACCGCGAGCATCGCGGCAAGGACAGGCCGACCGACGTGCTTTCCTTCCCGCTCTTCGAGCCGTTCGCGGTGCCGCGGCGGCGGACGGACGTGGGCCCGGAAGTGCTGCTCGGCGACGTCGTCATCAGCCTCGACACGGCCGAACGCCAGGCGCGAGCGTACGACGCGCCGCTCGGCGACGAAGTCGCGCGGCTGCTCATTCACGGGATCCTGCACCTGATCGGGCACGACCACGAGCAGCCCGCCGAGCGCCGGCGCATGGTGCGCGAGGAGCGCCGGCTGGCGGGCGCCGTGGGTCTGACCTGGCCGTACGACGGGGCGACGTAGCGGCGAGCCCGAAGGAGGCCGCTCCGATGCATCCCGCGCGCCTGCCGCCGACCGTCAAGCGGGTCGAGGACAATCGCTTCTGGTCCGCGTTCGACTACGCGTTTCAGGGGATTCTTTACGCGACCCGCACGCAGCGCAACATGCGCGTGCACCTGGTCGCGGGCGCCCTGGCGCTCTTCGCGACGCTGTACCTCCGCCTCGAACGCGCCTACGTGGCCGTCGTCGTCATCTCCATCGCGCTGGTCATAGCGCTGGAACTGGTGAACACCGCAATCGAAGCGGTGGTCGACCTGATGACCGTGGCCCATCACCCGCTGGCGAAGATCGCCAAGGACGCCGCCGCCGGGGCCGTACTGGTCGCCTCGTTGGCCGCGATCGTCGTCGGCTACTTGGCCTTCTACGAAGGCGTCACGGCGGCGGGGGCCAGCGTGGCCGTGGCCGTGGCGACGGTGCCGCGCAATCTGGTCTTCGTCGTTCTGGTGATCGTCGGCATCGGCACCGTGTTCGCCAAGGCCTTCGGCGGTCGCCACGGGACGCCGCTGCAGGGCGGAGCCGTCTCCGGCCACGCGGCGCTGGCCTTCGCCATTGCGACCTTGATCGCGCTGCTCGGGCAGAACCTGCTCCTGGCGCTGCTCGCGTTCTTCCTGGCCTTCCTGGTCAGCCAGAGCCGGGTGGAGGGCGGCATCCACTCGCTGCGCGAGGTGCTCTTCGGCGGCGCCCTCGGCGCCGGGGTCAGCCTGGCGCTGTTCCTGCTGGTGCGCCGCTCGTGAGCGCGTGTGCTATAATGGCCGCAGTTTGAGTACGGACCCTCCGCTACCGGGTGCGCGCTGGTGATCCTGAACGATCATCTGGCCGAAATCCTGGCGCTCGTCGTCTTGATCGCCGCCTCGGCGTTCTTTTCGGGCTCCGAAGCTGCGCTGATCTCGCTCTCCCGCCTGCACGCGCGCGGCTTGGTCGAGCGCAAGATCAAGGGCGCCGATGCGGTCGTCCGGCTGCTCGAAGACCGCAACAAGTTTCTGACCTCGATCTTGATCGGCAACACGATCGCGCTGCTGGCGGCCGACTCGGTGGCCACCGCGCTGTTCCTCCACGCGGGCATTCCCAACGCGGCAATCTGGTCGACCGCGGTGATGACCGTGCTGCTGCTGCTCTTCGGCGAGATCGTGCCCAAGACGATCGCCGTGGCGGGCAACGAGCGCTGGGCCCTACGCCTCGCGCCGCTGCTCGAGCGCGTCGCTTGGGTGATGACCCCGCTCAACGCGACCTTTCTGTTCCTGACCAACATCATCGTGCGCGTCTTCGGCGTGCGGCCCGCACTGCACGGTCCGTTCGTCACGGAAGCCGACATCCGCAACATCGTCAACGTCGGTGCCGAACAGAACGTGCTCGAGCCGCAAGAGCGCGAGATGATCAACTCGATCATCCAGTTCGGCGACACGATCGTGCGCGAGGTGATGACGCCGCGGCCCGACATGGTTGCGGTCGAGGTGAGTCAGTCGGCGCGTCGCGCCCTCGATCTGGTGATCGCCGAAGGCTATTCGAAGCTGCCCGTCTTCGAAGAGACGATCGACAACGTGATCGGCGTGATCCACGACCGCGAACTGCTGATCGCGCTGGCCAACGGCACGCTGGCCAACACGCCGCTGCGCGGCCTGATGCGCCCGATCACGCTGGTGCCCGAAAGCAAACGGGTCGCCGACCTCCTGCGCGAGATGCAGCGCAACAAGTTCTCGCTCGCGATCGTGGTCGACGAATACGGCGGCACCGCCGGCTTGGCCACGATGGAAGACTTGCTCGAGGAGATCGTGGGCGAGATCCGCGACGAGCACGACGAGGGCGAGGAGGAACCGATCCGCATCGTCTCGCCCGACGAAGCGGTGATCGACGCCGGCACCAACATCGAGGACGTCAACGAGCGGCTGGGCCTGCAACTGCCGCACGAAGAGTTCGAAACGCTCGGCGGTCTGACCGTGGGCCTCTTCGGGCGCCTGCCGCACGAGGGCGAGGAGATCGAGACCGACGATCACGTCCGGTTGCGCATCGACCACACGCGCGGGCGCCGCATCCTCGCGGTGCGTCTGTTCATGAACGGTCACGGCGATTCGGCCGCGGCCGCCGAACGGGATGCCGATGCCCAACGTGTCTGACGAAGACCTCTTCGCCGCGGCGCACGCCGCGCGCGAGCACGCCTACGCGCCCTATTCCTCGTTTGCGGTCGGCGCCGCGCTGCTCTGCGAGGACGGCTCCGTGGTCAGCGGCTGCAACGTCGAGAATGCGTCGTACGGCTTGTCGCTCTGCGCCGAACGCGCGGCGGTCGCGGCCGCGGTCGCGGCGGGGAAACGTCGCTTCACGACGCTTGCGGTCGTGGGTCCCGCCGACGGCGCGAGCCCGCCCTGCGGCGCCTGCCGCCAAGTGCTCGCCGAGTTTTCGCCGACCTTGCGCGTGCTCTACAGCGAAGGCGAAGGTTGGGAAGTGACGACGCTCGCGGAGTTGTTGCCGGCCGCCTTCGAACTGCCCTGATCCGCGTGCCGCGATGAGCGCGCCGGCGCGGACGTACAAGACGCGCGGCATCGTCATGCGCGCGCGCAATCTCGGCGAGGCCGACCGAATCGTCACGCTCTTCACCGAGGAGCGCGGCAAGCTCGATGCGGTGGCCAAGGGCGTGCGCCGGGCCAAGAGCCACGTCGCCGGCAAACTCGAGTTCGCCAGCGAAGCGCTGCTCGGCGTGCATCGCGGGCGCAATCTCGACGTAATCGCCTCGGCGGAAATCGCGCGCTCGCATTGGGAAGCGCTCGTCGATCCGGCGAAGTACGCGGTCGCGCACTTGCTGGTGGAACTGGTCGACGCGTTCTGCGAACCCGATCTGGCCCTGCCCGAGGTGTACGCGCTGCTGCAGGGCGCGCTGGCCGCGCTCGCGCGCAGCGGCGACCCGCCGGCGCTGGTACCGCGCTTCGAATTGCGCCTGCTCGGCGCGCTGGGCCTGGCGCCCGAGGCGGAGACGTGTCTGCGCTGCGGCGCGACGCTCGGCGGCGCGGCCGCTTGGGCCGATCTCGAGGCCGGCGGTTTGACCTGCGAGGCCTGCCGTCCGCATCGCGCCGACGCTTTCGCGCTCTCGCCGGCCGAGGTCGAGAACTTTCGTGCGCTCGGCGCCTCGCGCGGCGGCGAACGGCGCGCGGCCCTCGCCGCCGCGCCGGCGGTAGCCCGCGCGGTCGACGCCTTCGTGACGCACCATCTGGGGAAGCGATTGCGCTCGCAGGCGCTGCTCGCCGATTTGGCGCAAGGCCCGGCATCATGGCCATCGTAGCGCTCGACGTCGGCGAGCGGCGGATCGGCGTGGCGGTCAGCGATCCGAGCGAGACGTTCGCGCTCCCGTTACGTACGCTCGAACGCACCGTCTTGCACGACGACATCGAAGCGATCGTGAGCCTTGCGCGCGAGTACGCGGCGAGCACGATCGTCATCGGCGACCCGCTCTCGCTTTCGGGCGAGCGCGGGCTGGCCGCGGTGAAGATGGACGCCTTCGCGGAGATCTTGGCCAAAGCGTTCGACGGCGAGATCGCGCGCGTCGACGAACGCATGACCACGGCGATGGCGACGCGCGCGTTGATCGCGGCCGACGTGAGTCGCGCCAAACGCAAAGGCGTGGTCGACCGTCTGGCCGCGGCCTCGATTCTCGAGACGTTTCTGGCCAGGCGCCGGTGCGGCACCGGTCCCTAAGCGTTGGCTCGCGTCGTGCGGGCGCTCGTCGCGATCGCGGCGGTGCTGCTCCTGGGCCTCGCCCTGTCCGCCGCGCTCGCCGCGTATTTGCTCTACGGGGACCGTTCGTTTCCGCAGCGCGAGGCGTCGATCGTGGTGCCCACCGGCGCCACCGGGTCCGAGGTCGCGCGACTTCTCCAACAGGGCGGCGTCGTGCGTTCGGCGCTGCTCTTTCGGGCGCTGGTGCGGCTGCAGGGCGCGCAGAGCGCCGTGAAGGCCGGCGAGTACCGCTTCGCGGCGCGGCTCACGCCCGCCGAGGTGTTGCAACGGCTCGAAAGCGGCGGCGCGCAGGTCGCGGTTTGGGTGACGATTCCCGAAGGGTTCACCGCCCGCGAGATCGCCGCCCGACTCGCTTCGCGCGGCTTGGGCGACCGCAACGCGCTCGAAACGTACTTCTTGCACCAGCCGTTCGAACTCGCTCCCGGCGTCCGCGCGCGGAACTTCGAAGGGTACCTGTTCCCCGACACCTATCTCTTCCCGCTGCAGGCCGGGCCGCCGGCGCTGGCCGCGCTGATGACCGATCGTTTCCGGCAAGAACTCCCGCGCGACGCGGCGGCGCAGGCGAAGCGTCTGGGTTACACGATCCCTCAGATCGTCACGCTGGCTTCGTTGATCGAACGCGAGGCCAAGGCCGACGACGAGCGCGCGCTGATGGCCGGGGTCTACTACAACCGCCTGCGTCTGGGCATGCCGCTGCAGGTCGACGCGACCCTGGAGTATTCGTTTCCGCAGCACAAAACCACGATTCTGCTGTCGGACCTGGCCCGCGACACGCCCTACAACAGCTACCTGCACCCCGGCCTGCCGCCCACGCCGATCGCCAACCCGGGGAAGCCCTCGCTGGAGGCCGCCTTCCATCCGAAAAGCTCGGCGTTTCTGTACTATGTGTACATGGGGAATGGACACCACGCGTTTTCGCGAACGCTGGCCGAACACGAAGCCAACGTCGCCCGCTACCTGCGATAGGAGGATCGACATCGACGCGCACAACGGCGAAACCGGCGACCACGGCGAAGCGGGCCCCGACGACGGAAAAGTCGATCTGCTCGACGTGATCGTCATCGAGAAGACCGACGGCGACAACGTCGAGAAGCTCGAATTTCAAGTGGTCCAACTGGTCGAAGACGAGGACGGCAACGAGTACGCGGTGGCCTACAGCGAGGCCGCCGACGAATTCGTGATCACCGACGGTCTCGGCCGGCTGCTCGAAGACAACGCTCTCGCCCAAGAGATACTCGACGAGTTCTTGATCTTGGCCGAAGAGTCGGAGATCGAGAAGCCGTAGGCCGCAGCGCAGGCGCCCCGCCGCGCATCCTGTTCTTATCGGCGAGCGTCGGGGTGGGACACACGGCGGCGGCCAAGGCCGTCGCCGGCGAGTTACGTTCGCTTTTGCCCGGCGCCGAGATCCAAACGGTCGACTCCTACAAATACGCGGCCAGCGTTTTTTCCAAGGTCGTCGCCGACGGCTACATCGGCATGGTCAAAACGGTGCCCCAACTCTATCGCTACATCTACGACCGGGCCGAACGCGCGCGCGACATTCCGGCCTTCCGGCGCTGGGTCAATCAGTACACCGCGAGCAATTTGCGCGCGCTGGTCAGCGAGCGCAAACCCGACGTCGTGGTCTGCACCCACGCCTTTCCCTGTGGCGTGATGGCCGAATACAAGCGGCAGTTCGACCCGGATCTGCCGGTCGCGGGCATCGTCACCGACTTCGTCGTGCACCCGTTTTGGATCTACTCCAACATCGATCTGTACGCGGTGGCGACGCGCGAGATGCGTCAGGCGCTCGTCGCCCGCGGCGTCGCTCGCGAGCGCATCGAACTCTCGGGCATTCCGGTCGATCCGCGCTTTGCGTCGGCGCGCTTGCCGGTCGCCGAATTGCGCGCCGCGCTCGGGCTCCCGGTGGACCGGCGCATCGTGCTGATGATGGGCGGCGGACTCGGCATCGGTCCGCTCGAGTTGATGATTCGCGCGCTCGGGCGGGTGAAGAGCCGGGTGGCCGGGACGATCATCGTGGGCCGCAACGCGCGGCTCGAACGCCGGGTGCTGGCCCTGGCCGAACGCACCGAGTATCCGCTACGGATCCTCGGCTTCGTCGACAACGTCTACGACTACATGCACGCGAGCGACGTGCTCGTCTCCAAGCCCGGCGGCTTGAGTTCGTCCGAAGCGCTCAGCGCCGAACTACCGATGGTGCTGGTCAAACCGCTGCCCGGGCAGGAAGAACGCAACACCCGCTATCTGGTCTCGCGCAAGGCCGCGGTGCGCGCCGAAGGTGAGGCGCAACTCGCGCGTGCGATAAGCGAGATCATGGAGCCGGGCGAACGGCGCGTTCGCGTGCTCGAACGGATCGCCGCGCTGCGCCGGCCCGAGGCAGCGGTCGACGTCGCCCGGCGGATTGCGGCGCTGGTCGAAATCAGGCGCGCGGCAAACGCCAGATGAGCGCGCCGCCGGCGACGAACTCGAGCAACGAGAGCACGACGGCCGCGCGCGGCCCGAGCCCCGGCGCGAGTGCGTTGAAGCGTTCGACCAGCGGCGCGGTGGCGAGCGGCGCGACGACTTGCGGAAAGGTCGTGGCGAAGTTCCAGATGCCCATCGCGGTGGCCATCGCGCCCGCAGGCAACACGGCCGAGGCCAGCGCCCAGTCGGCGGTGACGAACGCGCCCCAGGCCGCGCCCGCCGCGCCCGCGGCGACGTAGGCCAGCGGCAGGGCCGTCGATGCGGCCAGGACCGCGAGCGCGAGTGCGACGGCCGCGCAGGCGACGCTGACCACGACGCGTTTGTCGAGCCGGTCCGCCGGTCGCGCTGCTGCGGCCGCGCCGGCGACCGCGGCCAGCGTGAAGGTGAGGAAGACGAGCGCCGTCTGCGTCCGCACGTCGTCGCCGCGCACGCCCAGACTGTCGCGCACGTAGAACAACAGAAAGCCGAGCAGGGTGAAGAAGCCCACGTTGACGAGGCCGCGCGACAACAACAGCGCGCGCAGCGGCCCGTCGCGCAACAGCGTTGCGAGCGGCGCGCCCGCGGCTTCGGCAACGTTGCCCGTCAGCGTTCGCATGTAGCCGACGGTGACGCCCCAGCTCAAAGTGAACGGCAAGGCCAGTGCCGCCGCCACCACGCGCCCGTCGTGCACGAAGCCGGCGACGACGAGTCCGGCGGCGTTCCCCACCGATTGGTATGCGCTCATCCACGACGAAGCCGCGCCGCGTCGCGCGCGCGGCACGTAGTCGGGAATTGCGGCCTGATACGGACCGCCGGCGACGTTCATGCCGATCTGCAGCAGAAAGAACGCGGCGAGCAATTGCCACCACGACGGCGCGAGATAGAACCACACCAGCGCAGGCAACGCCAACGCCAAACCCGCGGCGTAGAAGAACTGGCGTTCGCCGACGCGGAGACGGCGCCGGTCGGAGAGCGCGCCGATCAGCGGCTGCACGATCGTCGCCAAGAGCGCGCCGAGCGCCGCGATCGTCGCGTAGGCGCGCACGCCGTTTCCGTGCGCAAGCTCGACGCTGCGGGCTTGAAGCGAGACCGCCAAAATCGCGCCCCACACGAGCTGGATGCCCGCGTTGAACGCGCAGAGTCGGGCCGCGCTAACCGGCGGCGCGGCGTTGGGCGTAGCGATAGTCCTCATCTCCGTCGACGTCGAAACAGAGCGACGGCGCCAAGTTGCGGCACGCGCGCGCGTCGATGCCCAAGGTCTCGCGAGCGCGTCGTTCGATGTCTTCGATCCGCAACCGGCGGAGCGCGAAGCGCGTCAGCAGCGCCGGTCCCAGCAGCGCGGCCATGCGCCACAGGCTCTTGCGCGCGTCGAAGAGCCGCTGCGCCACGGGCAGCACGCGTTCGGCCGAGCCGGGGGCGAAGTAGACCACGTTGCCGTTGGCGATCCGTTCGCCGCCGAGGTCGGTGACGTGCGGCGGCGCGCCGGGGTAGGCGGCCTCGTAGTCGGCGCCGCTGGCCACCGGCAGCGCGACGTCCGCACCGCGCGCGGCCGCCACGAACGCGGCCACGGCGGCGCCGTCCACGAAGGGCATGTCGCTGGTCAGCAACACGAGGTGGTCGGCGTTGCCCGCGATCATGGCGCGGCGCACGTTCTCGCGGCCTTCGCCCGCGTCGTCGATCACGCCGTCGACCCGGCCGGCGCAGTGTTCGCGCACCTCGGGCCCCCCGACCACGAGCACGCGTTCGGCGCCCGCGCCGCGCGCGGCCAGGATGGCCGTGTCCAGCATGGTCCGGCCGCCGACGCGCGCCAGCGCCTTGACGTCGGTCCCGAGCACGGCGGCAGTCCCCGTATCGACCCGGCCCCCCGCCGTGATGACCGCGATCATGCCGTACGAATGGACGCGCGACCGCTCCGCTCCTTTACGGAGCGGCCGGTCCGGCGCGACCGGGCCGGCTAGGGGAGCGTCGTCGCCGAGTTCGTCGCCGAAGCGCCGACCCGGTGGCCGAAGAAGATCAGAGCCCCAACCGCCGCCATCGCCACGAAGGCGATCACCAGCGTGTAGTCCATGAGCCCGGCGCCGCCCTCGCTCCGGAGAAAGTTCTGCACGTCCACCCCTCAAGGGTAGCGAGCCTGCCTGCTCGGGGCACGGGCCTAGCCGCTCGGCGGCGTGGGACGTTGGACCCAAGGCTGCGGGGCCGCGCCGGCCGGGCGAGAGAGGGCTCGCGGGAACCCTGCGCCAATCACGGCCGAGCCCGCGGAGAGATGGCCGAGTGGCTTAAGGCGGCGGTTTGCTAAATCGTTATACGCTGTCAAGGCGTATCGAGG
>Ga0326727_10024723_pt1 | contig 11325 bp, 15 predicted proteins | sample MB2enrmetagenome_FD_207643 | JGI IMG/M metagenome (GOLD analysis project Ga0326727, IMG submission 207643) | Lab enriched peat soil microbial communities from McLean, Ithaca, NY, United States - MB29MY | ecosystem: Environmental > Terrestrial > Soil > Wetlands > Peat | place: USA: New York... | reverse complement strand
TTCAGAACTCCTGACATACCCTCTTGAAAATCTGTCCGCTTTTTATCACAACATCGTTAGCAGCATGCCGGGCATATCGAAGTTGAAAAAGCGGACAATTTAAGGTCCGCACCCAGAACCCGCTACGGAAGCGATTATTAACTAATGTCCTATTTTAGACTCAATCTATTCTTGCCCGATGGAATTGGGCTTTCAGACCGTTTGAGGCAATATGCTATATCAAAAAGCGGACAGTTTTAGGTCCGCACCCCAATGCCGGTATTAATGCAGGCTATAACCAATTTCCTATCTTAAGTGCACCCATCTCGACCAAGTAGGACAAGGATTTGAGTTTTATCGATAACACGATTACGCGAAAATGTCCTCAATCTTTTGTTTAGACTGTTCTCGTACGATGAATTAAACTTATTTCCTATCGAAGAATTAATCGGTTATAGCTCTGTGCCTCAATGGGTTACGTTCAGTCATAATGCGGAGAACCATTCGTTCTCGCAGGCTGAGATAAGATCGATTCCCTAAGTACTGAGGTCGCAAATCTATGAAGGTTTCGCCTGCCGCCCCTCCCGACGGGACTTTCCCGAGGGGGGGCGATCCGAACAATTGAAGCTGTGAAAAAGCGGACAGTTTTAGGTCCGCACCCATGTCCGAATTTACCACCATTTTCCTGGGTATTTTGGGGGTATGTCAGGAGTTCTGACATTCGTTACCCTTTAATGCTCCAGCCCAGTTGCCCCTCTTTATTGATGGACGGTGTTTTATATATATAGAGAGAGAGAATCATATAAGCGCCGCAATGCGGATAGCGGCGATGCGGCGCGGTGGGGAATACGGTTCAATTTCCGCACTGATATGTGCTATCATCCGTGCTAAATATAGATTGCCTTTGTCTGGAATTCATCACAAACCCTATGTGGGAGCGACGACGAATGCTCGTCAAATCGAAAACGCTCGAATCGGATCCTGAGAAAGTTTTGCAGCAAAGGTTGCCGTATCTTGGCAGCCTGGTCGATTCTGCACCGGATGCAATTATTGGCGTGGATGCGAGGCAGTGTATCTTCCTCTTTAACGCCGCTGCCGCGCGTATGTTTCGGTGCAGTGAAGAGGCTGCAATCGGACAGCCGATCGAACGATTCGTTCCGGATTGGATTCAAGCCTTGCGTCAGGACCGCAACCGTGCTTGGGGGGAGGCAGATACAGCAGCACGTCGCACAACGGGCACCCCGGAAACAATGACTGCTCAGCGTGCGGACGGAGACCATTTTCCCGTAGAGACCGCTGTTTCCCATACAGAGGTGGCGGGAACGGAAATCTATACGCTTGTTCTGCGTGCAACCACTGATCAAATGCGATCCCAGATGCTTCAACGCGTGCTGTTGGATGCGGTACCGTCCTCCGTTATCCTTCTTGACCATGATATGCAGGTCATTCTGGCCAACAGAAACTTTTTGGAAAAGGCTAGGCGATCCGAGAGCAACACCATCGGCAGCAAGCTCGCGGATGTGTTTCCAAAGGTCATTCTTGATGAGATGGGACTGGAGCATCGCATTCGCCAAGTGTTTCGGGAAAATAAGGCGACTCAAGGGCGGCGGCTCACGTATCGCGCGCCGGGAGTGCCCCTGCGCATTTACTATTACAGCATTATCCCGGCGAGCTGGGGCGAAGGGGTTGACAGCGTCATGCTTTTGATGGACGACGTCACCGAGCAAGTCCGGCTGGGAGAAGAAATCCAGCGAGTGGAGCGTCATCTTGCCAGCGTGGTTGAATGCGCCAGCGACATCGTGCTGTCCACCGATACGCAGGGGAGAATTCTAACCTGGAACAAGGCCGCCGAAAGGATCTCGGGCTACTCCTTTGAAGAAGTGAAAAACCGGCTGTTTTACGAATGCTGTGCGACAGATTCCCGAACCATGACCATTTTCACCAGCGGAGGAATCCACCAAAAGGGCTCCAACGCGTCCGAATCTAACCTGATTACAAAACAAGGGAACTCCGTTCGGGTTGCCTGGATCTTTTCTCCAATGAAAGACGACCTGGGCCAGACAGTAGGCGTTGTTGCGGTAGGAAGAGATTTGACGGAGCAGCGCCGGCTTGAAACTCAGCTGATTCGCTCGCAAAAGCTCGCGGCGCTGGGGGTGATGGCCGGGGGTATCGCGCATGAGATTCGGAATCCGCTGGCAATTTCCGCGTCGGCCGCCCAGTTTTTGATGGAGGAGGACATAACACCGGGGTTCCGGAAGGATTGCGCCGAAAAAGTTCACATCGGCATTCAGAAGGCCGCCCTCATTATTGAAAACCTCCTGAAGTTCTCTTCACCATCGGCGAGCATGGATAAAGAACAAGTAGATCTCATCTCCATCCTTAAAGAAGGGCTGCCGCTGATCGCCAACCAGGCGAAGATTCAAAGGGTCGAGGTAAAATCAGATTTTCCGCGAAGTCCCATCATGATCCTTGGCGTCGCCGGCCTTCTCGAACAGGCGATCATGAACCTTTTACTGAACGCACTGGGAGCAATGCCCAACGGAGGGACCCTCGGCATTTCAGTGGAGAAAGCCCATGCCGAGGTATGGGTGCACGTCGCCGATACGGGACACGGCATACCCATCGCCAACATCGGCAAGATATTCGATCCATTTTATACGACTTCTTCGCCAGGCAAGGGAATAGGGCTTGGGCTATCCATATGCCACTCCATCGTGGAGCAGCATTTCGGCTCTATCGATGTTACCAGCGTCGAAGGAAAAGGGAGTACCCTAACCATTCGGCTGCCTCTTCTGTAATGGAGAGCGAAACTAAAGCGGCGGCAATAAATAAAAGTATCAACCGGAACTGAAGCCAACTGCCAAGGGGCTACAGGTCCTATATCGACTGGACGGGGAGAAATACCCGATGGGGCGCAAAGCCACTGAGCAAGAAATGAAGGGCCTCAATATTCAACAAAGAAAATTCCCTGGAGATTGGGATTGCACCATCCACCCGAGTTTCTAAATCAGTTGATATCTTTGTTACTGCTGCCTGAAGCCGACGCACAAGGTGATAAGTGTGAAGTCTAAAGAAACTCTTGCTCTCATAGTAGACGATGAGCCCGACGCCTGTTGGGCCCTGGAGCACCTAGTCAAGAAAGCCGGCGCAGGCTCGGAGAGAGCCGCCAGCGGCCGCGAGGCGTTCGCCCTGATGAAGCGTCTGCGCTTTCGCCTTGCGTTCCTGGACGCCAAGTTGCCGGACATCGAAGGGCTTGAACTGGCGAAACGCCTGCGAGAGATCGATCCCGACATCAGTATCGTGATAGTTTCCGGATATTTTTCAAGAGAGGATCCGGCAATCCTGGGAGCGCTTGCGGAAGGTCTAATCTGCCGTTTCATCAGCAAACCGTTTCAAAACGACGAGATCATTGCCGCCATCCGCCTGGTATCTTCCCCAGCAAGCTCGCAGGGCGACGTCTGATAAATGATGCGCCGGGCGGGAAGGGTGCAATCAAGCGCGCGCACCCGAGGAGGCATAGCGCTATACAGCGTGGACAGCTTCCAATTTCGACAACCTTTCCTCGATCCGGGTAAGCGGTTCTGCCAGTTGAGCCTGCTGAGGCTGGGCGCAGAACACGGGGTTGTTCACCCACCAATCCATGCCCATCTCTTTAGCCTTGTCCACGGAGCAGACGACCAGCCGTATCTGGATGGAAAGCAACTCGATGTCGACGAGCTTGATCTTGATATCGCCTGCGATTACGATTCCTTTATCCAATACGCGCTCCAGCACATCCGACAGCGTCGAACTCTGGACTGCGTGAGGCACGTTCTGCTGCAGCATGGCACTCTCTCCTTCCGGTTACAGTAATTTGCCGAGGGGACCGAGATCCAGATTGAGATCCTCTTCTTCGAGACCGAACTCCATCCGAAGCCTGTCCAGTTCCCGGGCTTGCTTCATTAACGTCATTCCAAGTCTTTCGATTTGGTCATCGCTGAGAGAGCCGCTGTCGATACGCCGGATTGCCTGGCGCTCCAGGAGCTCGTGCAGGAGTTTTACCAGTGTGAGAACCAACTGGCCGACCCCGTTTTTGACTTTATCCGCGTCGAGATTTATACGGGCCGTTCGGTCATCGCCATGGCCAAAGGGAGACGCGAGAGCGGTTTCCCCTGCCTGCAACACACCGGCAAAGGCACCCATGGCCTCAGACTCCACCCGAACCTGATTGTATGAGCACATCAAGCATCTCCCTAATTTACGGTGGACCTGCTCCGTGCGGTTTCAATCGAGGTGAGCACCACCTGCAATCCCAGGTACACCAGGTCAATGTCGGCAACCGAAATTGTTGCTTCTCCGACCACCACCGCCCCCTTGTGAAGAATCCGATCCAGCACCTCGCAGAGCGAGACCCGTTCGCTATCATCGAGTGAAAGGCTCGCAACTAAAGCTTTCCTATCCACGGCATCATTTTTGCAATCCATGGGCATCCATCTCCAAGGGTAATTGGTACAGTTCCCGTCCCAATCTATTAAGCTGCGGCAACCCGCGAAGCTCGCCGTCGCGGTAGATCAAAGTGTGGTGCAGCGCCGGAAAAGCCTTCTGAAATTTGCATCGGACAAGCAATTCCCTTTGGTGGAGAGCCGAGCATAACGAACAATCCACAGCGCGCGTGGCCTGGTTGAGATACAGCGCCGGCACATGAATTTTCATCCGTTCGCATGCGGCCATCAGATCTTTGGTCTCTTCAAAAGCCATTTCTGTGGGAATCGCTACAACATAAAGCGCCGCCCTGGCCGGATCCACAAGCAACGCCTTCAGCTTCTTGAGATTTTTGGACATCCTTATTAGGCGCATCGAAATCTCCTGCAGACGAAAGACCGCTCTGTATTTCAGCAGAATTCCGAAAAACACCTTGAGCCATTGGTCGAAAAGCTCCGGGAGTTCCAGCAGTCGAATCAGGTGCCCCGTAGGAGCCGAATCGAGGACGACGAGATCGTGTTTGCCAGTCACCAGAAGGTCGGTAACGCGGGTGAGCGCCATGACCTCGTCCAAACCTGAAGGCGCCAAATCGAAAATTTTCTCCATCACACTCCGGTCGAACGCCAGATCCACATCCTTCAAAAGGGATTTCATGAATCTCTGCAGTTCCTCCGCGTAACGCGATTTCAGCTCTTGAAACTCGGCTTGCGCGTCGATCGCCATTGCGGTCAATCCAGGGAGCATGCGCGTCGGATTGGCCCTCACACGCATATCCAGGCATGCCGACAAGGAGTGTGACGGGTCGGTTGAGAAAAGAAGGATCTCCTTGCCGGGACGATCCTGAGCCAGGCGCATGGCGGTGGCGCAGGCAAGCGTTGTCTTTCCGACGCCGCCCTTGCCTGCAAATATCAGGAGTGCCGCATCGCCCGGTGGACTCTCAGGCGTTGATTCAACGATGATCGGCTGCGGAGCTCTTGGTCTTACAGTCGGAATCGGCAGTGTCGCCCGGCTGAGGGGGGTGATGCCATCCCAGAAGGAATCCAACCCTTGGCCCCGGACCTCCGCAGGGTAAAACGGCAATCCCCAGAAGCGGATCCTGAACACACTCCCTGCGCTCAAAAGATCCGCCAACTCTTTCATTTGGCCGCTGCGTGCATCAGCGCAAGCCGGACAGCTGTTATCCGGATAGATCCTGTTGACCACGACGTCGGAGACCGTCATTTTCAGGCGCCGCAACTCGCCTATCAACGCCAGTGTTTCGCAAACGCTCATCGCCTCGGCAAGCATAACCGGGATGAAACAGCAACGGGTTGGGTCTTGCAGCAATGCTTCCATGCCGCCTATCAAGGCAGACATCTCATCAAGGAAGCGGTCGATCTCATCGCGAGACGAGGAATGGCTGAAGACCATCTTCATATACCTGTGCTTGGCCAATAAAGCGTCGAGCGCGCTCAGCCATTTCCTTATCAACCCGGGCATTTCCAGAAGCCTGAGAGTGTGGCCGGTGGGGGCGGTGTCGACCATGATGCATTCATAGCGGTGAGCGTCCGCCAACATGGTGATTTCAAGAAAGGCCATGAGTTCGTCCAACCCCGGCAGAGAGAGATCGAGGAACTGGCTTATATCGTCTTCGTCGAAGAATGTGCCACGGGTGGCGATTTCGCGCAGCTTCCACGCGTGTTTCTGCTTAAATTCCGCCAGTGCCTCCCGGGCATTCAGTTCAAGAATTTTTAGGTTTGGCGGAAGAAGGCAATCATCGGCGAGACTGTCCGACAGCGAGTGCGCCGGGTCGGTCGAGACCAGCAGAAAATGGGATCCAGGGTGATGTCGACTAATCATCAGCGCCGTTGCCGTAGCGCAAGTGGTCTTGCCGACTCCGCCCTTGCCCCCGAAGAGCAGCAACTTCAGTTCCCGATCGGTCAGGATGGAAGGCCCGAGTATCATGAATGGCTCTCCGAGAAGGGGTGGAATCTGGAGCGAGGAAGGCGCGATCCTTTCCCGGCAATCAGGACGACCCCTCCATTATCTCTCGCTTGTTTGCTGCATTTCGCTTCCATCACATCGTCTCAGACTCTTCTTCCGTATCTCCGCCTTCGGCGCGGTCCATGTAATCCTGTGCTTTCTCCAGCCGATCGAGCAGCACCCTCTCCCTTTCGTCGAACTCCTGCTCGGTGATTCTCCTTGTCTCCAGCATCATGTAAAGATCGCTCAACTCTGCTGTAATGACTTCGGCAGCGCCTTGGAGCTCCTGTTGAGCGGCCTTGTCGATCTCGCGAAAGATCCACAAGATTCCGTGCACCGGTAAAAGCAATAGGTCATCAACGATCAGCATCCGATTTTCTCAAAATTTGGCCCGTCCCCACTGGCCTGACGAAAGAGGAGGCTCTCATGCGCGGCGGGGCGCGCGAGCGGCTCTCAAAACCATTTTCACAGCTTGAGTTGCATCTCGACAAAGTTGTGAGGCGCCCAGGGTCCGCTATAATCGAACGCGAAGTTGTTATCGAACAGCCTGGCGGATTCGAATACGCTGGATTCGAATTCCGGCTGCGCGTCGCGACCTACGAGACAGGCAAGGTTCATTACCTCTCGTTCATTCCGGCACTTGTTGATCTTGAACTCGAAGCAATGCCCGGACAGGATCTCTTTGACCGAATCGGTGTAGGCTTCCCGATCCTCATTGAGCATGCGATCGAACAGCCGCCCGATTTCGATTTTGTCGTCATGCGTGGGCTCGCGATGGGCGCAATGAAGCATATCGCGGGCATCCTTCAGCTCCTGGTGAGTATCGACAAAATACTCGAAGATATTGGGCATGCTCAGGGCCACGCGCAATCCCATTTCCACTTTGCCGGCCACCCGTTTCAGCTGGGCTGTGAACTCCTCATGGTTGCGGGAAAGAACCTTTCTAATGGCGTTGCGGTCATTTGCGATGATTCCGAAGGACATCGGGAGTGGGGTGGTTTCTTTCATGAGCCGCACAAGAACTTCCTGGTGAACGGTGAGGTTCCGCCGTTCCGGCCGGATCCTCTCATCGGATACATCGCTGATGACCGCTCCCACGTCGCCTTCCACGATGGTGCGAACTTCGCCTCCTTTGAGACCAAGAGGGCCGAAGCTGCGTTCTTCTGAGCCGGAGATAATGGCGTATAAATAACTTCTGCTCGTGGTTGCAGTTTTTGCGTGCATAGCTTCCCACTCCTTTCCTTCATTCTAAAAGCGTGCCCCAAAAGCTTGCCTGTGTATTGGAAAAGGCCGCACTCCGAGCACGGGCCTTTTCGTCGCGCCTTGAATCTGTTTGCAAACCCGATGCGCGACCCCCTCGAATGGCCGGCCGGCTTCCCGGACCGTTTAAACCGCTATGTTTCAGCAACCTGTTGGTGCGAAACTCTGTCCAGAATAACCTCCACCATCAGGCCTGTGAGAAACAAAGCCGTTTCCGGCTCAGTATCGAGGATCCGATTCGCGATCTCTTCCGAGTCAAGGCTGTGGCTGTAAAGATACAGGATGCGCCCGAGCAGTTCCTCGGTGGCGGCCCTGCGGTTTTTGCTCATCTGAGCCCTCCATTGTGATGCGCGGTTGCTTCGCTCAAATGCACACCGACAGCACCCTGGGATTTCCGGCAGACACGTTGCCCGCCGCGGGTTGACGGCGGAAGAAAACGCAACCGTTCGCCGCCATGACTGAAGCGCGCGATCCATTGCTTCTCGATCCAGGATCGGTGTTGCCGCCGGATGGCCAGGGCAATATTCCCATGCTGCAGCCTCGTGGCCTCCGAGCATCGCCTCCGCACTCCCGACAATGCAAAGCACGAACGGAAACCCTTGATCTGCTGGCTGGTTCGAACATGATGGAAATCTTTCAAAGTCAACATCAAGGGACCTTCCTCTTAATACCGGATTTTGAATCCTTTTTTAGCGCTGCGCGGCGAAAGTTCCGATTCTGCGGCCGGCGCGGGCACAGGGACGGTAATCCGCTCGCCCACGGATTGGAGCAGCGCGGCCTTCTCGGCCTCGACTTCACGGAGGCGGGCATCGATAACCGCAATGCGTTGGCTGGCATTCCTTCTTTCCTGGTTGCGCCGGGCTCGTTCCATCTCGAGACATGTGATCTGCATATAGATCTTGTATGGAAGCGCACTGCGGTCCGCTCTTTTTGCAATGGGACGAGTGTCCCTCGGACCACTTTTGGGCATGGTCATGATGCAGACTCCTTTGCCATTATCGTATCTCGAGCCTTGGTTCGGGCCGGCTTCGCCGGGTGTCCGCAGACTTTCTGGATTACCCCTCCCACCTTCTGCTGCATAAGAGAATGGCCATCGCGGGTAACCTTCGCGGTATCTGCGCTGAGCACGTCGTCGCAAACCCATCGGAAGATTGGGTCATCAAGTTTGGCGTGCCCACCGCAATGCACGAGTATTTGCGAGATCGCGATGCAGGCTCGGATGGTGGGCCGGTGGTTGTTTACGCCGATGAGGCGGAGTTCGCGCACGACATCCACGATCGTCTCCGCGTCCGCCAGCGCGATGCCCGACCTCGCCATCGTCACCCGGATTTCCGTATCGCGGTCAAAATGCCCGAGGCTGATGGTAATCAGCCTGTCCATCAGGGCATCCTGAGTCTTGTGGACCCCTGCATACTCCTCCGGATTCGAGGTGAAGATGGCGCGGAAGTCCCGGTGCACAGCGAGGTAACCTTCTCCTTTTCTACCTAATTGGGGAAGATTGAGTATCTTCTCCTCCAGTACGCTGAGCAACGCATTGTTTGCCTCCGGCCTCGAACGGCTGAATTCATCATAGATGAGTGTGAAGCCGTTCTGACAGGCTGTCGTGAGGCGATTGTCCACCCAGACCGTATTCATGTTTTCTTCGGTTCGAAGCACGGAATGGATGTAGTTGTCGATGACCTTCGACCTGCGGTAGCCCGAATCCTTACCCACCAAATCCGAACTGCCGAATTCGTCATCCCCATGAATGAGTATGACCGGCCTGCCGAGTTTCGAGGCAACGTGAAAAGCCAACGTGGTCTTGCCGGTACCCGACGGGCCGGCAAAGTGCACCGCATATCCTACTTCAAGATAGGACAAGGCGTGACTCGCCAGATCCTCGAGGTAGGGGGTCATGACGAATCCGTCGCTTGCCTCGGGCACGACGTTATCGCCGTCGGTTTGAACCCTTGCCGTGTCGGCTGTTACTCTGTGCAGATTGCTGTTCATTGGTTGCATTTGTTCCTTCCTTCTTCGCAGGGGCAGATACTTTTCGTTTGTTGGCTTGTGTCTTTGGATGAACGGGCCGTTCTTTCTTTTCCGGCTTTTCACGGGCAGGTGTTTCGCGGGACGACTTCTCTTGGGCCAGCCTCTTGCGCTCAGGCTTCTCTCGCTCCAAGTTCCTTTGAACCAAATTCTCCTGATATTGAGCTTTGGCTTGGGGACGCATGGGCTGTTGCGATTCCATTGCATCATGCTTTGCAGGTGTCGGGCCGGACCATGCACGGAGACTATCGGATAGATCTTTATTGATGCTCTGTCGCTGCCTCGCCACGGCTCGCTTCAGGCTGGATAGGTGGGTAAGGCGATCTGCCTTGGTGGCCCTGGCCATCTCGGCATGGGCGCGGGCGAAGCCTGCCCGTACAGCAGATAGAGTCGCCCTGCGCTCCATCGCTGCATTCTTCAGCCGGCTGATGAACGCGGCGCGGATTCCCCGGATCGTTTCTATCTCTCCCCACAATCGCGTCATGTCTTTCGTTAGGGCGGTCATAGTATTTCCTTCGTTTTCCGTTCACAACAAACCCTGGCCCCCGGTGTCTTCGTGGCCGGCTGTTCAGAGAGGGAAGACCAAGGCCCAGCCTCAAAGACACCAAGATCAGCCAGGAATCTTGCATTGCCCCTCACCCTACTTCAATTTTGAGATCGTAGTAGTGAGGCGCCGGGTTGGCATGCTAGCGGCCGGTTCGTTTTCTTCCCTTGCCGGACCAGGCTCGATTGGCTCCTGCGAGATCGCTGCTGGTTGCTTGCCGTTGCTCCGCACCGGTCTGCTTCAGTTCGGATACAAAAGCCATGCGATTCGCCTTTGTCCTCGTGGCCATTTGCTCGTGCGCAGTCGCAATGTTCGCCTGCATCTGGGACACAGCGTCTCTGCGCTCCCGCGTCTTTTTCTCCAACTCGTTCATGAGCGCGTCACGCATCCTGCGCATCATCTGAATCTCCCCGCATAAGCGAGCCATGTCATTTGTCAATGTTGCCATGCTGTTCATCCTTTCTGTTGCTGCCGTTTGGCTTCGGTTCCCTTGCCGGGAGAGCCCCAAAGTTCGTTGGGTTTCAACCCGGCAATGGGAACCCGTTTGTGGCTCAGCCCTAGGCTGGGGAAGCTGCAGTTGCCGTCAGTCCGATGGCTTCCGCATACTTCAGGTAGGTTTCAACTGAAGCGATGACAACGCGAGCTTCTATAGAAAGCAGCTCGATTCCGACCAGCGATACCTTCGCCCAAACATCAATCACGATTCCCTTGTCGAGAATCCGATCAACCACTTCCGCCAAACTCGAAGAATCAGTCGATTTGGTAACTTTCGCCATTTTGCTTCTCCTTTATATTTCTATTTAATGTCGATTGTCTTTGTGAAGCCGCCGGATGGGGCTTCCCGCCCGGTGCGCCGCTGTGTAACAGCAGCATTCATCACTAATGCATGATCCGTGCCAATCCGCGAGAAAGCGCCCAATGGCGTAAGTGCCGATTCCTGCAGCGATTTGAAGCGCTGCAGTCCGCCCCTGAAGATCATAGGGATTCTGTTCCATAGAATAGGAGTCATGATTTGGTGGAATTCGATCTTTCAACGGGCAGTTCGAAGGCATGAGAATAATGGAAGGTATCGGCTGATAAGCAACCGTCTTTTG
>Ga0326727_10024722_pt1 | contig 11325 bp, 9 predicted proteins | sample MB2enrmetagenome_FD_207643 | JGI IMG/M metagenome (GOLD analysis project Ga0326727, IMG submission 207643) | Lab enriched peat soil microbial communities from McLean, Ithaca, NY, United States - MB29MY | ecosystem: Environmental > Terrestrial > Soil > Wetlands > Peat | place: USA: New York... | reverse complement strand
AGGTAATGGCCAGCGTGTCGCCGGCGGCGCACGGACCCAGCGGCACATGCTCGGCTTCGCTGTTCGTCCCGTACACTTCGAAACCGATGCGCGTGCGGATCATGATTCCAATCACCGGATTCTGAATGGCGGCACGGTAGCGCACGGTCACGCGAATGCTCGCTTCTTCCCCGCTGCGCCAGACCGTGGTGGGAGTTCCCGAGCTGCCGAGCGTGGCGATGTTCAGGATGTCGGCCCGGCCGTCGCCACGCCGCAAACCGGTACTCATGTTGTCGCTCAGCGTCTCGCCCCATTCGCGGAATTTTTCGGCGACGCTGTGGTTGTAGGCCTCCAGCACGACGCGCGGATCGCCGCCGGAGGCTAACCGGCCTTCCTGCAGCCACCAGATTTCGTCGGCCAGCGCCCGCAGAAGCGGCTGCTCGTGCGACAACAGAAGAATCGTGCTGCCCGCGCGGCGCAGCCGCTCCAGAGCCACCATCCCGCGAGCGCGAACAATGGCATCGTGAACCGCAAACGCGTTTTCGATGCAAATCACGTCGGCCGGAGAGAGAACCAGGCGGTCCTGCGGTCCGATATAACGCCGCGTTCCCCCGGCGATCACCTGCCCCACTTCGCAACTCTGCAGCCCGGCGGCAAGCTTCAGCAGCATGCTCTTCCCCGATCCGCGTTCGCCAATCACCCCGATGACACAGCCATCGGGGGCCGCGGCGGAAAACCCATCCAGCGGCGGGCAATGCACGTTGCGAAACTCGACGGCCATAGTCGATAGAATACCCTCTATAGAATCGGCTCGTTACGCATTCGTCTGCATTCTCGCGCCCGCCACGCTCCTGTTGCTTGCCTGCTCGCCGCAGCGGCGGGTTCGCGAGCTTCTGTCCGCGAAGACGGGCATCGTGCGCCTGCCCGAGGGGACCATCCCGATAGACGCCGGAATCGTCCTTCCCGATGGAGCGCACGACCTCACCATTACCGGAAACTCCACAACACTCCGCGCCAGCGACTCCTTCCACGGCGCAGCCGTGCTGAGCTGCCATAATTGCCGCGGCATCGCCATTCGCGGCTTGTCTATCGACGGGAATCGTTCGCGGCTTGAGAAGACGATCGGGCTTCCCCCGTCCGGGCAGACCTTCGCGTCGTTCTATTCGAACAACGGGCTGCTGTTCACGGATTCAAGTGAAGTCACCATTGACAACGTCATCTTCCGCGAGATTCCGTCGTTCGCCATTCTGGTGAGCAATTCGCACCGCGTTTACATCGATCGTGTTCAAATCGCGAACAGCGGCTCCAACTCTGCCAAAGGCCACAACAACACCACCGGCGGCATCCTGCTCGAAGAGGGCACCACCGATTTTGATGTCCGCCGTTGCGGGCTTACCTCGATTCGTGGCAACGGCATCTGGACGCACTCGCGGCAGGTGCGCAACACCGACGGCGCGATCGCCGGCAACACCATTCACGAGGTCGGAAGGGACGCCATCCAGGTGGGTCACGCCACCAGAGTGCAGGTGGCCGGGAACCATGGCCTCAGGATCGGCTATCCTGCTTCGGAAATCGATGTCGAATCGCTGGCCACTCCGGTGGGCATCGACACGGCGGGCAACGTGGACGCCAGCGTTTACCAAGGCAACCGCTTCGAAGACGTCAATGGCAAATGCATCGATCTTGATGGCTTCCATGACGGCACGGTAAGCTACAACTTCTGCCTCAACCACGGCCGCGCGGAAGATCATCCATGGGGCCAGTTCGGCATCGTGATGAACAATTCCAATCCTGAGATGGAGTCGCGGAACGTCACGATCGAGGACAACTTTATCCAGGGCACGAAATTCGGCGGAATCTTCGTGATCGGCTCGGAAAACATCGTGCGCGGCAATACCCTCGATCGAATCAATCTGGCGCACTGCCCCGACAACTCCGCGCGCTTTGGTTGCTTTTTTCCCGCGCAGCCGGGCGTGCTCGAATCGGGAATCTACCTGGGCAGCCGAGGCGAGCGCCCCGCACCGGCTCGCGGCAACGTTGTCGAAAAGAATGTCATCCGCGGGTGGCGAATGAAGACGCACTGCATCGGTTTTGCGCCTGGAGTACGCGCAACGGACAATACCATAAGGAGCAACGAGTGTTCCGATGAGTGAGCCGCCGGTGCGGGACGACATGCGCGAAGACTGGAATCGGCGGGCGCGGGAAGACGCGAACTACTACGCCGCTTTCGGAAGGCGCGGTCAGGACGAAGACGAGTTTCTGGCCACCGGCGCATACATCGTGGAGCAGATGGAAGCGGAACTGAAGCGTCTGCCGGCCACCGCGAATCGGCGTGCGTGGCGGGCGCTGGAAATCGGCTGCGGTCCCGGCCGCCTGATGAAGCCGCTCAGCCGCGATTTCGGGGAGATCCACGGGGTGGACGTTTCCGACGAAATGGCCGCGCTCGCGCGCAAGCGTCTGGCGGGCATTCCGTGGGCGCACGTGCACACTACCGATGGCGCGCATCTTGCGCAGTTCGCCGACGAGTCGTTCGATTTCGTGTATTCCTATGCCGTGTTCCAGCACATCCCCGATTGCGGCGTGGTCGCCGAGTACATGCGCGAGATTCGCCGCGTGTTGAAGCCCGGTGGCATCTTCCGCGGACAGTTTAACGGTCTGCCGGGATCTCCCAGTCACCAATACAATACATGGGCGGGCTGCCGATTCAGCGCGGCCGGCATCCGCCAGTTCACCCGCGATTACGGATTCGACCTGCTGGAGCTCTCCGGTCTGGACACGCAGTACCTGTGGACAACCTGGCGCAGACACAAACCGGCACGTGAGTCCAGCGCGAGCGAGCCGGCTGCGGCAGTGCGGCGCATCACCAATTCTGTGAGTACTGAACCGGCTGTAACTACCAGCGGGCGTTTCTCCGCCATGTCGCTTTGGGTGGAAGGCCTGGCGTCTTCGTGCGAGCTGAACGGACTCACCGCCACCGTCGGCGGACTTGAAGCGCTGCCCTTCTACATCGGACCGCCCGCGTACGATGGTCTGCAACAACTGGGCATCTCGCTTCCCCCTGGGAGCAGGACCGGACTCCTGCCCGTCCTGGTCAAATGGCAGGACGCCCCGCTGCTCACGACGGTTGTGCGAGCGATTCCGCCCGGCCCGCCCCTTCCTCGCGTAGTCTCGGTGACGGACGCCGTGAATTTGTTATCCGATGGGCACGTCAGCAGCGGTCTGGTGAAGGTGACCACTGAAGAGATCGGCGAACCTTCGCAGTTTCTCGCCACCGTGTCCGGCCGGGGGGTGGCGAAGGTGGAGTGGTTCCTCACCGACCCCGTTCCGCCGCGCTGTGAATTCAATTTCGCGCTGCCACCCGGGACGGCAGCGGGCGAGCACGTTCTGGAGATCCGTTACGGCCGCCGCCGTTTCGTCTTTTCCATTACGGTTGAGTAAGCCACTCTCAGAAAAATCTTGCCCGCGCCCGCGCGAGCCTGTTAATCTGTCTGCAACCTGTTACGGAGGGTGAACGTCGTTTTCTGAGGGCTATCGTCTTTAGATTCCCGGCTGCCCCCGTAAGCTGGGCACTGTTTGCGATCTCGCGACTGTGCCACCGGTGAGCATCTTCCTCCGAGTGCTCACCGGTTTTCATTTTGAGCGCACAGCGCGGGGTCCGCTCAATGACGACAGGCCAAGCTCGCGCCCCGCTGCGTTGTGCGCGACTTTGACTGGAGAGCCGCTGGCCGGCTGCTGCCGCCGTTCATACTCCTCGCGAATCCACGCCGGTTCATTGGGCTCGCCTTTCGGCGGCATGCCCTTCGTCAGAGACCAGCGGTGAATCCACGAAAAGCCGCCGCGCCCAACATAGTCGTCGGGCAACTTGTATGCATCGTCGCGCAGTGCCTCGTCGAGTGAGACGAACCGGTACCCGCGCCGCCGCATCATGGCCAGGAGATCCGGCATCGTATCAGCATTGAGCTGGCTGGCGTGGATGAGAAGAATCTGCGGGAACTCGCGCCCGACGACTTCCTTCGAACGTTCCTCGAAGAACGCGAAGATCGATTCCATGTAGGGGATATACGCATCGCGCGCCCGCGCCGCCAGTGCCGGGTCGCTGTCCTTCATCGCCTGCGCGTAGACGAACGCGAACATCCAGTCGGAGTCGTCGAGCGTCACCGGCGCGATGCGATACCCGTGCGCGGCGAGAAATTCGTCCAGACCCCGGCGCTTCTCGGCAGTCGGCCCGGCGTGCAGGAACGGATGACGGAAATAGAGCGGCCGATGTCCCAGCGCCTGAGTAATCGGCGGTTCGCCGCGCAGGATGTTCGCTTCGTAATCGGCGAGCGAAACGTCGTTCAGGTCGGGATGAGACCAGGTGTGATTGCCCAGGGTTGCGCCGCTCGCGATCCACAATCGCAGAATGTTCTGCAGCCCGGCGGGCCCCATGTCGCCGGCGCGTCCGGCATTGACGAAACCGATCACCGGGATGCCGCGCAAAGGCTCCAGCAGTTTTGCGGTTACGCGCTCGACAGAGGCGAAGTCGCGCCTCGACCAGTCGTCACCGCCACGCGGAAGATCGTCAATCGTAATCGCCACCTGCCGCGACTGGCCGACCGCCGCCGCCGCGCAGAGCATCAGCAGGAAATAACGCATTCGATATCCTATGCTTGCATGCCCGAGGGACAAAGCCTTCCCGTCGTCGTAATCGTCGGACGGCCCAACGTGGGCAAATCGACGTTGTTCAACGCCATCCTGAGGCAACGCCGGTCCATCGTCGGCGATGAGCCGGGCATCACGCGCGACCGCATTCACGGCGAAGGCGCATATCTCGGCCGCCGCTTCGAGCTGATCGACACCGGCGGCATCATCCCCGACGACGCCGAGTTGATCCCGTCGGAGATTCTGAAGCAGGCCCGCTTCGCGCTCGATCTCGCCGCCCACATCATTTTTCTCGTGGACGGGCGCACGGAGATTACGTCCGCCGACCGCGATCTTGCCGGAATCCTGCGGCAGTTCGGCAAGCCGGTGACGGTCGTTGTAAACAAGATCGACACGCAAAAGCGCGAGGATCTGCTAGCCGATTTCTATTCGCTGGGCTTCGACAACGTCGTGCCGGTTTCGTCCGAGCATCGCCTGGGGCTCGACGATCTGCTCGATCGCGTCACCGAGGGTTTTCCGTCCAGCGAGAACGCAGCGGACCCCGCGGGCGAGACGCGCATCAAGGTGGCCATCATCGGGAGGCCGAACGTCGGCAAATCGACGCTGTTGAACGCGCTCACCGGCTCCGAACGCGCCATCGTCTCCCCCGTCGCCGGCACCACGCGCGATTCAGTGGATGAAACCGTCCGGCACGAGGACGTCGAGTATGTCTTCGTGGACACCGCCGGCATCCGCCGCAAGGGCAAGACAAAAGAGATGGCCGAGAAGCTCAGCGTGGTGATGGCGCGCCGAAGCATCCGCATGGCCAACGTGGTGGTGCTGGTGGTGGACGCGAGCGAAGGGCTGGTCGCCCTCGACGCCACCATCGCCGGCTACGCGCATGAAGAGGGCCGCGCCCTGATCGTCTGCGTGAACAAGTGGGACATCACCACCGTGCCCGATCAGCGCGAGTACACGATGCGGATTCGCGAGGAGTTCAAGTTCCTCGAATACGCGCCCATCGTGTTCATTTCGGCGAAAGAGGGCAAGGGCGTGGACCGGCTCTTCCGGATCATCCGCGAATGTTTCGACGCGGCGTCGAAACGCATCGGCACGGGCGAGCTGAACCGCTTCGTCGCCACGCTGGAACTCGATCCCGACTACCGGATCCGCTACATGACCCAGGCCGGCATCCGCCCGCCGACCTTCGTGGTGTTCACCTCGCGGCCCGGCGCCATTCACTTTTCGACCGAGCGTTATCTGGTGAATCAGATTCGCAAACGCTTCGGCTTCGCCGGCACACCGGTGGTAATCCGCATGAAGAAGAACCCCGGAAAGCCCGCGCGCGTTTGATGTGGGGCAGCCTTGACCACGAGCGAAGCCGCGCTGGCGGCCTTATCGCCGGATAAGGTCATCGAGGTCCTTCGCCCGTCGTCAAGGCTGCGGCGGGCTCCCAGCCCGCCCGTCCAGGCTTCAGCCTGTGACGGCTACCCCTTGTGGCTGGAGTACCTGTTCAGTACATCGCGCAACTCCTGGGCGGCGACCGGGGGCTTCGCGTGCTCGATCACTTCCCGGTTGGAAGTGACCGTGCCGTATAGCTCCTTGTTCGTATCGTCGTCGGGACGCAGCGTCGCGCCGTTCAGCGCGATGCCGGCGAATACGCCGCGCGCCCGCGACCAGGTCAGGATTTCGGCCTGCATCTGCGCATCGGTTTCGGCGGAAGCGGTGCGCCCCACCGGGCCTCCGGCAACGGACGCGTCGGCCCCCAGCGTGAACTTGCTCTGCAGCAGTTTCTCCGCGCCACGCTTGTTCATGACGGCCATCACCACGTCGGTCTCCGAGCCACCAATCTGGAATCCGAAACTGCCGCCTTCCACTTTGACTGCGGCGGGCGCCGACCAGCCCAACTCGTCGTGATGACGGCAGGAAATGAATCCGCGCCCGTACTTGGCGCCGACGATGAACGCGGCCTTCTTGACGCCCGGCACCACTACGATGCATTCCGCTTTGTCGAAGAGATCCTGCGGGATGGCCTTGTCGGAAGCCCCCATGACCTCGGTGATCACCTCGGCCGAATCGTGCAGGCGTTTCACTGCGTCGTCGGCGCCGAACAGCGCGCCGGAAAAAAGCGCCACCACTGCTATGGTCCTGAGTTTCACAGCTTTCTCCTCTCAACGGATTCTAGCAGGACAGCCTATAACCGATAATGACAAACCCGCTGGCTATGATGAGTAGGTGGCGAAGCCACCTCCCACGAAACCGCGCACAACGGCCGCGGCCGGCGTCCGGTTTCGCGTCTTCATGGAGGACGCCGCCACATCCTGTGCGCTCCTGACGCTGCTGGTCCTGTTTGCGACGGCCGCCAGTCCGGTGGCCACGTCTCCCGAAGCCGCCAGCGCCGCGTCGAAGCTGGATCTGTTGCGCAGCGGACGCGCTGCCCCGGGTTCGGTGGTGACTTTCACGGCAAGGGAGATCAACGCCTGGGCTGCAGCGCAGTTACCGCAATACTTCCCTCGCGGTGTGCACAATGCCCGGCTGGATCTTGGCCGTGGCTCGGCCACCGGCACCGCGTTGATCGATTTCGTGCAGCTTCGCCAGGGAGCCGGGCAGACCACCAACTGGTTTCTGGCAAAGCTGCTGGAGGGCGAGCACCCGGTGCGGGTGACCACTTCGATCCAATCCGCGCACGGGCAGGCCGCCGTCTACGTCCGCCGCGTGGAGATTTCCGGCGTGGCCGTGAGCGGCAGCGCGCTGGATTTCCTGGTGGACAACTTCGTGCGAGTGATCTTCCCGGAGGTGCGGATCAACGAGCCTTTCCCGCTGGCCAACGGCATCGAGCGAGTCGAGATCGCGCCCAACGTCGCGCGCGCGCTGATCAAGCCATCGGCATCGAAGCCGGCTGCCGCGCCAGTTCCGCCGGCAAGGGCCAGCCGGGGACGGTGACATGCGGCGCCATCGCGCGAGCGATCCGTTCCACAACCGGTACGACGAATTTCCGAGACCTGGGTTGAACCACCACAAAACTCCGGTGCCCCAGCCTGAGCCCGCCCGATCTGGCGACGGGGGGGGAACGATTTCGAAGCCGCCGGTGTGTCTGCACCAGTGAGTGGGATAGAAACGCGCAGCGCACGTACACCGCGAACTTCGGCAGCGGCCATTCCCATCGCGGGCATTCGCGGGATCGCGGAAACCGACATCCCGCGCCACGACGTTCTGCTCGCCGGCATCCCGTGCCAGCCCTTTTCCGAAGTATCGCTCCCCCCGGGTTAGTTCGCTAAGGCTTCTCTGTGTGGTCGAGGATGAGGTTGGTTGAAGAGTGACTATCCTGGTGGAGTTTGGCAGGAGGCGGCGCGGGTCAGGAGGAGGACGCGTTCGCGGGTGTTTTGGGTGAGGGAGGCGGCGAGTTCGAATTGAGTTCGGGCTTCGTGATGGCGGCCTAGTTTGTAGAGGAGGTCGGCGCGGACGCTGGGGAGGAGGTGGTAGCGGTCGAGGGAGGGGTCGGTGGCGAGAACTTCCACGAGGTCGAGGGCGGCCCGGGGGCCGTTGGCCATGGAGACGGCTACGGCGCGATTGAGCTCGATGACTGGGGATGGGGTTAGGCGAGCTAGTTCGGTATAGAGCGATACGATGCGGGGCCAGTCGGTTGCTTCGGGGGTGTGGGCTCGGGCGTGGCAGGCGGCGATTTCGGCCTGAAGGAGGTAGGGGCCGCGGGTTAGGGTGTTTCTTGGGGCGGGGCTTATGTCTGTGGGACTTCTGTTTGTGGTGCTGTTTGTGTTGAGGATGTTTGTGGCTCGGTCGATTGCGGCGAGGCCTCTGCGGATGAGGAGGAGGTCCCAGTGGGCTCGGTTTTGATCGAGGAGGAGGATTGGCTCGCCGGTAGGGCCGATGCGGGCTCGGGTGCGGGAGGCCTGGATCTCCATGAGGGCGACCAGGCCGTGGACTTCGGGTTCCTGCGGGGTGAGTTCGGCGAGGATGCGGCCGAGGCGGAGGGCGTCTTCGCAGAGGGTGGGGCGGATGAGGTCGTCTCCGGCGGTGGCGGAGTAGCCCTCGTTGAAGATGAGGTAGACGACTTCGAGGACGGAGGAGAGGCGGGCGGCGAGCTCGGGGCCGCGGGGGACTTCGAAGGGGATGTGTTTTTCGGCGAGGGTGCGTTTGGCGCGGACGATGCGCTGAGCGATGGTGGGTTCGGGGGTGAGGAAGGCGCGGGCGATCTCAGCGGTGGTGAGGCCGCCGAGGAGACGGAGGGTGAGGGCGGCGCGGGACTCGGTGGAGAGGATGGGGTGACAGGAGATGAAGACGAGGCGGAGGAGGTCGTCTCCGATGGGGTCGTCGAGGGTGGGGTCGAGGTCGGGCGAGGTTTGTTCGAGGGCGTCGAGTTCGCGGGCGAGCTCTTCGTGCTTGCGCCTGGCGACGGCGTTGCGGCGGAAAAGATCGATGGCGCGGCGTTTGGCGGTGGCGGTGAGCCATGCCGCGGGATTATCGGGGACGCCGGATTGCGGCCACTGTTCGAGTGCGGCGACGAGTGCTTCCTGCGCGAGGTCTTCGGCGAGGCCGACGTCGCGGGTGAGGCGGGTGAGGCCGGCGATGACGCGGGCGGACTCGATGCGCCAGACGGCTTCGATGGTGCGGTGTGGATCGGTAGCGGACACTGCTACCGATCACACCAGCTTTGGATGGGTCGGTGCAAGCGGGGCTATTTCTTTGCCGCCTGATCTGCCAGTTGAGCGCGGATTTCTTTTTCCTGCTGAATATCTTCTTCGGAGAAGGCGGGTGCAAAGTCTTCCGGCTCGAAGACCTGGCGGATCTCGACCTCGGATTCGCCTGCGTGGCAGTTGGGGCTGCGCTTGACCCACTCGATGGCCTCTTCGAGGGACTTGACCTGCAGGATCGAGAAGCCGGCGACGAGTTCCTTGGTTTCGGCGAAGGGACCGTCGGTGACGGTGCGGTTCTTGCCGGAGAAGTGGACGCGAGCGCCTTTGGAAGAGGGGTGGAGGCCCTCGTAGGCCAGCAGGACTCCGGCTTTTATGAGCTCATCGGTGTATTTGTTCATGTCGGCCATGAGCTGGGGATCGGGAAGTGCGCCTTCCTGTTCGGAGTCTTCGGTGGCTTTGACGATAACCATGAATCGCATTGTTTGTCCTTTTCGGGTTGGAGATGGATGTGGGATACGCGTTTCCTTGGATCTAGAGCATAACTGGCTCGCGAGTGCCGATGCGTTCCAGCTTGCTCTCTGCCAATACGTCGAATGAGGGTGACCGGAATCGACAGGTGGGTGGAGTTTTTTTGTTCAGGGAGGTTGAGCATGTGGTTGAGTTCTTCGCGGCTGGGACCGGGTCTGAACTGTTCGAACTCCTCGCCGAGATTCTGCATCGGGTAGCCCAGCATGGCGAACTCGCGAAAGGGACCCTGCGAGTCCCGATCCGGGAAGCCGGTCTCACTGTCGAGGAGTTTATCCAGCTCCTCTGAGCGCCAATGCCATCCGCTCCGCCGTCCGCTTCCCCGTGCCGATGCAGTCCGGCACGCCGATGCCGTGATACGCGCTGCCGGCAAGACCGAGGCCTGGAAGCGCCGCCGCCAGCGCTTCGATCTTCTTCACTCGTTCCGCGTGTCCCACCGTGTATTGCGCCATGGAGCGCGGCCAGCGGGCAATGCGCGCGAAGATCGGCTCGGCATCGACGTCCATGATGCGGCGGATTTCCGCTCGCGCGGTGGCGACAACATCGTCATCCCCGCGCTGCAGGCTGTCGCCGGCCATGAAGCAGCGCAACACCGCCTTGTCGTCGGGCACGCGATGCGGGAATTTCGTGCCCAGCCAGGTGCAGCCCAGCAACAAACCTCGCTCCGCTTTCGGCACCAGAAATCCGAATCCGTTGAGGGGATGCTTGACGTCCGCGCGACGATAACCGAGCGCGAGGGTCATGGATGACGCGTAGGGAATGGCCGCGAGCAGCTCGGCCAGTTCGGGGCAGAAGGATTGCAGCAGTTCCGCCGATTGATATGCGCGACAAGCCAGGATCAGGTGGCCGGCTTCGCGCCACTCGCCATTCACGCGAACGCGCCAGCCATCGCCGGCCCGCTCCACCGCCTCCGCCGCGCCCTGGAGCACCGTCAAGCGCTCCCCCGCCGCGCGCACGATTGCTTCCGCGATCACTGCAAGCCCGCCCTTCAGCGACTGAAACAGCGGCCTGCCGGTCCCTTCGCCCCGCCCGCGCATGGCCAGCACGCCGCGGGTCAAACTGCCGTACCTCCTCTCGAGCTCCGCGAACCGTGGCAGGACACTGACCACGCTCAACTCTTCCGGATCGCCCCCGTAAACGCCGGAGAGCAACGGCTCACCCAGATAATCGACCGATTCCTGGCCGTAGTGATCGCGCAGGAACGCCGCCACTGAGCGATCGCCGGGTGCCTTGCCGGGCCGGCGAAACCACTCCAGCCCCATGCGAAACTTCGTGCTCCAGCTCAGCAGCGAGCTGGTCAGCAGAGGCATCACTTTGGTGGGCACCACCATCATGAGGCCATCCGGCAACGGCACCAGCCGGCCGCGACGCAGGATGTAGCTCTTGCGCAGATGATCGTTGGAGCCGATAATCTCACCGGCAAGGCCAAGATCGCGAATCAGGTCGAACGCCGCGGACTTCGCCGCGAGGAAGCTGTCCGGGCCGAGCTCCAGCGTGCAGCCCTCAATCGAATCGGTCTGCATCACGCCGCCGAGCCGCGGTTCCTTCT
>Ga0326727_10024721_pt1 | contig 11325 bp, 11 predicted proteins | sample MB2enrmetagenome_FD_207643 | JGI IMG/M metagenome (GOLD analysis project Ga0326727, IMG submission 207643) | Lab enriched peat soil microbial communities from McLean, Ithaca, NY, United States - MB29MY | ecosystem: Environmental > Terrestrial > Soil > Wetlands > Peat | place: USA: New York... | reverse complement strand
TGGGGGTCGACCTCTTCTTCGTTCTTTCCGGCTTTCTGATTACCGGCCTATTGGTCAGCGCAAAACACCACTCACTCAGCGGCTTTTTCGCACACTTCTATGCACGGCGCGCACGCAGAATTCTGGTGCCCTATGTGCTCACGCTGGTCGTTGCAAGTTTTCTCTATGGTGTGGCTTGGATGCGGCACTGGTATCTATATATACTGCTCACCAACTTCATCATGCCTTTGCACATTCCGCACCCCATACCTCTTGATCCTCTCTGGTCGCTTGCGGTGGAGGAGCAGTTCTACCTGGCTTGGCCCTTTGCGGTGTACTTTCTGAGCGAGCGCCATCTCCGCAACCTCTCGATTCTGCTCATCGTACTGGCGCCGGTGCTTCGCGGCGTGATGCATTTCCAAGAGCATTGGCCCATCTATACGCTGACGCCGTTCCGTATGGATCTTCTCTCGGCGGGAGCTCTCCTTTGGCTGGAGTGGCAGCGCAATCGCGCCGGCATCGAACGGTGGGGCGCTAAAATTGGCGCAGTCCTCGCCATGCTCGGATTTGCGGGACTGGGACTGCTCGAACATCTGCAAATCTCAGCCTACGGCAACAGCAGAATTGGCAATGTCTTTGTCTACGAATTCGCGCTCTTTATTTGTTTAGGATTCATGTTCTATGCGCTGAGCGGGTGGCGTGTGGGTTGGCTGCGGCTGCGGCCTCTGCGGTATATCGGTCAGATCAGTTATACAATGTACCTCGTCCACCTGGGCATTATCATGCTCATCGCGACCCGCCTCCACGGGGCCGCGGGTGCTGCCCTCGCGCTGGCGCTGACGATTGGCTACGCCGCCCTTTCCTGGCATTTGATAGAGAGTCCCCTGCTTGGATACAAGCCAAAGAGCCCGCATCCCCACCCGCAAACCGTCTAAGAACTTATTGAACCAGGGAACCTCATCACGGCCCATTTTCGCCGCCAGCCAGCGTCCATGCTGCTTTCAAAAGAAAGAAGTTAACGCGCAGTGGCGGGCTCGCAGCGCGGCCTTCTCCAGGTGATGGCTTATCATCGGCATAGTGCCCAAATTGACCCCATCGAGGCCGTGCCGGTCGTGTTTATGGATGCGTCGCGCATTCCTGCTGGCGACTTGCGCGCTGCTGGCGTTGACAATCGCCGGCTGCACGCCGACAGACACCACCGCAGGGGCAGCTCGCCAGCCCGTGCAGGCCACCGCGCCGCCTGTTGCCGCGCCCGCGCCGCCGCCCGCGCCGCCCGCCCAGCCGCCACGCGCCACCGTGGAGCAGCAACGCGTGCGCCAGCTCATCGCGCAGGTTGAAGCCGCATATGCCGCCGGCGACGCCGACTACCGCAAGGGAATGCTCGCTGAAGCCAAGATTCAGTTCGATCGCGCCGTGGATCTGATGCTTTCGAGCGGCCTCAACATCAAGGCCGACCCACAACTCGAAGACGAGTTCAACAAGATCGTCGACCAGGTGAACGGCCTCGAAATGGAGGTTCTGAAGCAGGGCAACGGCTTTGTGCCCAAAGAGGAAATCACGCCCGCAGAAGCCGCCAGCGACGTAACCTTTGCCGTCGATCCCAACCTGGTGGCCAAGGCCACGGCCGATCTGGCCACGACTAAATCGGACCTGCCGCTGGTGTCGAATGAATACGTAGCCGCCTTCATCAACTTCTTCGCCAACACGCAGAAGGGCCACAACACGCTGGAGCATTCCTTTGAGCGTTCCGGCCGGTACAAGGCGATGATCCAGCGCGTACTGGCCGAAGAAGGCGTGCCGCAGGACCTGATCTACCTGGCCGTGGCGGAATCAGGCTTCCAGCCGCGCGCCATCGATCGCAAATCCAAGGCCGGCGGCATGTGGCAGTTCATGCCCGGCCCCTACTACGGCCTGACCCGCAATGCCTACGTCGACGAGCGCTTCGATCCGGAGAAATCTACGCGGGCCTATGGCCGCTACATGAAGTTTCTCTATGACGAGCTGGGCGACTGGTACCTGGCCATGGCCGCCTACGACCATGGCGCGGGCAATATCCAGCGCGAGGTCCAAAGGACGGGCTACGCCGATTTCTGGGAGCTTTACAAACGCAATGAGCTGCCCCGCGAAACCCAAAACTACGTACCCGAAATCCTGGCCGCCATCATCATTGCCAACCATCCACAGCAGTACGGCTTCGACGACGTGACCCTCGATCCCCCGGTGCTCACCGATACTGTCACCATCGACTACTCCATCGATCTTCGCCTCGTCTCTGACCTGGTGGGCGCGCCGGTCGACGAGATCGAGGCGCTGAACCCGAGCCTGCTGCGCAGGGTGACGCCGCCCGATGCCCCATTTGACCTGCACTTGCCCGCGGGTACAGCCACGCTCTTTGAGCAGCGTGCCGCGCTCATTCCCGAGGCCCGTCGCAACTCCTGGCGCTACCACCCGGTCGCGGCCGGAGACACGCTGGCCTCTGTGGCGCAGGCGTATCGTGTTCCCGTGGCCGAACTGGCCTCGACCAATCAGCTCACCTCAAGCCAAGGGCTGACCGGAGTGGACGCCCTCGTGGTGCCTGTTCCCCTTGCCGCCGAACCGCTGGCGCGCACCCGGCTTTACACCGTCCGCCGCGGCGATACGCTGGTCACCATCGCCGACCGTTTCGGCGTTTCATTGAGCCAGTTACGCCGCTGGAACGGCATTCCCTCCGGCATCCGGGTGGAACCCGGCAAGCGCCTGCACGTGGCCGAGCCCGCGCCCGTTCGCACCGCCTCGACCCACCGCCGCAAGAGGTCGAGCGCGCAGACCGGATCCACCGCAACAAAGTCCGGCAACGGGCCCGGCGCTGCCGAGTCCTCGCATAAGCCCGCCAGTTCCGCGCCGAAATCGACCCATCGTCAGGCCTCGAACGCCCCCGCCCACGCGACCAAAGGCGCCACGCACAAGTCCAGAAGCCGTGCCAAGCCGCCGCAGCAGTAAGAAAAACCGCCGCAAATCTCCATTCCGCGCTTGTGTTTTTCTTGTCTTTGTGTACAAGTAAAAGCTACAATCGCTTGCGCAAGCAAGATGACTCCATCTGCTGTGCGAAAATGCAAACGAAATCATGAGCAGCGGCAATCCGCTGGAGGCAATGGGATGGATGAAGTGTTCAGGATGTACGCGATGAGTGACGGCGACCCCCTTGGGAAGCCGGGTGACCTGGACCACGATCAGGTCGAAGCTTTTGCCGACGAGGAAGACGAGTTGGAAACCGCCGGCATCCTCACCTCCTCAGACGATGATGAGGTGGTGGCAGAAGAGACCGTGGTCGTGGTAGCCGGAACGCCGGCGGCAAAGCCCGCCAAGAAGGCGGCAAAGAAGGCCAAGAAGGCGGCCAAGAAGGCTGCGAAGAAAGCGGCGAAGAAGGCTCCGGCCAAGAAGGCTGCAAAGAAGGCAGCGAAGAAGGCGCAGCCCAAGAAAGCTGCAAAGAAGAAGGCCCCGGCCAAGAAAGCCGCCAAGAAGGCAGCGAAGAAAGCTCCTGCCAAGAAGGTAGCGAAGAAGGCTGGCAAGAAGGCCAAGAAGGCTGCAAAGAAGGCCGCGAAGAAGAAGGCGAAGAAGTAAGATCGGCGTCTGCCGTGCAAGCGCTCCAAGCGCCTGGCTCCTTGTGCCGGGTGCGCTTGGCCGTCTGCGGCTGCGCGTCCGAAAAATCAAAAGGCCCGGTTCGTCGCCGGGCCTTTTCTGCGGCGGCTCTCCAATTTCAGCGGAGTTTTTAGATCGTGCAATGTGGCGTTTTTTTAAGGGAAAACGCCACTTGAACGTATCGGCTTCGCCCTACACCAATTGGAGAACCGCTGTTATGCGCAGTCCGCGAGACCTTAGGGCAGCGCCGCCAGCACGTCCGAGGCCGCGTTGGCCGGCGTCACCTTGACCCACACCTTGGCGATCTTGCCCTGGGGATCGATGAGGAAGGTGTTGCGCTGGGCAATCGTCATGGGCCCAAATGCGCCCAGCGATCCATATGCGCTCACGACCTTGTGCTCGGGGTCCGCAAGCAGATGGAAGGTCAGGCTATCCTTGGTGCAAAACTGCTTGTGGCTGTCGACAGTATCCACGCTCACGCCCAGAATCACAGCATTCTTGGCATCGAACTGCGGCAGCGCATCCTGGAACTTGTGGGCCTCGATGGTGCAGCCGGTGGTCATGTCCTTGGGATAGAAGTAAAGCACCACCCACTTGCCTCGGTATTGCTCGAGCGAGACGGGCGTGCCGTCCTGCGAAGGAAGGGTAAAGGTGGGCGCGTCCTGGCCCACGGCGGGCATGGTGTCATTGGCCGCGCGGGCAGTGAAAAGGGGCACTGCGGCCACAACGGCGACAACCGCGACTACGAGACCTAAGAGAAGAAACTTATTCACGAGAAACCTCCTGGGATGAGGGATCAGGTTTCAGGAGTCAGAAAAACGGCGGGCTCCGGGGAATCTTTTGCTGAACCCTGAAACCTGAACCCTGACACCTGTATATCACCGCTGCGCGGCCACAATGGTAATGCCTGCCTTGCTGGCGCGCTCCAGCAGGGCGTCGCGGTCGAGCAGCAACGTCTTTCCGGCTTCGATGGAAAGGCAGCTTGCCCCCGCGCGGAGCATCGTCTCCACCGTCGATGGTCCGACGACCGGAACGTCGAAGCGCATGTCCTGCCTGGGTTTAGCCACCTTTACCACGGTTAATCTGCGCTCCAGAGTTGAAGCTTCGGCCTCAAGGGTCGCCATCAGCCGGCCCGCGCGCTCGATCGTGGCGTCGGTGCCCTCCATGGCTTCCACGGCCACGCACGCCTGTGCCGCCACCACCACTGTCTGCCCGATGTCGAACCCGGCCAGCGCTCCGGCCACGCCCAGGCCATATTCAATGTTCTTGCACTCGTCTTCATCCGGCGCGCGCTCTGTGAGCACGCCTTCGGCGGCCAGCAGCGGCTCCAGAAACGCCGTCGAGCTCATCAGTTCGATGCCTTCGTCTTCAAGGACCTTCGCGACGGCACCGATCAGCGCGTCAGTGGAGCGCGAGCGCAGGTTCAGCAGCAGTTTCGCCAGACGCCAGTCGGGCCGGATGCTCGAGAAAATCTGCTTGTGCTTCACCTGGCCCGCCATCACGGCCTTCTCGACCCCTTCCTTCTTGAAGGTCTCGATGAGCCGCGAAAGCTCGCCCAGCGAAAGCCAGTGCACGGTCACGCCAGCGTCGGCCTCGGCGCGCCGGTCGATCTCCGGGTCAGTCTCTTCCTTGATGGCCGCGACGACGACCTCGAGCCCTTCGGCCCGCGCCGCATCGAGCAGCAGGAATGGGAAACGTCCGTTGCCGGCGATGAGGCCGAGTTTCATTCGTAAGCCCTCGTTTCCATGGTTCGCAGTTTGCGCTGTTGCCGGCTCGGGCTACTGAAACTTTGCTGCCTCATCCAGCTTCTTCTGTGCTTCGTCTGACCGGCCCATCGCTTGCAGCACCTTTGCATGGAATTGCGGGTTCCGAGCCAAATCACGCTCGTAGTACTTTCCGTCTGCTGCAATGGCCTTTCGATCAAAGTCCTCTGCTGCAGTTAGGTCGCGGTCCGCTGCGGGATAGTCACCCAGAAATCCTTCGATTTCGCCTCTTGTGGCGTACGCTGCGCTGCTTCCGGAATTGCCGTCCTGGCCAAGCTTAACGATGTCTACGGCCTTTTCCGCCCATGGCAGGGCGTCCTTAAAATCGCCGACGTCTCCGTATGCGGTTGCCGCGTAAACGAAGGCGGATCGTCGCGCAATGTAATTGGCTTCCATCGGCAGCTTCTCGGCCAATTCTGCCGCATTCTTGCAAGCCGCTACGGTCGCGTCGTTAAATTGCCGGGACATGATGCCTTTCTTGCATGCATCGTCGGCATCGTAGAATTTCTTATTGAGCTCTTCGTCCGGCCCTGTAGCAGCGTTATCACTCAGAACTCGCACAGTCACCGTCTTAACGGGGGCTGACGAAGTGGGAGGAGCTGACGAAGGCGGTCCCTGCCCAACCGCGGTGTTAGTTTGATCGCCCAGCGCAAAGATGATGTTATATTGTCCCGTCGCGATGGCAGGGACCCCGTTCTTCTCGAAGGGGTGAAAAGTCCACTGCTTCACACAATCGATTGCCGCCTGTTGCAGCATTGCGGGTCCACTGATCGCCTTGATCGATTCGATTCTGCCCGTGGTTCCAATGCGGAGATCTAAAACGACGGTGCCCTGAACACGCGCGGCTATGGCGATGGGCGGGTAGACGGGAAAAACCTTGTGTTCTACATGCTCCTGGATCGCCTTTGCATCGACCTGCAGAGCATCCTGACCGAAGCTATATGTCACAAGCGCCGGCAATGCCAATACGAAGAATGCCGCCCTAAAAGCACGCATATTCCTTGCCCTTCCAGCATGTGTTTTATTTGATCACTCCGCGCTCACTGCGCTCGATGAACCGCACCAGCAGCGCCACGTCGTCGCCTTCCAAGACGCGCATTTTTTCGAGCGCCTGCGTGGTGTTCAGCTTGGCGGCCAGAAGGTACCGGTAGGCCTTCTGCAGCCGCTGTAGCCGCTCCGGCGAAAAGCCCTTGCGCTCCAGGCCGATTTTGTTAATGCCGAAGGCCTTGTTCTCGCGGCGGCACGAGGTGAGCGAAAACGGCAGCACGTCCTGCGTGACGATAGTTCCGCCGCCGATGAACGCATGTGCGCCGATCACGCAGTGCTGGTGCACCGGGCAAAACGCGCCCAGCGTCACATCGTCCTCAATAGTCACGTGGCCGGCCAGCGTGGCGGAGTTGGCCAGGATGCAGCGGCTGCCCACCTGGCTGTCGTGGCCAATGTGCGCGTAGGCCATCAGCAGGTTGCCAGAGCCCAGCCGCGTTACCCCGCCGCCGCCCGCCGTGCCGCGGCTGATGGTGACGCACTCGCGAATGGTGTTGCCGTCGCCGATCACGGTCTCGGTGGGCTCGCCCTTGTACTTCAGGTCCTGGGGCGGCACGCCGATGGAGCAAAAGGGATAGAAGGTGTTGCGCGCCCCGATGCGCGTGCGGCCGTCGATGACCACATGCGAAATGAGCGTGCACTCCTCGCCCAGTTCCACCTCCGGCCCAATGGTGCAATACGGCCCGATGGTGCACGAGGCTGGGATGCGCGCGCCTTCTGCGATCACCGCGCTGGGATGGATGCTCACGCTGTCTCCGATGATAGGGCCGCGTCGGAAGAACCCGCTTCCGCCTTCGCTTCCTGTTTCGTTTCTGGGGCGCGCGGCACGATCATGCAGGTGAGCGTGGCCTCGCAGGCCAGCTTGCCGTCTACGTATGCCTTGCCTGCCATCTTTCCCGCGCGCGAGCGGAAGCTCACCACGTCCACTTCAATGCGAAGCTGATCGCCCGGCGTCACCGAGCGGCGGAACTTGGCTCCGTCGATGCCGGTGAAGACCGCCAGCTTCGAGTGCCGGTCCTCCATCTCCGACAGCAGCAGCACCGCGCCGGCCTGCGCCATGGCTTCAACGATCAATACGCCGGGCATGAGCGGATGGCCGGGGAAGTGGCCTTGGAAAAACGGCTCGTTCATGGTCACGTTCTTGATGGCGACCACGCGCTTGGCGCGCTCGAACTCAACAATGCGGTCGATCAGGAGAAAGGGGTAGCGGTGGGGCAGGAAATCCATGATTTCCTGGATGGTCAACGTCATGCTGCGGCTCCTAAAGAGCGGTCAAGTGGGGTGTCATGCGCTCGTTGCGATTATAAATATCGAGCCGCCATCCCTTGAACGGCCGGTTCCCCGCCCCCTACGCCGCTACTTGTGCACTTTGCGCGCCTCGGCGTCGGGATCCCAGAAATCCGCGGGCAGGTTCTGGTTATAGATCACGTGCGTCACGTAGAACTGGCGGACGGTGTCGCCATTCTTGAGCCGCGTGACGGTGAACGGGGTAGGGAAGCCATCGATGACGTGGTAATCGTCGTACTCCTCGGTCTCGGTGTTCTTGTCGTGGTAGACCGGATCGCGCCACTCGAAGATACGCTGCAGCGGCAGATGGGTCTGCACGTCGATGAGGATGGTGATGGCCTCGTTCTGCGGCGAAATCAAGGTCACTTGTTCCGCCAGGTGCCGCTCGGCGGTGTGCTCGCCCTCGTAGATCAGGATGGTATTCGGGTCCTTCAGCCACACCTTGATCGCGACCTCGATCGAATGGTCGCGGCGCCGCAGGAAGTCGTCCACAATGTCCTTGTCGAGCGGCTTTTTGCCGCGGTAGGTCACTTCCCAGCCCTGCTGGCCCACAAAAAACTCCACCACGTCGCGATGCTTGGTCACTTCAATGCGGTCGTGATCGGGCCACTCGTGAAACTCGAAGAGCTCCTCGGTTCCCAGGTCGGGATTGCCCTGGAAGAACGCGGCAATGTGCCCCTGCTGCATCTGGTTCTGCATATTGAGCCATGCCCGGCCGCCCAGCGCCTTCACCATGGCGTCCAGCGCCTCGCGCGCCTGGCGCGCGTTTTTCTGCGCGGCGTCGTCGGTGGCTTGCGTGCGCGCCGCATGCGGCGCCACGAGCGCCATTGCCGCGAGCAGCATCGATGCGAATTTTCTGAATCTCATCGTCCCCTCGAAAAGCGATTTGTGAATAGTGAATAGTGATTCGCGATCAGTGTTCAGAAACCCCCTCAAAGACTCGCCAGCCAAACTAACCACTAACCACTAACCACTGTCGTTCACCCCACCAGCACCGCTCCACCGTTCACGTTCAGCACTTCGCCCGAGATGAATCCGGCCAGCGGCGTGCAAAGAAAAACAATCGGACCTGCAATCTCCCGCGCGGTCGCCACGCGTCCCAAGGGAATCGCGGCGACAATCTTCTCGCCCGTTGCTGGATCGGCGAGCGTGGCTGCCGTCATATCGGTCGACACCCACCCCGGAGCCACGCAGTTCACACGGATTCCCCTGGGTGCGAGTTCCGTCGAGAGGCTCTTGGTAAGACTGATCAGAGCGCCTTTGGTCACGGCGTAGTCGGCATGGTACGCCTCGCCGCGCTGCCCCGCTGTGGAGCTGACCAGCACGATGTGTCCCCGCACGCCGCCGAACCCTGTAGCGCCGGCTGTTGTGTTGGTCTCCAGGTCCGCACCAGGCGCAGCGACCTCCGATTGCCCTAACATCTGCGCCACGGCCGCCTGCACCAGCCCGAAGACCGCGTCCAGGTTTACCGCCAGCGTGTGCCGCCATTGCGCCTCGTCCATTTGAGCAATCGGCACGTCCTCGGCCTCCCAAACGCCGTGATTGGCCACCAGAATATCCAGCCGGCCCAACGTGGCCACGGCGCTCTCCACCAGCCTGCGCCCGTCGGCCGGCGAGCTGAGCTCCTGTTCGAAAGCCACACACTGCGGCGCGGCCGCCTCGCCCGTCCCCCGGCACTCTGCCAGCAACGCGTCGGCCTGCGTCCGCGCTTTGTGGTAGCTGAAGGCCAGCCGCGCCCCGGCCGCGCGCAACAGGCGCACCGTCTCCGCGCCAATGCCGCGCGACCCGCCGGTCACGAGCGCAACCTTGCCATCGAGATTCAGCGCGAACGCCATAGGCCCACGCTAATCGATTATCGGAGAGGATGTCGAGACGGCTTGCAGCCTCACACCGCCCGCAGCACGCGTGCCGGCAGCAGGATGATGGATTTCACCAGTTCCAGCACGCCGCCCACGGCGATGCCCACCACACGGAACGGCAACAGCAGCAGCCAAACAAGCGGGTAGAGCACCAGGGCCAGCAGCGCCAGGGGCCAGCACAAGACCAGAAGAATGCAAAAGAGAAGAAACTTTACCATCGCTTCAACGCCTCGCCAGAGAATGCCTGCCTGATCGCAGTCAATCTTAATCTACGCAAATGGGCGCGGCAAGGTTCAATCCGTCATTTCCGCTTCGTCCTCGCCCTGGCCGCGAGCGTCTTCTTGCGCTCGCGAATCACCTTCGCGCGCTCTTTTTCCGGCAGCGCCAGCACGGCCCTGGTTCGCTTTGGCAGCTTTTCGTAAATGAGCGCATGCGCCCGGCTCAACTCGTCTTCGATCTCCCGCGGCCGCAGCGCGCTCCATCGCTCCACCGTCACCCAATGCGCCTTGGCCAGGTAGGGCGAGGCAATAATGCCGTCGCGTTCGATCAGCTCGTGAAACCGCTCCGCTCCGCAATGGAACCACAGCACGCCGATCCCCGTGCCGTCGAGGTCGGTCATGGCAAACATCTTTCCTCCAATGTCGCGGTCGCCCACCCAATACACCAGGTGATGCCCCCAGTTCAGGGTCTCCGCAACATGCGGCAGCTTGAGACAGATCTCGCGAATTCGCTCGTTGTCCATCACCACCTCGTTTCAAAGGCCCGGAATCGCCGCTCCAGCTCCCACTGAGCCGCAGCCCTTTCGCTCTTGTCAAGAAACGCCTTGCACTCCGCCGAAGGCTTCTCGCCACCCAGCGCCTGGCCCTTGCACGCGTCTACGGGAGCGCTGAAATCGTCCGGCCTGGCCCACAAACTCGCGCCAGGCAAAAAGTCATGCTCCATGCCCGTCCGCGCCAGTTGTTTCAGGTCCGCGTAGCTCAGATGGTAGTCGAGGGCCGCCCTCACATATTCGTGCGTCAGGTCAATGCGGCTCACACCCTCATCGTCGGTCGAAAGCGCCACCGGCACATGTGCCGCGCGATAAATCGGAAACGGATGCTCCGCGCCCTTCACGCCGAGAATCGCTTCATTCGAGCTCAGATTGATCTCGACCATCACGTGGCTCGCGGCCAGCTCCTTCAGCAATCCCGATGCGTCGTCCTCGTGCATCACGTCCACGCCGTGGCCGATCCGCTCCGCGTGGGCCAGTTCCACTGCCTGGCGGATGTGGAAGCGCAGTCCCTCCGGCGGCACCAGCCCCAGCGCCAGTTCGCCCGCGTGCAGGGAGATGTGCACTTCGGGATACAGCGTATGCAGAAAGCCCACCATCTTCATCTGCGATGTGTAGTCGCGCATGGCGACGTAATCGTCTTCGGGCCGCACAAAGTTAATGCCGACCCACGTGTCCTCTTGCGCGTCGATGCTAGCTTCGGCCGTCTCAAACCCCAGCAGGGTTTGCGCGAAAACCTGCCCGGGCGGAAGGTCGCGCAGCACCTGCCAGATGTAGCGCACCTCGACTTGGCAAGCCGGCGCGGCCTGCGCCGTGCCGCAGTGCTCCAGTTGTTTGCGTCGCGCTTCCGCCGCGCGCACTTCTTCGCGGTCCGCGGCCACCTCGTCGCGCAATCCCTTGTCCAGCAGTTTCTGCCGGAACTGCGCGAACGCCTTTGCATCGCTCTGCGCCAACTCCGGACTCCAGCCGATGTCGTGCGCAATCCCGGCGGCATGGCTGAAGGGCG
>Ga0326727_10024720_pt1 | contig 11326 bp, 13 predicted proteins | sample MB2enrmetagenome_FD_207643 | JGI IMG/M metagenome (GOLD analysis project Ga0326727, IMG submission 207643) | Lab enriched peat soil microbial communities from McLean, Ithaca, NY, United States - MB29MY | ecosystem: Environmental > Terrestrial > Soil > Wetlands > Peat | place: USA: New York... | reverse complement strand
CGACTTTTGTCCAGATTCATACGGGGGACACTCGGGTGGGCTTCGATTGGCCGGCTGCGAAGGGAATAATAGCCTATTTGCCGGTAAAAACGCTTGGAGAATGGGTCGATAGCAACCATGCCGCGGTAGGACCGACAGGCACCGTTGTGCTTTTGCGAAAACTCGAAGTTTCTGAGGAGGAGGACAGCAATGGGAGAGAAGGAAGGAACAGGCCTTTACGAAGCGCTGAATCCGTGGGCGGAAGCAGATCCCATACCCTTGAAGGGCATCTCTCCGCGGGTGGCCGATCTCGCGGGGAAGAGGATTGGCCTCTTCGCGAGCAACAAGCCCGCGGCCCCGAGGATGATGACGGTGCTGGAGCGGAAAATGAAGGAGAGGTTTCCCTCATCGGAGATCAGCAGGTACAACGCCGAGGAAACCTTCCTGGTCCTCCAGACTGTCGGCAAGGATAAGGAGCGTTTCGAGAAGTGGATAAAAAGTGTCGACGTGATCGCGGCCGCCGTAGGCGACTGAGGATCGTGCACGAAACACCTCGTGTACGAGGTGATATCCATGGAGGAGATGGGCAAACCTACGGTCTCCCTCGTGAACAAGGGCTTCATGAACGACGCGCAGTCCGCCGCCTCCAGCAAAGGCTGGCCGTCCTTGAGGTTTGTTGCGGAGGATGTCCCGAGCGAGTGCAGCGTGATGGAACGGATCGACGCCTCTCTCGAGAAGGCAATGGATGAGATCGTCGCGGGTCTTCTGCGGCCGCTCAAGCCGGAAGAAGCGTCGCCGAAATCGAGAGAGGGCAAGCGCCTGTCAAGGATTGTCTTCAAAGGCACGCTCCAAGAAGTGAACCGCTTTTTCTACAAGCGCGGCTGGGGAGACGGTCTGCCGCTCATACCGCCCACTGAGGAGGCGGTGGCCGAGATGCTTACCGGGACCGACCTGCCGCCGGACCATCTCGTGGCCAGGATCATACCCCGCATGGGAAAGGCGACGGTGGAGCAGATAGCTGTCAACGCCGTCATGGCGGGCGCCTTGCCCACCTATCTGCCGGTCCTCATCGCCGGCGTGCAGGCGCTGGCCGACCCGCTTTCCAACTTTTCCGCCTGGGAGGTAAGCACGGGCGCGTGGGCGCCTTTTTGGATAATCAACGGGCCCGTGCGACACGATCTCCGCCTTATCGGCGGCACCGGCGCGTTGAGTCCCGGCGACATTGCCAATGCGGCGATCGGCAGGGCCATGGGCCTCATCGTGAAAAATATCGGCGGAGCGCGCAAAGGCATCGAAGATATGGGCACCTTCGGCAACCCGGGAAAGTACAGTATGGTCCTCGCCGAGAACGAGGAGGAGAGCCCATGGGCGCCGCTCCACGTGCAACAGGGGCTCGCGCCGGAGGAGAGCGCAATGAGCGTTTCCTTTCCAAACTGCCACTGGACCTTATGGCCCACGGCGACCGACGCGGAATCGCTGCTCCGTACAATCGCCGAGGGTCTCTTTCCCTCTACTCCCGGTCAAAGCTGGACGAACCTCCTCCTTGTTCCCACCCACGCGAAGACCCTGGCAGATATGGGGTGGACCAAGGAGACCCTGGCGGGATTCGTCAACGACCATGCGCGACCCGGCGTGGGAAAGGACTTCGTAAGCCCGACGGACGGAAAAGGCGACGTATTCACCGTCGTGTGCGGGGGACCGGGCAGTTGGATAGTGCTCACGAAGGGCGGGAACGGATTGACCAAGAAGATAGACTTGCCCGCCAACTGGGACGGGCTCGTCAAAAAATACAAGGACCTCGTGCCGACGTATGCCAGGTATTAGCCCATTTAGGCGAGGTGGACCAGCTGCTCACGTTGAAGAGGTTGGAAGCGCTCTAAAAAATTGGGAGCACTATAAGTCCAACGAGCGCGCTGTGGATGTCGCCGCTGCAAGGAGGGCTTGAAAGCCATGTTTGATTATGACGCGATTATCGTGGGCGGGGGACCAGCGGGGCTTACGGCCGGCATCTATCTTTGCCGCGGTGGCCACCGAGTGCTCCTCCTTGAGAAGGAGGCATTCGGCGGCCAGCTCAAGAACATCGACTGCATTGAGAACTACCCTGGCTTTTCCGAAGGGACGCCGGGCGCCGAGCTCGCCTCGGCAATGGTCGATCAGGCAGCGAAGTACGGTCTTGAGATGGTTTTAGGGGAGGTCGCAGGGATCGAGTCCTTCTCCGAATGCAGGTCTGTCACTTGCGCCGATGGCAACTCTTACACGTGCCATGTCGTGATTGTCGCCGGCGGCTCCAGGCCGCGAAAGCTCAGCGTCCCCGGGGAGGAGGCGTATCGCGCAAGAGGCGTGATCGAGTGCGCACTCTGCGACGGCGGCCGTTTCGCCGGAGGGGTCGTGGCGGTATGCGGGGGAGGGGACGCAGGGATAACGGAAGCCCTCTATCTGTCGAAGCTCGCTTCCAGGGTGATTCTCATTGAGGCCGAGTCTTGCATGAGCGCCTCGTCCATTTTACAGCAGCGGGCCCTGACCAATCCGAACATGGAAATCCGGTGCGGCGCCAGGGTGACGGGAATCATTGGGGACGCCGCGGTTCGGGCCATCGACCTCGAATCGGCGGCGGGTCATGAAAGGCTGCCCGTCGACGGCGTTCTTGTCCACGTCGGCGTGGACCCGAACACGGCTTGCCTGGAAGGTGTCGTCCCCCTCGACGACTCGGGCTTCGTCAAGGTGGACACCCTGCTGCGGACAGAAACACCATACATTTTCGCCGCCGGGGACATAAGGGCAGGCTCTCCCGGCCAAGTGGCCGCTGCCGTGGGAGACGGCGCCGTCGCAGCGATCTCCGCCCTCCGGCGCCTCCAGTTGACCACCGCCGCCCAACAAGAGTCTGCGAATCCCGGTAGATGAGAGTTGCCAAACCCCGGTTGCGATCACGCGGGGGTTCGTCGTTATTGCTTCTTTTATCCGTTCGCCTGCCTTGTTAATTCCATCTGGCGAAGGCGAAGCCGTACCTGTCGACCACCGTAGCAGTTCGGTCAGAGACCGCTACCCCTTAACGGGGCGTGAAGGGGAAGTTCGGCTTTAACCCACGTTTCCGCAATATATCGGTCTTTCTTCTTGCGGAGCATTCTTTCAAGTGGGAGGTGCGAGCCCGAGCATCAACGATCAGGAATGGCCATGATCCTGGAATGGTAGTATAGTTCTGTAGTCGACGTCGTGATGGAGGGGGACATGGCAGATACAGGTATCTACGAGCCTCTAGAGGACCTCTATTTTGAAGATCATCTCCCTGGTTCGGTGCAAGTCCTGGGGTCTGTCTCGGTGACGGAGGAGGAAATAATTGCTTTCGCGAAGCGATATGATCCACAGGTGTTTCACGTTGATCCCGAGGCCGCTAAGGCAACTTCCTTCGGCGGACTGGTAGCGAGTGGTTGGCACACTGTGGCGCTTGCCATGCGGTTAATCGTGGACGGTCGGCTCCTCCGGGTGAAGAATCTCGGGTCGCCCGGCGCAGACGAGGTGCGCTGGCTTAAACCAGTGCGTCCCGGTGACACCTTAACCGTCAAAGCAACCATAGTAGAGGCAAGACGGTCCCAGTCCAAGCCCGACAGAGGCGTAGTCAAGGCTCTGATTGAGATCCTAAATCAGGCCGGAGAGGTGGTTACGACCTGGAAAGGTGTCAACATCGTGCTCTGCCGCAACCCCCGTGTATAGGAACCGGCGCGCCGGAACACATAAGCGTGGCCCCCCAACTACTTCTTGTACGGCCATTATCTCCCATCCTTCCTGCGCACAGGTGCTTAATCGGGTCGACCGCGTCCATGGTGCCCCTATGCACGCAAGGGGATCGCCTCGGCCAATCCTGCAGCAAGCCCGTGATGGAGCCGTACGATGCCCAGCCACCCAAACTTGAAGGTTACGGCGCACAGGATCGCGGCTGCAAGAACGGCCAGTGTGAGAGACCAACCGAGGACCCGCCACATGGATCGGTGTCCTCTTGATCGTGAGGGGGAAGCCACCGTCCGTCCCAACAGTCTCTGCTTCGCCGCCGACATTTCTGCCTCCCTTCTCCAGGAAAAGGATGACAGCCCCTGAACAGCCTGTCTCCGTGCCATCCGATACCTCCTCGCCGACCGTGCCAATGATGAAGACCCTGGGCCGGACCCGGCTATGCGTTCATGACACTATTCATTATCATTAAGAGCGTTCCGCAGAATAAAGTAACGATTGCCCCGGCGTAATCTTTTCCTAAAGCGAAAGCCTAGCGTAGCGAAGAAAAAGATGGAGCCGGTCGGTAACGGGAATGAATTCTGCGGAACGCTATAACCGTGCGCACCTGTCCAGACTGATAGAAACGTGCATCCAAATAGGGATGGCATCCATCGGGCCGCTGACCTATCCACCTGGGTGATCGAGTCCTGACAAATACCTTGTCCATCGAAGAACCCCACAATTGGGACCTCACGTGAGATCCGAAGGCTTCGCGGCGAGGCTCGATGTTTGTGAGCTCCTAGCCAACGGAAATTCGAAGAATAACGGCCCTGCTGACCCGATGGCTATCCTTGGTCGCGCATCGGTCCTTCAAGGACGAGCCGATGGAGAGGCCTGTCAAACTCCGCGGGATACGAGAGGTTGGCGCGAAAGAGCGCCTCCATTTGGTGAACCATTGTTTTTGTCAGATCCAGGGCAAGGGCGTCCTTCTTGATGCCGCCCTTTTCTGCGGCATATCCCCAGGCGAACTCGGCCGCGAACATATGATTGTAAATGAAGTACATGTTGAATGGACTGGCGGCGCTCACGCAGCCCCGGCTGCCTGCGACGAAGATTGCCCCTCCTATTTTCCCCGCCTGCTGAAGTATGGGGAAGTTGAGGGCAAAGGTGCGGTCGAGAGCTATTTTCGTCAGGCCGGACATAGACCAAAAGTAGACGGGGGTGGCCCAGATGACCCCGTCCGATTCGCGTATCCCTTCGTAGACCTCCTCCATGCCGTCCTTGATGACACATTTCCCCGTTTTCGCGCAACCCATGCACCCGTCGCACGGCGCAATGGTCTTGTCCCTAAGAACAATGCGGGTGGTCGAGCAGCCCCTTTCGCGGGCCTCATCAAGGGCGGTATCCAGCAGCGCCTCGGTGTTTCCTCCTTTTCTCGCGCTCCCCAAGATGCCGACGATCTTCATGGCTTACCTCCGCTACGTTTATTGGGGCAAGGCGAAAGGACACCCCGCCCCTGTGAAAGCATAACAAAAAGCGAGGCCGCCGGCCAATTTTCAGGTTGTGCTGTTCGGGTGCCGGTGGGTCATGCAATATTTTCGACGTCCTGCCCCGCTCACGTCGGCAAGACCTCATGGAACTTCAGGTTTTTCTCCTTTCAAACTTCATCGCAATGATACGATCGCCCCAGGCGTCAACGGCCCGAAAGCCAGGTTTCGGCTTGTACGACTTTCGCTAAAGAAGCGGGCGTAGACGACGAGGGAGTGTCATTATGACAAGATCGATGCGGAGAGCGGCAACGGATTCGTGTATCCTGGGTCTCATGGCACTCACGCTGTGGGGCCTACCGGTAAAGTCACAATCGTCCTCGGGCGTCCCCCCGGAGATTGCCGCGCAACTGAGAGCTATTGGTCCCACGCTCGACCGCCCGCAGCCGGCAAGCTCCACGTCCCGCTCCAGGCTCAGGCCGCGAAGAATGGCGTGAAACGGGCGAACAATATTGCTTACGGTCCGAACGAGCGACATCGTCTGGATGTCTATGAGCCTGCCCAGCGGCCGGCGCAGCCAATGCCCGTGCCAATAGCCTCCTACGAAGCACCCCTGAAGAGTTGGTACCTCTGGTCGAGAGCGTCCGGGTCTGGCCACGATTGCTTATCGTGGGGTAGTAGTATCTCTGTCCCGTGCAGCTCTTCCAGTCCGTGCTGGAGCATGGCCCGAGCTGGACGGTGGTGCTCGTGCCTCGCAATCGAGGTAAGATGTTCTGATATCCCCTTTTCGGACAGACTGGAGTTTGTGGCAAAGGATGTCGGCGCCCGGTTTTCATCGGGTCGCCCGAAAGCCCCGCTTCTGTTGCATCTCTGCTGTGAATTATTCAAGCCGTCAAAGATGAAAAGCTCGGCGCGGATAAGCATATGAGGAGAGAAGATATGGCAGAGAAGTTTCTTCATACCTCATACAAAAAGCAATGCTTTTCTCATTCTTCACCTATCTCTTTCTTTTCAATAAAGTCCTCGATGTCCACGATAATGTTGGCGCCGTCCGGTATCTCCGGCATTTCCCACTTCGTGAACACTTCAACGTTCCGGGCTTTTGTGTACGTCCCTTTCGTTGCCTTCAGCCGGTAATTGTGGGCCGCACAGAGCTCGAAGTGCCGGCCCCTGTAAATAGCGCATTCCCTGCAAACCGTCCTTGAGAAAGGGCAAACCGTGATATCTTGCGACTTTGACATTGCTATCTCCTTGAAATTACGAAGATGAGCGCTCCTTCGCCGATTGCGGAACTCATCGCATAGTATACGTCAAAGCTTCTAAGCAAAAGGCCAGGACAGCCTGGCCGCCGGCCAAGGAAGACGCTTCTGCACCAATTGGAACCACCTTGACGACCTGGAGGTATGTCTGACTCACACATCTCCATTGATGACGACTCTTTCGAGCCCGAGGAACCAGAGCATGGGCACGGACGCCGCATGCTGCTAGAAAGTTGCATTCCCGTGGCGTGTTGCTTCGCAAAGGTTGATGATTGCGGCCGCACCATGTGCGCGATCGATAGGAGCATCGATAGCCTTCCCGAAGGACGGGATTGCAAGCACAGAATCCAAAAGAAAGAGGCTTCAACAAGTGTCTTGACAAATGGTGACTCATAATCTATATTATCAACATCATATCTTATTTATGGAGCATTTGTCTAATGGGAATTCCGGAAAGGAGAAAACGCGAGAAAGAAGCCAAGAGGGAATTGGCCATAGACGCGGCGATGAGCATATACGACAAAGACGGCTACCACGCCATCACCATGGAGAGGATCGCAGAGCGATCGGAGCTGAGCCGTGCCGCCCTCTATCTCTACTTCAAGAACAAGGAGGAGATACTTGTAAGCGCCATAGTGGGTCACGCGGACTATTTTGCCAGTGTTTTGCAGGAGTTGTACGACAGCAGGGAGAGCATCAAGGAGAAACTGCTGGAGAAACTATGGGAGTGCTTCCAGAAGTTCTATCAAAAAGATCCCGTGACCTTTACCGCCTGGCAATATTTCCACCAGAGCGAGATGATCAGCAGTCTGTCGCCCGAACTGCGTGATATCCTCCACGCATCCGGGGCCAAAGTGGTTGCTCTCCAGCATAAGATAGTTCGGTACGCCGTAGAGGAAAAGATCTTCATCGACTGTGACTACAGGACCCTTTCGGAAGTTATTTGGTCTTCGTTCCTGGGGATCATTTACCTCGAGCGAAGCAAGGATGTGCTCTCCCACAGGAGCCATATGGTGGTAACGCAGGATCTCGCGAAAAAGATTTTGGCCAGGGGCGTGCTCAATCCCTCGTGGAAATAGAGGTGATAGTCCGAGGAGCACAGGGCAAGACAGGGTATTTGAAGAGTCTGGGGATTATGGGTAGGTTAGAGGCGCCAGCCATTTTTTTTCCACTTCGTTATATATTTACATATATAACTATGATCAGAAGCGTGGCCGACCGCCTTTCCGGGGTCACAACATGGAAACAAACGGGAGCGGACTGAGGGGCCCGATCCGCGAGGACACATTCCACTGCTCGTCCCAGGCCCATGCATGCCTGGAGCCGCACTGCGCCATCGCGAGCTTCTCCCGGGACGGCAAGCTCACCGTATGGACCTCGACCCAGTCCAATTATTACACCCAATTGCTTCTTTCCGATATGACAGGGTTGAGAGAAGGGGACATCACGGTGATAAAACCACATGTGGGAGACGGCTTCGGCGGCAAGCTCTCCCTCGACTCGGCACAATATTGCGCCTCCCTTCTCTCGATGAAGTTGATGAGACCCGTGAAGATTGTCCTTTCCCGGTCAGAGGAGTTCACCACCACGAAGCGGCGCACCCCGATCCACTACCAGTCGAAGCCGGGGGCGAAGAGGGACGGTACGCTCGTCGCCAAGAAGGTGCGCGCCGTCACCGAAGGAGGCGCTTACACCGCCATGGGCGGAACGGCCCTCTACCTCACCGGCTTCTTCTCATCTTTTCCATACAAGTATGCCAATTATCAGTATGATGGCTTCCGCAGAAGTATATGCGGGAACGAAAGGAGGATGACCAGTTCGTCGCCGGCGCATAGTATCATAGTGAGCGCCTTCATCGCCTACCCCCTTTGCGGAGCAAGACCGGCATACCTGGGCTCGCATCCGTCAAGAAGGCGGGAGGGCGCCCTCCCTTTTGTCACACTGCCGGTGGAGGCGGCTGCTCTGAAGAATATCCAAGAAAACCGGAAACGGGAAAGGAGGAACCATGAATAAAAATCTGAAGGCATGGAATAGGTTCTCTGAGGAACCTGCACCGGGTCTCGAAGAGAAAAGTCGGAAAGAGGACTTTCCTGACGGCTACACAGTCGCGGGGCTGATAAGGGGCAGGGCGGCGTCTCCGGGGGTGGCGACAGGCCGGGCCGCGATAATAAGGGGGAAAAAGGATCTATCCCGCGTCGGAGAAGGGGCGGTGATAGTCTCTGAAAAAGCCTCGCCGGATCTTGCGATGGTCATGTCCAAAGCGTGCGCCATGGTGACAGAATACGGCGGTGCGACGGCCATAGCCTCCGGGTATGCACGAGAGCATGCCATTCCGGCAGTGGTAAGCGTCGCAGGTCTCACCACATTCGTGAGAGACGGAGACCTGTTGCGGGTAGACGGGACGAGGGGTATCGTGCAATTATTGGTGCCGAATATCTGACGCGGTGGGTCCTGACACAGCGAGGCCGCGCGGGTGGAGGAGACGGAATGAGAGGCCTGTCGGTTGTCATAAAGGGAGCGGGCGAGATGGCCTCCGGCATCGCCCACCGGCTCTTCATGGCCAACATCACGCGCATCTGCATGATCGAAATTGAACAGCCTTTGTGTGTGCGCAGGACGGTCTCCTTTTGCGAGGCCGTATATAACGGAGAAACAGAGGTGGAAGGGGTGGTCGGGAGGCTGGTGCGCGACCAGGCCGACCTCAGCCGGGCATGGGACCGCACTGAGATCGGCGTCATTATCGACCCGGTGTGGAAGATAATCGCCGATATCATGCCCGATGTCGTCGTAGACGCCGTTATGGCCAAGAAGAACCTGGGAACGCATAGGGACGAAGCACCCCTTGTCGTCGGGGTGGGGCCGGGCTTTAGCGCCCCCGGTATTGTCCATGCGGTCGTGGAGAGCAATAGGGGGCACAACCTGGGACGGGTCATCTACAGCGGGGCGGCGGAACCCCATACAGGCATACCCGGCTTGACGGCAGGCTTCAGCCGGGAGAGGGTGCTCCGTTCCCCCCACGGTGGCCTAGTACGTCATGTAAAATCCATCGGACACAAGGTACTTGCGGGGGACACCGTCCTCTACGTTGATGCTACACCGGTTTGCGCCGCCATCGACGGCATAGTGAGGGGCCTCATCCGGGAGATTCGGGTGTTGAAAGACGAGAAGGTGGGCGACATCGAGCCTAGAGGAGACGCATCGTACTGCCTCACCATCTCCGACAAGGCGCGGGCCATAGCCGGCGGAGTCCTGGAGGCGATCATGCACTATTCGAACCGGCCTGTCGACTCTTCATGGGTAAGGGAAGGAAAGGAGTTAGGCAGTGGAAGTCAGGTGCCCTGTCTGTAAGAAATAGTGGATCTCCAGCCTGAAGGTCGCGCGTCACGGGTTCGGTATAGGCGACAAACCGCACAAAACGTGGGTGGACGCTCAGGGCGTATCGTTTACGGGTCTTCTGATCCAACAAGCCACGGAGCCGGGGAACAGGGGCTTTATGACCCTGGCGGAAATCATTGAAGAAGCGCAGGAGAAAATCTGAAGAGGTGGTCTTGCCGGGCCGGACCTGAGAACGGCCCTCTGCCGGGTTGCAATTGCATAAGGAGGCCGCCATGGATAACAGAAAAACCAGGAGTGCGGATTTTCGGAATCATCGGTGGCTCCTTCTCACGGACACGCGTTCCGTCAAGGAAGCGACGTCGATGCCGGCGAGGTTTCGTGCCCTTCCGAGGGCAGGAAGGGTCGAAGAAGGGATGAGCCGCGAAGGGACTCTCCCGGGGGGAGAGGTCGGAGCCTGCCGACATTAGTGTGCGGATGTGAGAATCAGCCGTGACGCAGGTTAGAGCGCCTAAGGCACTCGATGGAGAAAATTCTTGACTCATCGTTATATACAAGTGTATATAATGAAATACGTTCTGACCGATCGTGCACAGCATAGGCTCGACAGGGTTTTCATTTGTGTCGCACCGGGGTTGGCTTGGCTTCATCAATAGACCCTGACTTGACAGTACTGTAGTCTACGGCAGCGCAGTTTGCTCGCCATGTTACCGGCACCGACGCGGTAGCGGTACTCTCCGCGGGGATGAACCGTCTTAAAGACACTGGACAAGCAAGGGGCGGAAGGCCACCTCTGACTACAAAAGACTAAGGGAAGAGCCGCAAGAACCCAGCGGGTCTCGAGAGAGCCTGCCATACATCTGCGCGGGCGGACAACGCCTAAGGGCCCAAAAGGAGGGAGATCACAATGGCAAGGGATTACAAGATGTATATTGACGGCCAATGGATCGGCGCACTCGACGGCAGCATGTATGATGATGTGGACCCCTACACGGGGGAGGTCTTTGCTCGAGTCCCTGCCGGCAGCAAGGCCGACGCAAAGCTCGCAATCTGGGCCGCAGTCGCGGCTTTTCCCGCCTGGTCACACTCCCTCCCATCGGAGCGCCGGACCCTTTTTCTGAAGGCAGCCGACATCATGGAAGGGAAGAGGAACGAGATCGTGACAATCCTTGCGAGGGAGACGGGCTGTACCTTCGGGTTCGCCATGTTCCAGGCCACGTACGTCCCTGGGCTGCTAAGGGAGGCTGCGGGTCAGACCCATACGGCAACCGGGGAGATCATCCCAGCCGATCTGCCGGGGGCCTTTTACATGGCCATGCGCCAGCCGGTTGGTGTCGTCGCGGGCATCGGGCCGTGGAATGCCCCGCTGATCCTTTCTCTCCGCTCTGTCTGCCTTCCCATAGCATATGGGAACACCGCGGTGCTCAAACCCTCCACTGAATCGGCCGTGGCAGGGGGCGTCCTGATCGCCGAGGTATTCCACGGTGCCGGCTTCCCCGGAGGTGTGTTCAATCTGGTCACGAACGGGCCCGGAGGCAGCGCGGAGATCGGGGACGAGTTTAT
>Ga0326727_10024719_pt1 | contig 11326 bp, 15 predicted proteins | sample MB2enrmetagenome_FD_207643 | JGI IMG/M metagenome (GOLD analysis project Ga0326727, IMG submission 207643) | Lab enriched peat soil microbial communities from McLean, Ithaca, NY, United States - MB29MY | ecosystem: Environmental > Terrestrial > Soil > Wetlands > Peat | place: USA: New York... | reverse complement strand
CCGCAGGTTCAAATCCTGCCGGGCGCACCAAGAATTCAGGGGTTTAGGACACACGGTCCTGAACCCCTTTTTCGTGGCGTGGGACTTGGTGTGGGACTTTTCCCACACGGCTATTAATACGTGCAATTTAGTTTGAGAATTCCTCCAACTTAGTTTGAGAATTCTGACGCACCGTGCGGTGTGCTGGTCAGAAGTTCTTGATGAGCACCTCGTTGGCCTCTTTTGGGGTTGTGCGGCCGCAGGTGTAGCGGGTCTTCAAGGGGATGATCGAAAAGGGTTTGAAGATCTCCCGGACTTGGGGCTTGTCGTTAAGGCTCAGGAGGAATTTTCCCTTTATTTCCGCTAATTGAGCGGAAAGTTGGTGAAAGTCCTCCTTGGAGAAGATGCCTTGCCCGTAGAACGATTCACAGTCCCAATAAGGAGGGTCCAGGTAGAAGCAGGTCTCCAAAGTGTCGTAGCGCCGCAGGACATCCTTATAGCACAGGTGCTCGATGACCACCTGGGCCAGGCGCAAGTGGCAATCGCTCAGGTCCTCCTCGATGCGCAGGAGATTGACCCTGGGGTGCTGCCGGGGACCGGCTCCGAAGGTCCTACCCGTGACTTTGCCCCCAAAACCGCCCCTCTGGACATAATAGTAGCGGGCCGCGCGCTGGATGTCCGTTAGCCCCCCGGCCGCCATCTGGCGGTTCCAATCCTCCCACCATTCCCGGCTGGCCAGGCACCATTTGAACTGCCTGACGAACTCCTCAAGATGGTATTTAAGGACCTTGTAGAACGATACCAGGTCCCCGTTGATGTCGTTTAGCACCTCGTATTTCGAGGGAGCTTTCTTGAACAGGACCCACCCCGCGCCCGCGAACGGTTCACAGTAGGTTTCGTGGGGCGGCAGGTGTTCGATGATGGTCCGGGCCAGGAGGCTTTTGCCCCCGACATAGCATAACGGAGATTTCTCCCGCATTTCTTTGCCTTTACAGGTTGGGCCTTCGGTCGCTACTTGATCCTTACCCCTCGCGCGAGGGAAGGAGGAGCGGCCTTGGCTGTGGGCGGATGTTGACGCATCCGTTCGGTGGGGTGCTCGCAACACCCCGCCTCCTCCACTTACACACATTCATAGGGAGTTAGTTTATGAGACTCTCAAAATTCCTTAATTGGCTAAAATCTTTTGTTAGACGCTCAAAGCCCCTAAGCTGGCTTGAGTCACATGTAAAAGAAGCTCTTGAAGATACGCATGATGAACGCACAGTTGAAATATTAATGGAACATATTCATGCCAATATCGTCTATAAATTTAACCAATTTGAAAAGTATTTTATATTGTTTTTGTTTTCTGCTGTTATATTTTCTATGCCATATATCGCACCAAATACGGGCATAAAAGTACTAGGCGTTGATGTTTCAGACATAAAAAAACTATATCCAGCACTTTCTGTAATAATTTTATTCTTTTTTGATATAATGTTTTTTTACTATACCACATTAAATATTCAAAAAATACTTTATTCGTCGCTATTAAAATACAAACATCCCGTATTATATACTAATTGTATACACAAACTCCAACATGACAATCTATTTTTAGATGACCCTCTGGAATCAATATTCTTTATATGGATTATGAGATTTATTGTACTCCTACCATTAACAGCTATAATATTATTAATTATATATTGGCCAGTTACATCGGTATTTGGAAATGGTGACATGTCATATCAAGTTGACATACTTATTAAAAATCATACAAGCGATGAAAAAGCAAATGCAATATTTCATATTTTGTATTTCATTGTAGCTGTAGGTCTACTATTGTTTCCTTTATTGCTTATTGCAACAAAGCATTACATTGTGGACAGACGGAGATTTAGGATTAGTTAATATCATCACTAACAGGGACCTCCTGGTTCTCGCTTAACTTCAAGATATTGCAGCAACGGAGCCTTACGGCGTCAAAATCGCCGTGGCCCGGTCCTGGGTCAGGACTTGCTTGGTCACCAGGTAGTTGACGGCCCCCGTGATCTCGGTATCGGTCAGATCCACGTAGTTCGTAACCGCCCGGAACTTCTCCCAGAAAATCCCCATGTTGGTGTCGGTGGCTTCCAGAGCCTTGGCCGCGGTCAACTCCGAGTCCTGGAAACGCTTAAGGAAATCCACCTTGGCCACCTGGCTGGAGGGTGGAGGCGGGGTGGGCGCCGGCGGCGCAGGTCCGTAAACCGGGGCCACCGTGACCACGTTATTGGCGATGGTTGTGACATGGCCTGTCACGATCTGTCCGGAGGGAGGCGCATCGGGTTCGACAGTCACCGGCAGGATGGCGTAGCCGTTGGCCAAGGTCGCGGCCGAGGTGGGCTCCTCGGCTGGCAGTAACGGCTTATCGGGCGTGTCGATGAATCCCGCCCGAAACAGGGCCAAAGTGATTTCCTGATCACCCCAAGCAGTGGGGCCGACGACGATGTTGTTGTTCAGGACGAGGCAGATCATGGTGTGCTCCTTATGCGTTACGAACCAGGCCAGTCACGCCGTAGGGGAGCGTGGGCGGCGTGAAGTTGGCCCGCTGGGAGTTCATTCCGCAGACCATCCTTATTTCACTGCAATAAAAGGGGGCGGGATTGCCTGAGCTTGGCGAATTTCCTGTATAGCTATTCCCGATAGACCCAACCTGTAAGGGCCACGCCATAGGATACGGCACCGTAGTAGATAGATGGCTCTTAAGTACTCCATTCAAATAAATGTCAATGTATGTACCTCCAGAGTAGCTATATCCATTGAGCATTAGGTGAAATGGAGTAGCCAAAGGAACGCTCCACGCTCCGGAAACACTCCAGTAGCTTCCAGAATAACTGCCACCATCATACCAATACAGGCCACCTTCAACTAGCCCATTGCCGCCAGAAACAGTGCGTAGATAGGTCTGGTCGTAGCCACCGTTGTTCATATAAGACGAAAAAAAGTATATATTCCCGGATGATGGCCATGCCGGAATGTAGAACCAGCCATCCACTAAGCCATACGAAGCAAATATATCAGAGCTATATCCACCGGGAGGGCAGAACCATATTGCGCCATTAGTGGGAATATAAATTGAATTGTGTCCAAGCAACCTTACCGATGAAGAATAATCTACCGCTTCCACCTTGTAGAGCATTGATGTGGTACGCGATGCGGACTGGCCCGCCGCCGATATGGCGGTATTTAATACTCCGGCATAGTCCAGCATGGTCGTACCCGGGGCGAAGCCTCCCGGCAGGTAATCCATTACATTCGCCCCGGCCAAAGGGATCATGCTTTGGCTGTCCACATGCTTATAGACTGAAAGTTGATCGCTGGTGAGCAGACAGTCCACGGAAATGGCAGTGATCGTGCCGTTATAAATACAAGAGGTGACTCTACACACCTTTTGCAGACCATCTTGGGCGATCATTATTTGCCGCCCCGGCTCATAGTCCCACGTGCAGTCACCGGCATAAGTTAGGGTGTTAGGCAGCGTAACAGTAAAGACCCTGGTGTCGAGGAAGGGAAACACGGAGAAGGGGCTAAGGCCACAAGAGCCAGATCCCAAGACTCGCCTACCAAACGGATTCATAGCTCAGCTTCCCGGGGTCCGGTGCACGATAACCGCAACCACGGTCAGGACGTTGGCCGTGTCCGCGAAGGCGGCCGCCACTTTGGAACCTTTGAGCACCCAGCCCGGGATCACCCGGGTGGGCGGCATTGTGCCGGCCGGGGGGATGGTGCATTTGATGGTGTCGTCCGGCGACGTGGTGCCCCCCCAGAGGATGGTTACGGTGTGCGGTACGCTGTCGGTGTTGACCACGTCCACGGCGATCACATCCTCACCGGTTGACGCGGCCGTGTGAAAAGGGGTGCCAGGGCTGGCCGTGCTGGTGACCTTTATGGGGCGGCCGTTGTCCGAATTGCTGCCAGGCTCGCTTATGAAAGTATCCGGGGAAGTCATATTGGTCTCCTAAAACGGGGAAAGCATCCAGACTTGATAAATTGTCATACCCGCGCCCGAGGTGGTGGCCTGGAGAGCGCTTTCGGCCGCAGCCGAGGCTGATTCGCTGGCGCTTTGCTGCGCCGTGGTGGCCGTGGCCGCGCTTTGCTCGGCGGCAGTGGCGCTGCCGGCAGCGGCCGTGGCGCTTCCCTGGGCCTGTGTCGCGCTTAGGCTTGCCTGGGTGGCGCTCCCCTGGGCTTGCGTCGCGCTTTCGGCCGCCTGGGTGACGCTGGCCGCGGCCTGCGAGGCCGAGGCCTGGGCCTCGGTAACGTCCGAGTCGCTTTGCAGGCGATCCGCCAGGGCCTGGGCCGAATCAGCGTCGGCCTGAGCCACCCCGATACCTATTATGTGGTTGTATTCCGGCATGGGTTCACCCGTTGTAAAACGCCAGTTGAACCACCCCGGCCATCCTGGCCACCACGGTGATGGCCGAGATCCCGGCCAGGCTCCGGCCGGCAGGATTGACCTCCAGGCCTGTGCCGTCGGTGACGCTCTGGGCTGGAATGTTTACCGGGCCTGGGCCGTACTTCACGAAATAGGGCACCTCCCCGGTCATGAGCACGGTGGTGGCGCCGGAGGGCACGTCCACTGTCTGGGAGACCCCGGCGGCCAGCACCAGGTTGTAGACCGTGTCCGCCGGCGGGATGATGCCCATCAGCGTGGACACGTAGTTCTGGCGCTGGATCAGCTGGATCACGAGGAGGCTCCGGCGGTCGCGGACGTGCTGGTCGAGGCGTTGGAAGTGGTGCTAGCCGTGGAGGCGCTGGTCGCGGCGGCCGTAATCGTGGCCCGCTGGGCCTTACGGGCGGCAAGCTTGGTCTGGGCGGCCTGGGGCAGATCGGTCAAGGCGATGACCCCCTTGGTGACCAGGGTGTCGATGAGATCCTCGGAGACGCGGCCCATGTCGGAGACGTCGCTCAAGGCCAGGGCACTCTTGGCCTGATCGGTCGGGCTCTTGATCCCGGCCTTGGTCTGGTCCGTGGTCATGGTGGCGTCGGGAGTCTGGCCTATCTGGGTGATGTGCACGGGCATGCCCGTGGCGATGTCCCACAGGGGCACATCGCGCCAATCGGCCTCCAGGCTCCAGACGGCCAGGGTTTCGTTGTAAACGGCCACCTGGTGCTCGCCGGCCGCCGGAGGCTGCACGTGCGTGGAATGGGCCGGGGCCGAGATGGCGCCCGTGCGCCAGTCCGCGGTCACGGTCCGCGTGCCGACATACTCGAACGTGGTGGGCAGGTAGCAGTAGAAAACCATGGTCGAGGCCATATGTCCTCCTTAATTAAGGCCGGTGCTGATGATCCAGTTGCAGGATCTGTTACGTACTGTGGTTTCCGGGGCTTGCGGCACATTGGCGAAGGCGGCCGGATTGATGGTGTCGCCAGCGACACCGTCCAGGGTGTATACGTTGTAGGGAGCCCCGGCAGCGTTCCAGTTCTGGTAATTCAAAAGCGAGCTGGCACCCTGGGCGCCCCCACCGTTGCCCAAGGGGTGATTGTGGTGTTTGATGCCGTCCATCTGAATGGTCAGGATCGCATCGCCGGTTGTGCCGTCGCCGCGAGCCAAGCGGCTGGCCGCCTGCGTGTCGATACCCCGGCCGTTGTCCTTGCCGCGCAGGCCGTAGCCTTCCATGATGGGCGTCCGGAAACTCCAAGAAAGCACGGTAAGCGTGCCGGAGCCATTGTCCGTGATGTCCACGGCCAGGCCCGTGGGCGTGGTGGCCACCTGGAAGCTGGTGCCGTTGGGGTTGCAGATCCAGTAGTCCACGCCGGCCTGCAGGCCGCCGGGCAGCGTGCCGGTGCTCACGAATCGCACCACATAGCCCAGGGGCAACGCCCTATCTATGGTGATGGTATCCGCCCCCGAGTTGACCGATATGGCGCTGACCCCGTTGGCCGGCAGGATGTCGCCCTCCACGTTGCCGATCACGCTGTACACGCCCGAGTAGATGGTGCGGCTGTAAAACGCTCCGTCCAGAAGCAAACCCCAGGACGGCAAAATGTCGGAGAACCAGGGCAGCGGGGTGCCGGCCGGCGGCACCATGGTACCCCCGGACTGCGAGGATTGGGCGGCCACGGGCGAATTGGCGTACAGGGTGATGACCGGAGTCGAGCCCGGGCCGGCCTTGGTGGCCTGCAAAAGGCGCATGCTGGTGTTGGTGCTCGGGCCGCCGCCGGTGCCGGCCGCGTCCGTCTCCTCGCCGGGCACCAGGGTGAACGAGGCCATGATGTTGCGCACCAAGGGGTCGGCTATGACCCCGGGCTGGGTCTGGTAGGCCTGGAGCAGCCCGCAGCCCGGGTCCACGGAAACCCGCAGGAATCTGGTGGAGTTGTCCGGGATCTGGAAGATTCTGGTGGCCATGCCATGGGTATTGAACAAAACGCCGCCCACCATGAAGTTCACGGCATCTTCCACGGTGACCTGATCCGGGCCGGCCACGACCGGCATTTTCCAGTCGCTGGTGAATGTGCAGGGCAAAAACAGCAGACTCAGGCTGTTGACGATGGCGTTGGACAGCTCGGCCAGGTCGTCCTGGAACAGGTTGACCACCTGGGAGGGCAGCGGGTCGCCATAGCTGAAAGTGTTGTCGCGGCCCTGTATGTAGCCAGGTTGTCCGGCGATGGTCATGTTCAAACCTCCTTCAAAAGGTGTCGATCCCCAGGCGGCCGTAATCCGGATGCCCGAGGAGGGTTGGCGCGAAACGGGTTGTGTGCCAGGTGCGCGTGGGCTTGACGGCCGCGACCAGGGGGTCCACGTCCGCGGCCTTGACCTGGCTCTGGCCGGCCTGGCGGGAATCCAGGATGACGTCGGTCAGGAACCACTTATCCGGCATGCCCAGGCCGTGAATGCCGAGCTGGGCCAGCCCCACCCGGAAGCCCGGATTGGGCGGCTTGCTGATTTCGTCCATGCCCAGGGCGCTTTGCCCCATCAGGAAATACCGGCGCTCCTTGATGGTGGGGGTGATGCCGGTGATCTCGGATACCAAGCCGGCCACGGCGTCCGGCGTGCCCTTGCGGCGGTGCCAGTCCACCGAACCCTTGATCTTGTCGCGCAGATACCCTTCGTCGCCCCCGGCCTTGACGAAATCCACGTGCCACTGGGCCAGCAGGACCGGTAGCGCCGAGGCGGAAACCCGGTCGACCAGGCCGGTGAGCACCACCGTGGGGTCCAGGTAGTTAAAGCGGTCCACCAGGGCGGCGTAGGCCTGGCTGCGGACTTCGGCTATGCCCGGGGGGATCAGGTCACTGGTTCGCATTGGCGTACCCGGCCACGTTCAGGGTGATGTTGGTGCAGTTGGCCCACTGGTTGGTGGCCAGGGTGATGGACTGCGGGCTTTGCAGCTCCACGTCGTAAACCCCGTTCACGTTGCCTATCAGGGTGATGATCTGCGAGGGCACCACGGCCTGGCCGAGCTGCTGGCGCAGATTGTTGGCGTAGGTGGCCAGGGCCGTTTGAGCGTCGCTTTGCACCTGGGTGGCGTCGGCCCCGGAATATAAGGTCAGGCTGGATATGATCTCGAAATTGACCTGGCTGGGGGGCAGCACCATGACCTGGTCGGTCAAGGGGCGCACGCTGGTGGGGGTCAGGGCCGCCGTGACCAGGTCCAGGATGTCCTTGTTGGGCTGCCCCGACGAGGTGAGCACATAGACGTTGACCAGGCCCGGCCAGGGCGTGGTCATGGCCACGTCCACTATGTCCTGGTGCGCGCCCAACGCGTGCGCCCGATAGGAAGCCTCTGGGCCGGCCACGGCAAAGGCTTCCGGGCCGAGCACGATGCGCGAGCGCAGGCGATCGTCGGTTTCCACATCCGCGCCGCCGTAGCTGACCCCAATATTGGCCACCTGGCTTACGCACGTGGGCCAGCCGTCGCCGGACGGCCCGGTGATCTCCCCGGCCAGAAAGCCGTTGCCGGCGGCCCCGGGCATGGCGGCCACGATGTTAAGGATGGTGGAGGTCAGGCCGGCGGCCACGGTGGCCGCGCCGGCGGTAAGGAAATTCGAGCCGTCCTTGGCCGTGAGGGTGAGCCCGGAGGGAATGTCCGTATCCGTGGCCTGGGCGGCTGTGAGGGTGACCTGGGCCTGACAGCCGGCGGCCGTGGCGTCCAGCCGGGTCACGCACACCAGCTGGCCCAGATAATCCAGCATGGGGGCCGGGGCATAGGCCACCAGGTTATCCTCGGCGGCCTCCTGGATGGCGATGCGCAGGCCCATCTCCCGGTAGGAAATCACGTCCACCATCAGCCGCTCGGGCTGGGCCGGGTAAAGCGTCTTGCCGGCCATATTCTCGTACATGGTGACCATGTCCGAGGTGATGGACGCGGCGTCGCGCTCGATGAACGAAGGCTCAGGCAGCGGCTGGGGTGATGTCATACACGACCTCGGTTTGCTGCACGCCGGCCACGGTGGCCTGCCAGGTAACCACCACGGTCACCTGCGAATTATTGGGCGTGGCCTTCACTGAAATGAGCGTGGCCCGGGGCTCCCATTGCTGTATGGCCAGGGTGGCCTCGCGGATGATGTGCGGCACGGAGACGTTTGTGGGCAGGTCCAGATAGCGCCAGATGTCCGCCCCGAATGGCGGCCGGTGCGGGTCGCTGCCCTTGGGGGTCTTGAGCAGGATCTCGATGGCCTGACGGATGTCGTCCAGGCCTTCGACGATCTGCCCCAAGACCCCGACCTGGGGCGACCAGTCGGCCGAGGATATGGTGGTTACGTCAAGGGTGGACATGGTGATTGCTGTTGCCCGTTTGGTCCATGATGGTGCCCGTGGCCGTCATGTCGCCCGTGAGTTCGATTTCCCCGGTGGCGATCTGGTCGCCGGTGTGGTCGTATTCGCCCTTGTGAATCAGCCGCCCGATCAGCTCCCAGTCCACGTTGCAGGTGGCATAGCAGCTCTCATTCGCCCTGAACGGCCCGATGAGCAGGCGCGGAGTGCGGATGGCCACAAGCTCGCCAGCTTGCAAATTCAGCACTTGATCCGTAGATGCGGTGATATCACCCGTGGCCGTAAGCTCCACTGAACCCTGCACTTGTCCGGTCAGCTTGTGCTGCTCGCGGTCGTATTCAAGTTGCGTCCCGTCCTTGAACCGCATGTGAAACTTGTTTGAATCCTGCACCGGCGTGCCATCCACCTGGGAATAGACCGCGCCCAGGACCACCCCGTTCTCGCAGTGCTCGTCCACCAGGCAGGCCACGCCCTCGCCCACGTCCGGCATGGCGTAGAATTTGTTGTCTTGGGTGTTGGCGGCCAGAACGTGCAGCCACCAGGACACCAGATTCTCGTTGTCCGCGAACTGCACGCGCACCAGACCCTTGGTGGCGTCCACCTGGTTGACCGTGCCGAATTTAAGGCCCACGGCGTACCTCCAGCCCTGTCTCATAGCCCTCGGAACGGCTGATTTGATGGATGCTGGAATTGATGAGGTAGGTCCCGGACAGATTGCCCAGGCCGGTTAAGGCCACGGTGTTGCCGGCCACCAGCTTGGGGTTGCCCATCAGCACCAGGTTGCCCTCGTAACGGGCCTCGTTTGCCTTGCTCAGGGCGGCCTGGGCGTGCAGCCTGGCGTGATGGCTGGATTCCGCCCGGTGGGTGAGCTTCAAGGTGTCGCCCACGTCGTCGGTCTCGCCTTCCCCGCTCACCTGCTCGTCATAGGTGGTCTTGGTCCAGGGATCGTCATAGGCTGCATGGGCGCCCTTGTAGGTGGTGAGGCCCTTGTCCTTGATGTTCCAGCGCTTGAGGTCGGTCCTGGCCAGGGTCATCACCGGGGCGCGGTTCACCAGGCTGGCGCGTTCCGCGAACACGAGCTGACCACCCTTGACCGTGAAGCATTGGCCGTACTGGGCCGCTATGCGCTTCAAAAACTGAAGGTCGCGCTCCTGGTTCTGGGTGACCCGCTGAAAAGACACGTCCGGGATCTGGCCCACCACGGTCAGGCCGTGCTTGGCCGCCACCTGCTGGGCGATCTGGGCCAAGGTGGTGGACTCATAGGCCTTGGAGCAGGCCGTGCGCATGGGCTTGCTCATCCCGGAGGCCAGGGCGCGGGCGTGGATGACGTCCGGAGGCCCCTTGGCCTCGAACTCCTCCAGCTCGAACGAGCCGCAGGGCACCATGGCCCCGTTCAAATAGCCGATGCTGGCAGTGATGACGTCGCCCTTGGAGGGATACCAGCTCCCCTTCCATTTACCCGCGATGTCCTCGATCTCGATGTCCAGCTCATCCGAGCGGCCGTGCGCGAAATCAGTATAGGTAAGGGAAAGCACCGTTGGCCCGATGGCCGCGGAGATGTCCTTGCCCTGCCAGGTGAGGGTGTATGTGGGTTCCGGGACTACTGTTTCCACGGCGGCAGGTCCGAGGTGTCAGGCGCCGGCGGCGTCTGGATGGGAATGAGCAGGGTCAGGCCGCCGGGCAGGATGGCGTAGATGGGCACGCCCGGGTTGGCCGCGATGATGGCCTCGTAGGCCAGGGGGTCGCCGTAGTATTGGTAGGCCAGGAGGTCCCAGCGTTCGCCCTGGGTGGTGACGTGCTTGAGGGAACTCATGAGGTCGCCGGGAATCTGCACATGGTTTGCACCCAGCCGAAAGATTGCGGCTGGGCGAACAGGGCCACGGGCACGTCGGCCTCGCGGTCGGCGAAGGCCGAGATCCGCGCGACCAGGTCATTGTAGACCGGCAAGCCAATGGCCAGGGTGACGCCGAAGGCCGCGCCCTGGGACGGCAACCAGTTGGCCACCAGGGTGGCGTTATTGGCGGTGACCTGGCGCAAGAGCGTGCCGGCGCCGGCGATGACGTCGCCTCCCTGGGCCAGGGCCTGCACCGTGCCCCCGCCCACCAGGTTGGAGCCCGGCAGGGATGTGAGGAAGCCGCCCAGGTTGGCCACGCCGGCCACCTGGTCCCCGGTGAAGTCCACGGAAAGGGCCGCCGCGGAGCCCAGCGAGATCATGCCGGACAAGCCGGTGATGCCCACGGCCGCGGCCGGCCCGGCCAGGGCGCCGAGGTTGGCCACCACTTGCGAGGGCGACCAGCCGGAAAGCTCGCCGATCTTGGTCATGGCCTCCAAGGCGGAGGGCCAGTCTATGGGCAGGATGTTCAGGTCGAAGCAGAGGTTTTCACAGGCCTGAACATCATCGTCATAGAGGCCTTCCTCAGCTTCAAGCTGCCCAACATCGTTGACCGCGCCGGGCAGCGTGCCCGAAGCGGCCACGGCCTGCCCCTGGGGCTGAGTCTGGGCATCATCGCCGTTGTATTCCTTGAGGGTCAGGTGAACATGCAATGAGACAAGCCGGCCTTCGGAGTCGGTGTCCTTGGCGTCCTCGGTGACATTGGTCAGGACGTATTTGCCCAG
>Ga0326727_10024717_pt1 | contig 11326 bp, 14 predicted proteins | sample MB2enrmetagenome_FD_207643 | JGI IMG/M metagenome (GOLD analysis project Ga0326727, IMG submission 207643) | Lab enriched peat soil microbial communities from McLean, Ithaca, NY, United States - MB29MY | ecosystem: Environmental > Terrestrial > Soil > Wetlands > Peat | place: USA: New York... | reverse complement strand
CAGAATGACCGATGAGACAAAAAAATCTCAGGAACCAGAAAACGATTCCATGAAGATCACCGTCACAAAGAACGGTCCTTATATCGCGACCGGCGGCGTTCCTGTTGTTGTTGCGGAGATATGCAATGATAATGAAGGGTACTGCCGGACCTGGAAGATCGTTGACCGGTATCCCGTAAGAGAGGAATGCGCCCTGTGCAGGTGCGGTCATTCCGAGAACAGGCCGTTCTGCGACGGGACCCATGCCAAGACCCGCTTCAATGGTACCGAAACTGCCGGGAACGAACCGTACCTCCGTCACCCGGAGATAATCCGGGGCCCGGAGCTGGAGCTTATCGATTATCAGGGGCTCTGCGTTCATGCCCGGTTCTGCATGCGGGCCGGCGGGATCTGGAACCTCACCGAACGGTCAGGTATCCCGGAAGCGCGGGATACTGCAATCGAAGAGGCCTGCAACTGCCCGTCCGGCCGGCTTGTTATCCGGGACCTGAGAAGCGGGGAGGTGGTCGAGCCGGTCTTGGAAAGATCCATTGTTGTCATCGAATATCCTGCAAAGGGAGAGCACGGGCCACTCTGGGTACGGGGCGGAATCCCTGTTGTGTCCGCCGAAGGGAAACCCTACACGGTCAGGAACCGGCTCACCCTTTGCCGTTGCGGGAAGTCCCGCAATAAACCGTTCTGCGACGGCAGCCATGTGCAGCACTGAACGGTTGTTGAGAGGCTTGTGAATCACAACTGGATGCCTGCGGTGACTTGCCCGGACCAAAGAAGTCCGGACAACCCCGCAGCACATTATCGAGGTTGAAAAATGGCGAATCCAAAAGACGGAAAACTGGAACTGCTTACCGACAAGAACAGTACACTCGTCCTCGTGGACTACCAGCGTGCGATGTTTGGCGGTGTTGCGTCAGGAGACAAGACGATTATAAGGAATGCGGCCTATTGCGCAGCAAAAGCGGCAAGTATACTCAACGTCCCGGTTGTCCTGACGACAATCAACCCGCAACACAATGGCAATTTCATAGACGAGATTACCCGGTTATTCCCCGGGCAGGAAGCGATCTCGCGATCGGTTCTCAGCTTCGATGCATTCGAAGATGAGAAGGTATGGAATGCCTTTAAAAAGACGGGCCGGAAGAAGCTCGTTGTCTCCGGACTGTGGACAAGTATGTGCTTTGCCTATACTGCCCTCCACGCGATCCGGGAAGGCTATGAAGTCTACGGCCTGATAGACGCCGGTGGCGATTCCACGGCCGATGCCCACAAGTATGGCATCGAGAGGATGCTGCAGGCCGGCGTAATCCCGATCACCACAGAGTCCCTGGTTTCGGAATGGATGCATGACTGGGCCAACCCGAAATCCATGGAACTGGTCAGGGAAGTATATTCCCGCTACGGCGCAATGATCGGGCTCCCGTAGGGTGATTCCTGCATCCATACATTTATCGGATCGGATGAAGAGGGGAACGTATCCGGCCCCGAACGAATGCGAAGTATTCCCGTTGGCAATCGCAGTCCTGATAAATCAAGTGGTTATCATGAACAGATGCAGGGAGACAGGGGTTCCACCGAACTTACCTTACCTCCCTGCAAGGGAACCAAAGGAGATGATTACAATGGCAGAAGAGGAATGTATAAGTTTTCCGGCACTGGGGGAACCTGCACCGGACTTTGAAGCTGAGACTACGCAGGGCCCGATGAAACTTGCGGACCTGAAGGGGAAATGGGTGGTGCTGTTTTCCCATCCCGCCGATTTCACACCGGTCTGTACAACGGAGTTCATGGCATTTGCCGCTATTAACGATGAACTTGCAGCGCTCAACGTGAAACTGTTAGGGCTCTCCGTTGACAGCATATCGGCACACCTTGCCTGGATCCGCAACATCAGGGAGAAAATGGGTGTCGCCATCCCGTTCCCGGTCATCGCTGACCTGAACATGAAAGTGGCAAAGAAGTACGGCATGATCCACCCGGCCCTGAACTCTACCGCGGCGGTCAGGAGTGTTTTCTTTATCGATGACAAGGGGATCATGCGGGCGATGATTTACTATCCGCAATCGAACGGACGGTTTATGCCCGAGATTATCCGGATGGTAAAAGCCCTCCAGACGACAGACAAGTACAAGTGCTCGACCCCTGCCAACTGGCAGCCGGGCGACAAGGTGGTCGTGGCGCCGCCGAAGACCGCAGACGAGATGGAGAAGCGCTTAAGCGAAGGGTACGAGTGCAAGGACTGGTACCTCTGCTTTAAAAAAGTGTGAACGTAACATCGTGCGATTACCATAATTGTTCCAACGAAGCAGCCTGAACAGACCAGGTAACATTCAACGGGATTATCTATGAGTAAAACAAGAGAAATTGCCAGCGTCACAAAGAGCAGACCCACCCTTGAAGGAGCCGGTGTTCATCTTAACCGGGCGTTCGGGTATAACGAGATCCCGGACTTTGATCCCTTCCTGATGCTGGATGACTTCCGTGCAGATCGGCCCAAAGATTATCTGGCCGGTTTTCCCTGGCACCCGCACCGGGGCATCGAGACGGTAACCTACATGCTGGAGGGGACCGTCGAACACGGTGACAGCATGGGCCATGCGGGAAACGTCGACGCCGGATGTGTCCAGTGGATGACGGCAGGGTCCGGGATTATTCACCAGGAGATGCCAAAACCGGTCGATGGCCGCATGGGTGGGTTCCAGCTCTGGGTCAACCTGCCCCGGAAATACAAGATGATGGACCCGCGGTACCAGGAAATCAAGGCCGATGCAATCCCCAGTGTCACCCTGTCGGGTGGCGTGAGTGTCCGGGTCATCTGCGGAAAGATTGACGGTGTTACCGGCCCAGTCCGCGATATCATGGCGGACCCCGAGTACCTCGATGTGTCTCTTGAACCGGGTGCGCAGTTCTCCCACCCGGTAAAACCCGGTTACATGGCTGCTGCCTATGTGATCGGCGGTTCGGGAAGATTTGACCAGGACCATAACGATGAACTGGTGAACCAAACGATGGCTTTGTTCGGTGAAGAGGGAGATTCTGTTGATATTCATGCAGGGAAGAATGGCGTGAGGTTTCTGTTCTTCTCGGGAAAGCCGCTCCGCGAACCGATTGCATGGGGCGGTCCCATTGTCATGAACACGCAGGAGGAACTGCAGCAGGCGTTTGACGAGTATGAAAATGACACGTTTATCAAAAAAGCGTCATGAAAAGAATACCCTGCGATAGGATGAACGACGGAGATCCGGACTCATTGAAAACCGGGGCAACCTGCCCGGCACCCCGATGGTATACGCGAATAACGAGATGAACTCCAAAAAGAGTATTTTTTTGCTGGTAACGGGAAATACATTAATTTTCAAAAAAAGCATGGAGCAGGCCGGATCCGGGGAAATATACCATGTCACTGAACGATGCACAGCAACTGTTCGGGTTCTTCTTTGCAATCTATTTCTACATGATCATCGATCGGTCCCATGCCATGTACCAGTCATGGGACACGTATTCTGCCTGGAGGGGAAAATCCCATAATCTTAACCGTCTTCTCGCGGCATGGCTGATCCTCACCATCCTGCCGGTGACCCAGTTCGCCATCATGTTCACATACCTCGGAATATTCAATATCACCTTCGATCCAACAATCACCGGTGTCGTGCAGATCATCCTGATCAGCATCAGTTCGTTCTTCACGTTCGGGTACTTCAGGATTTATGAAGCATTGATCCATGGGTATCATGACCTGTTTTTTTCCAAGGAGGACCAAAAAGAGGGGGGGAGGGAGATCCGTCCGCATTTCCGGGCGCATTTTATCCCGGGGATCCTCTACGTTGCGGTATCCACGCTCCTGCTGGTGATAGCGCTCTATATCTGATACCCGGATCCTTGGTTCAGTCACGGCTAAGTAGCCCAGGCTCCAACTATTCCGCACCCAAAGGCGCCCGAGGGTGAAGGAAAAACCATGACTGACTTTGTTCAGACCAACGAAACCAAGCGGTCCGTCAGGACCCTGACGACCCCGATCGAGGATATCGCGACGTTCAACACCATCGTCGGTAACCTGATCGCAAACAACCCTCTTGGGTGTGTATCGTATATGAGTGCCGGGGTGTCCCATCCCGGTATGGAAAAGACCAAAGAAGCCTACACGGTCCGGATGATCTACCAGGACACTGAGGCAAATGTTGTCGGCACCGGCACGCACAAGTTCGAAAGCCTTGCCGGCTACAACAGCGGGGTTACCGCACTCCTTGCGGACAATGCCCTCTCCGCTGCGCATGGCGGGACTCCCGCCCACGACAGCGAGAACGATACGTTCTCGGCAACCATCAAGTGCAGCGACGCAAACGGCGAGATTTACAGTCTTCTGCTTGCCCGCGACAAGGTGACGCTCTCGTCATACGAGGACGAGTCCATCCGCACCAAGGTCGAGGCCTGGGCCGACAGCGTCCCGGAGCTTGCGTAAATTCCGGCAAACGGCACAGGGGAAAGGAGGGCCATTACGGCCGGGCCTTCCCCCCTGCCGTTTTTTCCGGGGCTGATACTTATGGAAATCGACTTTTTTGCCATCCTTGCCGGTCTTGTCCTCCCGCTCTATCCCCTGCTCTTTGCCATCTACCAGAAGATCGGCAGGTACGATGAGATTGTTGAGGAGTTCAGGAAACTCCGGGATGAGCACTACCAATGCCGGGAGAAGTGCCATGGAACCCATACCTGAAACGATCCCGGATCACGGCCCGGTGGCCCGGGTGACCGGCCTGTACCGGGGAACATTTGCCGGCCTTGTACCGCTCACGGAAAGCACCCCGCTTACGCAGGACCAGGTGCGGCGGTACCCGATCTTCTACGAGCTTGATCTCAACCACGCGTACGGGGACGAGAACCTGATCATTGACATGATCTATGACAACCTCTCGCCGATTCGGCTGCCGGACCTGTACCGGGACACCGACCTTCCCCGGGGTGTCCGCTTCTGGCAGGACTGGTTCGATATCCCGCCCTACGATGAGATGCGGGACGTTGACGGCCGCCGGGTGTACCCCCGGGCGCCGGGCATCCACACCGTGCAGATCCGGACTGCCTGCCGGAAGTTCGTACAAATCGGGAGAAGCCGGGACTTTTCGGCAGGGAACGGCGGCTCGACGAGCCCTGTTTTTACGCTCCGGATTGCGGAGGATGCCGATGTTTGAGAACGAGATGCAGATTCGGTGGGCAATCTGCGGGAGCGGGATCCTGCTCGGGGGAGTGCTCGTGCTCGCCCACCTCCCCCTTATCCTGGTCATCATCCCGATCGCGATCCTCTTCCTCGGCCTTGTGGCAGACCCAGAGGAAACGCACGCAGTCTGGTACGGGATGCTGAACATGCTCGGCATCTTTGATGTCTCCGCACTGACCGATGACGAGCGATCGAACTATGCAGAGAAACGGCATTACTTCTGGTTCGGCGAGGTTGCGATGGCTTCGGTCCTGGCCGACCTGTTTGCGGTCCCGGTCGGGATCTTCCTGGCGGGGCGGGCGGAGATGACCCTTACATTCATCGGCGCTGCGGTCCTGTTCCTGCCGCTTTTCGTCTTCCTGCCGAAGTTGATCCAGCGGGCGATGAAGGCGGATGTGGAAGCAGTGTTCGAGACATTCGGGAAAAACGAGCAGACAAAAAAAGTCTTCTGGACTCTGTTCATCTCTATGGCCGGGCTGGTCCTGGCCCGGGTACTGGACCCGGTAACGGCGCAACAGGTTGTGGGGGTGATTACAGGAATGGGTGGGTGAAGATAATCGAAGGCTCTGTCAGGTCTTCGGGGGGTTGCATTAATCCTTCGTCGAGGAAAATACTCCGCCACCCGCAGACTTTACAGAGCCCTATCCTGCACATCACGTGCTAAAAAAATGATCCTGATCCCCGGCCGTATTTTCCGGCGATACATTTCGGTAGAAATTTATATCGATATATTAAGTACGGTATATCATGGCGGGACGGTCGAACCTGACTTCGCTTGCACGACTGATCGTTTCATTAGAGGTCTGTATAGCAATCGGCTGTAGCAACGTCTTTTTTGCCCGTTCCCTGAGCCCCACGTGGTTTGCCAAACTTGAACTGCCGGTGTTTCTCCCCCCGTATCAATACCTGATACCCGTTACTTTATTCATTTACCTTATCCTCGGTTTCGTGCTCTACCTTATCTGGCAGGTTGTATCACGTACAGACCTTCGGGACAAGATGCGATGCATCGTACTACTGTGCTTTACACTCACCCTGATGGGGATGTGGGCTTACCTGTTCTTTGACTTTGAATCACCGTTTATGGGAGTAATGATCGGTGCACTCGTTGTCGCCATGCTCATGGCGACGATGGTGCAGGCTGTCAGGGTATCATTCGGTGCGGCAATACTCCTCTTTCCGGCGGTTATTCTCGTGTTTTTTGCCGCATATGCAAATTATCTGATCGTGCTGCTTAACCCATCACTTCCGATTATTGGAGTCTGAAAAGGGAATACCTTACGCGGCTGATGGCAGGGAAATTTGAAGACCGCCGGCATAGCCGATGGAGCTTGCGACAACACCAAACATAAAAGCCCACAACGACGGCACCCCGGTCAGGAAGAAGGTAACGAGCACCACACTGTAGATGGACAGTGCTGCGATCAGTTTCCCGGGCATTATATTACAATTATGTCCGGAATAATAAAACGTTGTGCCGAGCGGTTGCTGAATCTGTCGGAAAAATTACCCGGTCTATTTTCTATGGGAGAAAAATCTAGAGATCAATTGTGATAAGAACAGAATCTATTTATATGTCTAACTCATTTTTTAAATTACGAGATTTACATGGTCATTTCTTCCACCGATAATTTACGGGCCCTTCTCGAGAATATTAAATCTCTCGGTTTTTTTGATCGTTTGTTTGACTGGCGTCAGATCGGGGAGTTAAATGCTGCTGCCGGCAATGAATTCCGTACAATAATCAACGAACTGGAGGCAATATATGCCCAAAACGAACTGACAGAGACCCGGATCCGTCAGCTCTACAGCGATCTGGAGGACCAGAAAAACCAGTATTCCCAGTTAAAAACAGAGCATGATTCCCTGAAAAATTCCACGGGAAATATTTACGATGTCCTCGTAAACCGGGAAAATGAACTTGATGCGCTCAAAGAGTCTGAACTGAGGAGTGCCCGGCGCCTCATTGAACTGGAGGAAGAATGTGAGAGGCTGCGAGCGGTAATCGATCAATATATCCAGTTGTTCCAGGAAAAAGAAAAAGAACTGGGAGCCTTAAAAGAAGCGGACTCGAAAAATACCATGAGAATCACAGAACTTCACAAAGAGTCTGATAAGTTACAGGCTGCGCTTAATCAGTTTACCCAAAAATTAGTGGGGAAGGACTTCGGTCCTGACACATTGAAACGGGCAGATTCCAAAAACGCCAGAAAAATTGTCCGCAGTCACGAAATGATCGGCAATCCCGCGAACTCCGGCGAAAAGCGTATCCTTCTGGTTGAAGATGATTCCAACTTCTCAAACATGCTGGAACACCTGCTCGTGGAGATCGGCTACACGGTGGTCGGGATCGCTGTGAGCGGCGAAGAGGCGCTTGCCATGGCCGGCAGTGAGAGCCGGCTGGATGTCATCCTTATCGACATCCATATCGAAGGCGAAATGGACGGCATCGAGACAGCACGCCATCTTAAGGGGCTGTACGGCACCCCCACCATTTTCATGACCGCTCAAGCGGACGATGAGACAATCCGCCGGGTGGTGCTGACCGAGTCCGAGGGTTACCTGGTCAAGCCTATCAACCGGCAGGAACTCTTTGCGAACCTTGAGATTGCGATCCATAAGAAGCGCAAGAACGATGCGTTCACGGTTCGGCGGGCTGCGGTCAACCCGTAGTTCTGCATGTGCAGAATCCCTGGCCGTGTTGCCAGGTTGTCGGCAGATCTGAATTGTAGAACTCCCAAGAAAAATGACAACCTGTTGAAGATTTAACAGTATCATCAGGAATCTTAATCCCAAAAGGGTTCTGATAAGTTAACGGTCGATCTCCGTTTTTTTATCGCGGCAAAAAAACTCCAACAACCGCCAACGTATCAGAACCGTATCCGCTATAAATTGATATATGCCGGATAGTGAAGAACTACACAAAAACGGAGTTGAAGGAGTATGGAGATAGTACCGGGAATTCACCAGGTCGACGGGGTAAATGGTAATTGTTTCATTATTGTCCGGGACGAACTGACACTTATCGATACGGGAATGCCCAAAAACAGCGTAAAAATAGTAAAATATATTCAGGATATTTTTAAACGTAAACCTTCAGAAATCAAAACGATCGTCCTGACACACTTTCATATTGATCACGTGGGCGACGCGAGCGATCTCAAAAAACTCAGCGGTGCGAAGGTGGCCATTCACAAAAAGGATGCGGACTACGTTGCCGGGAGAAAAACCCCGCCTGTACCGGGAGGCGTTATGGGAATGATCTTTAAAGTCCTCATGCCCTTGTTGTTCAGATCAAAGCCTGTTGAACCGGATATACAGCTCCACGACGGTGACACCATTGCTGGTCTTGCCACCATTCATACACCGGGACACACACCGGGAAGTATCTGTCTTTTTGATCCGGCATCAAAAATTCTGTTTGTTGGGGATTTATTGAGATTTAACGGCAGTAAAATCGAAATGGGACCATTGCCATTGGACAGAAACGAGATACAACAATCAGTCAATAAAATCGCCGCAATGGATTTTGATATCATGCTGCCGGGACATGGAATACCTCTGAGACCCGATGCATCGGGAAAGGTCCGGGAGTTTGCAAAGTCATTACCCTAGAGATCCTCATCGATTACCAACGCGTTATCGCTGGCAAACATTACGGGAACAGGAAATAAAAATACAGAACAACCAGGAGAGATTTCCGTCATGAACGCAATCGAAGCCCATCATTTAAGAAAATCTTTCGGACCGGTGACCGCGGTCAGTGATGTGAGCATCACGGTCCGGGAAGGGGAGATCTTTGGTTTCCTCGGCCCGAACGGGGCGGGAAAAACGACAACGACCCGAATGCTCAACGGCGTTATCCCTCCCGATGCCGGGACCGCTATCATTCTCGGCCATGATATCCGGTCCGAACCTGTTCTCGCCAAACAGGGATTCGGGGTTGTACCGGAGACCTCGAATGCCTATGTTGATCTTACCGCATGGCAGAACCTGCTGCTGATGGGCGAGCTGTATGGACTTGCCCGTTCCCGGGCAGTACAGCGTTCATCCGATCTGCTCGCAACGCTCGGGCTTCTTGAGAGGAAAGACCAGAAGGTGCAGGCATATTCCAAGGGAATGAAGCAGCGACTCGTACTCGCGATGGCACTCCTCCATGAACCGGCTCTTCTCTTCCTTGATGAACCCACCAGCGGTCTCGATGTGCAGAGCACGCACAGGATCCTCTCCCTGCTCCGTGACCTTAACCGGCAGGGGACTACGATTTTTCTTACCACGCATAATATGGATGAAGCAAACCAGCTCTGCCACCGTGTCGGTATAATCCTTGCCGGAAAGATAGTAGCCACCGATGCCCCGGAGAAACTCAAGACAGCAATCGAGCAGGTGCATACGATAGAAGTAAGTTTTGATCGGGATGTATCCGGTGATGACCTGGCCGCACTCACCGGTGTGACCCGTGCTGAACGGACCGGAGATAAATGGCATATCACCACCCCGGATAAAGATGCAACCATCCGTGCTCTTGTGTCCTTCACAGAGAAGAACGGTACAGCGATTGTAACCCTGAACACCCTTGCACCAACGCTTGATGAAGCGTTCCTCCGCCTGACGCAGGAGGCATCACCATGAACCCGGCGGGGCTTCCTGAACAGGTCAGGCGGGCATGGGCGATTGCCAAGAAAGACATCCGCCTCTATTACGCCAAGAATTCTGTGCTCATCTTCGGCATTCTCATGCCGGTCTTCCTGTTTCTGGCCTTCTTTGCCGGGAGCAGCCAGCTCCCGCTCACGTTCCTGTTTCCGGGGCTTGTCGGAGTGACGCTCCTTTTCACTGCCACGGCCTTATCTCCCGCCATCTATGCATGGGAAGGGCGGCACGGGACGCTTGAACGGCTTGTCTCCTGCCCGATCACGATAGAAGCGATGGTTTTTGGGGATATGATCGCCTCCATCCTCTTCGGTGTCGGGATTACCCTTATTACGGTCATCATCGCGCTGGCATTCGGTCTTCCTCTCCTTCACGGGATTATCCTGGTTGTCTCGATCCTGCTTGCTGCATGCTGTTTTTCTGCAATCGGGATGCTCCTTGCGGCCCCGCCAACGAGCGAGCCCTCGACCCCCATGACGCTTTCTTTACTCATCAAGTTCCCGCTTATTTTTATCTCCGGTATTTTCGTCCCCCTCAGCCAGTTGCCTTCATGGGGACTCGCCCTCTCTGCGTGCTCCCCGCTCACCTATTTCACCGATCTTGTCCGCTACTCGTTTACCGGGGAACACTATTTCCCGGTTCCTGCCGATATTCTCATCCTCGCCGTCATAACGCTGGCATTCACTGCCGGAACAATGTACCTGCACAAACGGACCATGCCCAAAAGAATGTGAGTGAAGAGCTTTCTTGTAAAATCATTATTTTTTCACGAACACGACCATTATACAGATCCTATATCCTGACAGGGCCCGGGATTAAGAATCCTGAATGGTGTTACGGCGGTTTGCTCAGGTTGCCGGGTGGCGATATTTTTCTTCCCGAAGGAAATGAGTGCATATATCACGACCTGAAGAATCAGCCCCTGAAATTTTGGCAGAAAAACACTATCCTGAGGAAATACCTGACTATGAATAAGAACCCTGAAATAGGATCGGGAAAAAGTAAAAAACCACTAAAATACATGAATTTTTCCCTCCCTCCCGGAATTACGCCGACAAAGCGGACCATCATCATCGCCATAGTTGTCGGTGTCATTGCCGGTTTTGGCTCTCTTTTATTTTACGAGGGCCTCAAATGGGGAATTGCATTTTTCATGGGGTATATCCTGCAGTATGTTTACCCGCAGGAAGGCCAGAGCGTTGCCACGATCAGCCAGTGGTCCGAACCCCATTCGCTCTTCCTCCTGATCCCGATCCTCCTGTTCGGAAGTCTCCTGACCGGCATCCTCATCACCCGGTTTGCTCCGGAAACTGAAGGTCATGGCACAGACGCGGCTATCAAGGCATTCCATGGAACCGGCAGGATACGTAAAAGGGTCCCGGTGCTAAAAGCCGTCACGGCAATTCTCACCATCTCCACCGGAGGAAGTGCGGGGAGGGAAGGGCCTTCAGCCCAGATCTCAGCGGGTTTTGG
>Ga0326727_10024716_pt1 | contig 11326 bp, 11 predicted proteins | sample MB2enrmetagenome_FD_207643 | JGI IMG/M metagenome (GOLD analysis project Ga0326727, IMG submission 207643) | Lab enriched peat soil microbial communities from McLean, Ithaca, NY, United States - MB29MY | ecosystem: Environmental > Terrestrial > Soil > Wetlands > Peat | place: USA: New York... | reverse complement strand
AAAGCAGCCCAAGAACCTCGACGTCTATCTCGCATGGGCCAACTACCACGCCGGTATGAATGACACCACGGATGCGCTGGCGGACCTGCAGAAGGCAAAGGACCTCGATCCCAGCCGTTCCGACACTTATCTAAATTTGGCGATGCTCCAGATGCGCGGGCAGCAGTGGATCCCGGCGGAGGACAGTTTCAAGAAAGCGGTCGAACTGAGCCCCCGGTCCACGAATGCGCTGGTCTCGCTGGGGAACTTCTACCAGACTCGCGGGCGGTTTCCCGAGGCCGCGCAGTCGTTCCAGCAGGCGATTGCCACCGCAGCCGACGATCCCAGTCCCAGGATCTCTCTTGCCAGCCTGTACATCGCCGAGAACAAGCTCGGACAAGCCGAGGAATTCCTGCGCCAATCGAAAAAGGACTTCCCGAATAATTCCGTGGGCTACCGCATGCTTGGCGATTTCTATTTTGCCAATAACCAGCTCGACAAAGCCACGGACGAGTATGCCGCGCTCTATCGGGATCATCCGAAGGACATGGTGGTCAAGAAGAATTACATTCAGCTACTCATCCTGAAAGACCGGCTCGACGATGCTCGCAAGTTGAATGATGAAGTCGTGAAGGCCAAGCCGGATGATCCCGACGCCCAGGTTTACAGGGGCGAGATCGAGATTCGCAGCGGCAAGGCCAACGACGCCGTCAATACGCTGCAAGCGGTGTTGAAGAACGATCCCGATAACGCCGTGGCGCATTATCAGGAGGGTCTGGCATTCGACCAACTGGGCAACTCCAACCGGGCAGAGGCGGAGTGGCGCGATGCGGTTCGGCTGCGTCCTGACATCGTGGAGGCGCACCGGGCGTTGGCGGGCGTTGCCATTCACCGGAGCGATGCCTCGGGTCTCGCGCAGGAAGCGGACCAGATCATCGCCTTGCAGCCCGCAGCTTCTGACGGATACCTGCTGCGCGCGATCGCCGAAATCGATCGCAATCAGTACGCAACCGCGGATGAGTACATCCATCGGTCCCTGGAAAAGGAACCCAATAATTCCTCCGCCTATGTGCAGTTGGGCAACCTGCGGAGGGCGCAGAGCCAGTACGCCGAAGCGCAAAAAGCCTACCAGCAGGCCCTCGATCAGGATCCGAATTCCACCGACGCGCTGGGCGGCGTGCTCAACATAGACCTGGTGCAGAAGCAGCCGGACCGGGCCCTCGCTACCGCGAAGACATACTTGGCCAGGTATCCCAAGAATGCCGGGTTTCACATCATGCTGGGCCAACTCCTGATGGAACAGAAGAAAGATCTGGCGGGGGCGGAACAGGAGTTCAAACAAGCCTCCGACTTGGATAAGAAGAACAGCGAAGCGCTGGTCAGGCTCGGCATGGTGCAGAGCGCGCGCGGCAATACCGATCAGGCGCTGCAGACTTATCTCGACGGATCCAAAGCCAATCCCAGGGAGGCCACTTTCAACCTGCTGGCGGGCGGCATCTACGAGAGTAAGCAGGATTGGGACCACGCCAAGCAGCAGTATCAGAAGGTGCTGGAGATTCAGCCCGACAATCCGCTGGCCTCCAACAACTTGGCGTACGTGATGCTGCAGCAGGGCGGCAATGTGGACGTTGCTTTCGCGATGGCGCAGACTGCCCGCCGTCAGCTTCCCAATAATCCGAACGCCGCCGACACGCTGGGCTGGGCTTTCTACCACAAGGGCGTCTACACGTCCGCTATTACTCACTTCAAAGAAGCGCTGAAAAAGGAGCCGGACAGCGCCCTCTTCAACTATCACCTGGGTCTCGCTTACGCCAAGAGTGGTCAGGCCGACCTGGCCCGGAAGCAACTGGACCGCGTGGTGAAGATCAAGCCGGATTTCCCGGGTGTTGAGGAGCTACGGCAGGCAGTGGCTGAGGCCGAGGCGAAAGGGTAGGGAGTCGTCTTACTAGCTCGCGAGGTCACGCACGGTCACTGAATAGCATCGTGCTTCGCGAGGTTATGTTTGGCGCACAACAGCTGGATGTTCTCGGCATCTTTCGACGAGCCTCCAAGGGAGTAGGGAATTATGTGGTCGAAATGCAAATTCCTGGAACTCCCACACCTCACGCAGCACCCCTTATCCCGTTTCCATACCTCCAACTTGACGTGAGTAGGAATAACGCGGTCATGCTCAAGAGAGACACTGCGGGACCTCTCCGAAAACGGCACGTCGCCGACTAGCTGCAACTTGAATTTGAACACTTTTCGAGATCCGGATTTCTCCTGCCACGAATCGATCAGTTCAAAGACTCCGTTGTAAACCCATATTCCATCGCGGATCTTCTCAAAGACTCTCACCCGTTCCGGAGCGGCAGTTCCATCCTTAAACCTTCTTGCTGCCTCTGCGAACAATCCATTTTGGGTTGGCTTCCTGTTTGGTTGAAACTCGGGCTGGTCCACTATCTTGGGATCAACGACGCCTCTAGTCCGCGGTACATCGTGCCCCTCATAGATGATGATGCGTCCGTCCTGCTCGACCCTGTCCTGATATGGCGCGCCTGATCTCTGGCTCATCAGAATGAGGCTCTCACCATCCCTAATGCGATAGTTCATCCCGCGTTAGAGATTCACTCCAAACGGAGCACACATCTCTAGATAGGAGATAACGTCGCCTGGACTTAGCATCAGGATCTGAGGCTTACCTCACACCGGCAATTCTTCCTGCATCCATCCACCAGCCGCTTCAGGCTTGGGCTCGCTAGAGAGATCGAGGACCAGCTTTTCGAGGATCAGCCGTTTGCCGGGAGGATTCGAGCGCAGCGCCAGATCGGCTTTCGCAACCAGCCGAATGGAGCGCGTCAGTTCGCGCTTCGACTTGTAACGCCGCGCCTGCCGAATGATATCGTCGGCGGCAAACGGCGGCACGCGAAAGCCCTGCCACAAGGCCGCCCAAAGCATGCGCTGGTCGCGCACGTTGCGCTCCCGGATGACCAGCATCTGGCGAAACGTCTTGGCCAGCATGTAGAGATGGCCAATGGCCGCTTCTTCGCCGTCGCCGGTCGAAAGCAGCGCATCGAGGACCTCGAGCGCGCGCACCCGGTCTTTGGCGGAAATCGCGTCGGTCAACTCATACAGCGAGCGCTGTTTCGCGGCGAGCACCATGGTCTCGACATCGCCGAGCGTGATTTTTTTCTTTTCGCCGACGTAGAGAATCAACTTCTCCAGTTCATTGGAAACCATCATCATGTCGCCGCCCAGCGCGTCCACTAACTCGCGGGCGCCGTCGGCATCGATTTTGACGGCGCGCGTGGCGCAGTACTCGCCAATCCAGCGGACGGCTTCCCCCTCTTGCACGCGCGACAGTTCCACAATGCCGCAGAACGGACCCAGGTCTTCACGGATCTTCTGGTACCGGTCCTTGTCCGTCATCTCCATGCGGCGGGCGTCGGCGGGAATGCTGATGTGGTCGGCAACAAACACCAGGAGCGCGTCGGGATTGGGATTCTTGCAGTACGCTTCGATGGCTGCGATCTTTTCTTCGTTTGAGCCGCGGCCAAACAAGGTCTTCACGCCGCGCACGAAGAACACCTGAAACGGCGCCATCAGCGAGGGCGTGCGGGCGCGATCCAGAACTTCCGTCAGTGAAGTTTCGGCGAGGTCGAACTCAAACAAGCCGAAGTCCCGCGAGTCGGGCGCGACCAGGTGCTCGAGAATGGCGTCGCGGCAGCGTTTGCGAAAAAACGCTTCATCGCCAACCATGACATAAGCGGGCTTCAGCTGGCGCGACTCCAGTTCGGAGAGAAAGCGGTCCGCCTGGCTGAAGGCGCGCATCGCCATTAGTAGGCCTCCAGGATGTTGGCTACGAGCGTCCGCGCGAAATCCCGCGACAGGCGATCGACGGCCGGAGAATCTTCCTGAAAAAAACTGGTGAGATCGCGCGAAATTTCGTACTGATCGTGGAAAAGATAGGCAGGATTCTCGAAGAGCACCTTGCCGTGACGGTCGGTCAGCGTCACCTGCACGCTCACGGTGACCAGGGCGCTGATCGCGCGCCCGGTGGTGGAATCGTAGACGAGCGGATTCGCCGACGCCGATAAAACAGTCGCCTTCAGCAGCGCATCCGCGTCGCCGTTGGTTTCATGAATTACATGATACTGGGTGCGGGCGTTGAATTCGCGCACGACAGCGTCCGTCAACAGTTGCTCGATGCGAAACGTCTGGCTGTGGCTCACGAAGCCGGGAATCGCGATGGTGCGGATGTTCTGCGGCAGTTCGACTGCATTTCCGGCGGTGTGGTAGCCGCAGCCGGCCGAGACCGACGCCAGGCCCATTCCAAGTGCCACTGCGGCCGCCCACCGGTTCGTCGTCCGCCCAATCATTGAATCTGACCTCGCGGCCGCGATGCGGTCATGGTCTCGGCGCATTCGACTGCGGTCAAAGCGGCAACGCGAAGGTTATCAGTCGTTGCCCAGAGCCATATGCCGTGCTTGTGATTGGCGTCGCTGGTGAGCGAGACCAAAATATCTTCCTGACCGGCAGCGCTCACGCTGGTGGGCACATCTTCCGGACTGCCGCTCACGACCACGTGCTCTCCCGTGAGGGCCTGCGAAAGATCTGCGATCGCGACTGGCTTCTCCATCTCCAGGTAAACCGAAAAACCGTGCCCATGGAAGACCGGCGCTTGCAGCACCTGCAGCGCCGGCTCGGCTGCGCCACGGGCAATGCGCCGGTAGTGCTTCCGGATGCGCTGCGACACAGCGTCCAGCGCCAATTCAGACCTCTGTCCGTAGCGCGGCACCAAATTGAAAGCCACCTGGATGTCGAACACATTTTTCGGCAATTCCTGGAAGGAAAGCAGATTCACCGTTTGCTCGTGCAGTTCGTCCATTCCCTTCTGGCCGTTCTCGGACGCCGGTTCAAACACGGTCGCGACCATGCGTTCGATTTTGCCCGCCTTCCCGCTGCGTAAGGCGAGCAGCGCGAGGACCGTAGCCGCGGGATGGGCCGGCACCACCGGGCCCGGCTGCAAGTCTGGGGCAATGGGCTGGCCAGTCTGGCGCTCGATCCAGGGCGAGCGGATCGACGCTCCCGCCTCATCTTCCAGCGCGTACGAGAGATCCACGATGGTATCGCCCAGGCCGTGCGCCGTCTTCCAGTTATTGCGGGTAGAGCGTGGATCGGAAGCGAAGAAGGCGAAGTCCACGCGCTCAAACTGTTCCGAGCGGATGCTCTGGATAAAGCTCACCTCGTCGCCGACCGCTTCCAGTTGGCCGAGAGACTCGTCGTCATCGAGCAACCGGACATCGACGGCGGGAAAATTCCGTTCGCGCAGAATTTCGGCGACCTCTTTCCCCTTGAGTGATGCCGCGCCGACGATCGCCACGCGATAAAGATTCGTGCCGCGGAGATCGGCCTGCGAGCCGCCGGATTTGGGCAGGGGAGGCTTCGAAGTGGGATTCATGGATTCTGAGATGCCTCCCGGGACGCCGGAGGTGCAGGCGGAGTGTTGCGATGGAAGATCCACTGCAGGCGCCAGAGAACGCCGGAAGCCATATAGAGAATCGCGATGGCGAAAAGCACCGGCCGGGAAAAGCGCACGATCGACACGCCCACCACGCCCAACAGCACAGTCAGGCGGAAGGGATGGCGCGAACGAAAATCAATATCCTTGAAGCTGTAGAAACGCCACGTGCTGACCATCAGATAGCCGACCACGACGACCATCATCAACCAGCTCATCGCCGTCCACCAGGAAGTCACGGGCGCACCGGCGGAGTAGTGGACGATCGCCGCAATCACTCCCGCCCCGGCCGGAATCGGCATGCCCACAAAATATTTCTTTCCCGGACGTCCCGGATTCGAAGGCTCTGGATTCTTCGCAATATTGAAGCGCGCCAGACGGCTCGCGCCTGCCATGAGGAAAGCAAAGCAGGCGATCGAACCCAGTTCCGTGATCCAGCGGCGCAGTTCGGGCGCAATCGTCATCGGCAAGAGGTGGAAGCCCCACACCCAGGCAAGCAACGCCGGGGCAACGCCGAAGGCGATCACGTCGGCGAGCGAATCGAGTTCCCTGCCAAAATCGCTGGAGGTGTGAGTCATGCGCGCGATGCGGCCGTCCAGGCCGTCGAACAACACCGCAAAGCCGATGGCCATCGCGGCGAAGTCCATGTGCCAGGCCTCACCCGTGCTGCCGTGCACGGTCTGCAGAATGGCGTAGAACCCGGCCGCGATATTCGCCGAGGTGAACAGCGAAGGCAGTATGTACATGCCCTTGCGCAATTTTCCCCGCGGACGATCCGAATCACGACGACGCGGCTCTAGCTCTTCCATGTTCCCAGCTCTTTCATTTCAACCAGTCTCCCGCTCTCCGGCCGTACCGGTATGAACCGGCTGCGCAACCGGCAACAAGGCCAGCACCGTTGCCCCTCCCTTGACGCGATCGCCGGGCTTCACCTGGACCGCGGCATCGCGATCGAACAGAACATCTACGCGCGAGCCAAACTTGATGAGCCCAACCCGCTCACCGCAGGTTACGTGGTCTCCCACTTTAAAGTTGAAAATAATACGCCGCGCAATCAGGCCAGCGATCTGCTTGAATATTACGGTACGGCCATCGCCTTCCACGGTGACGATGTTCTGCTCGTTCTCGTCCGCCGAATGCGCTCCCATGGCGTTGAGGAACTTGCCGCGCTGATAGCGCACGTCGCGGATCACGCCTGCGATCGGCGAGCGGTTCACGTGCACATCAAAGACGCTGAGAAAGATGCTGATCCGGTTCCGCGGAGTGCCGTCACAAGTTACCAGAGACACATCGGTCACTTTGCCATCGCCGGGAGAAACGACTGCCCCAGGGAGCGTGGGAATCTGGCGCTCGGGATCGCGGAAGAACCAGAGGACGAAAGCCGCCAGCAGCAACACCGGGACGACATAGGGCCAAGCCGCCAGCCAAGCGATAATGATCGCGGCAAGCACACATCCCGCACCATAGAAGTAGCCGTCACGAACCATGGGAATTCAGAATGATTATAGAGCGAGGCCGCGACATTCTACATAACTGCAATAAAAAAAGGCGCTTAGACGCGCCCGGTAGGATGGCATGGGTCAAGCGAGACCTTGTGTTTTCCTGCGATTCAGGCCGATTACTCGGTCCTGTTGGTCTAGGCTCTGGCGAATCTAGGCAGACTGCCGCTGAACCTGCCGCTCCAGGTTCAGCATCTGGTCTTTAAGACGCAGCTTTAGTTTCTTCAGCCGCACTTCTTCCAGTTTTTCGTCGTCGGTGAGGTATCGTTTCTGGGTGAGGGATTCCAGCCGTTGGGAATATTGCGAGTGCTCCTGAACCAGTCGCTGGAACTCATCGTGACCGGTCAGGAGTTGGTCTCTTGCAGTCAGCATCCTTGCCAGACCTCCTGCTGTTTATATTACTGCACTGTTAAAAAGTAGCACAGGAATCGGTAGGGGTCCAATGAGATTTCATAGATAGATTTCCACCGCCCTCAGGCGGCCCTGGAATGCAAAGTTGCACAGAAAATAGTGCAAAAATTTGCTGCTTTTCGGCCCAAGTCAGCCAGCAAACCGCAGCGCGTACAGAATCGCATCTTCCACCGGATCCCTGTAATACGCCGGGCGGCGGCCCACCTCGCGAAGGCCGTGTTTTTCGTACAGGCCGCGGGCCGGCAGATTCGATTCGCGGACTTCGAGCAAAATCGCTGACGCCGCCTCGCTCTCCGCGCGCCGAATCAATTCGCGCACCAGTTCATCGGCGATGCCACGGCGGAGGAGCTCGGCGGCCACTACCACGTTCTCGATTTCCCACTCGCCCGCGACCGCCATCGCGCAAACGAATCCGCAAAGCTGGCCTGCTTCCTCGGCTGCTTGTTCAGCCACCAGAACGACTCCGCTGCCCACCAACTTGTCGTACTGCTCCAACGTCCAGTGGGCTGCGCTCGGCGACTGTTGCTCGATGGCGAGAATCGCCGGCACGTCGTTCAACGCAGCGGAGCGGATGGCCACGGGCATAAACAGATGACAGTCTCACGCCTCCGGCTTCGAGAAAATTTCAGCGTCGGAACGGCGGATGTAGTTGGCTTCCAGTTCCTCGGGACTCGCGGTCTCACCCCGCTGGAGGTGCTCCCAGCCCAGTTGGGCAATCATCCCGGCGTTCGGATGCGCAATCAATTCAACACGAACTCCGGCAGCCCGAACCGTCTCCGCCAACGCGGCATCGGGCGTGACAACCACGTTCCCCCTGGCTTCGGCAACAAGCTCTTCCCGGCGCAGCAGGCGTTCGCCGTGCATGTGAACATGCATGCGAGCTTGCGGCCCGACTTCGTAGTCGCCGACGTACACGTCGCCCCGGCCCGCATCCAGCGCGGAGAGAACACGACCCCGCGCGGCGCCGCTGCACGCAACCGCTTCCAGCAATGAAATCGCAACGGTTGGTTTCTGCAGCGCCTCGCCCAGAGCCTTAATGGCAGCCAAGCCCACGCGCAGCCCCGTAAACGAGCCCGGACCGGACGCGACCGCAAATGCTCCCAGGTCGCTCTTGCCATACTCGTGTTTTTCCAGCAGCGCCGCAATCTGCGGTATCAGTTGTGCCGAAAACGCGCCGCCCGTGAGCGGCAGGACTTCAAGCACACTGACGTCGCTTTCGCTCTGGCCCTGAGGCACGCGGGCCAGCGCCAGACTGCCGTTCTTCCCGGAGGTATCAACCGCGAGCAGAAGCTGAAACATTTGTAATTGGTAATTTGTAATTGGTAATTTTGAAAACCTCAGCGGAATTTCAAATTACAAATTCAATGTCCGCTCTCCACCACTTTGCCGCTCTACGCAAGCCATGATTGCCGACTTCAGGAAGAGGTTTCGGTTCGTTGAATCAGGGTCTTTGACCTTAGTTGCCAGACGGTAATATGGGGGGTACCCCCCCCTCCCCCCCGGTATATTGAAATCATTGACTTACAGACAATCTGTCTCCAGGTCTTTGATTCTAAAGGAGTTAACTTACAAAGTATAGATAATAAAGGAGTTATTGTTACTTCCCTCCGAGCTTTTCCTTTAGAATCAAGCAGATGGACTTACTAAGTCGCGTAAAGTCTTGATTCTTAGTAACTTAATATCGTTCGCGACTGCCAGTGCATGCGTCGCTTTCAACTGGTTCAACGGCTAATCAGGCGATCTTTCTTATTATATATCTTGATGTCAACAACGATGCGCTAGTGTTGTGCGTTGAAGAGTTATGTTTTGCGTCTTCATCCGATACGGAGTTTAGTGTTTGACGAGGAAGTCAAAGGCTTTAACCACGGGGGACACAGAGGATCACGGGGAAAGTCAGCGAATCATAAACGCCGATCTGTTTGACGCACTACACTAGGTGTTTCTGGTCAGTGTTTCTACAATCTCTTCCACCAGGGAATACGGATCGCGCTTGTGCTCGGCAATCTCGGTCGCATAACGCTCGAGGCTGCCTCCGTCCATTTGCGCGCGCGCTTTTTCCAGCATGGCATCGCGCAGCATCTCGACCAGCCGCTCCTGCCAGTTCTCGACGTTCTTCTTGAAAACCAGGCCGTCCTTCTTCAAGTAGGTCTCGTAAGCGGCAATCGCCTTTGCCAACTCTTCGGTGCCCACGCCCTCGCTGGCAACCGTCTTGACGATCGGCGGCGTCCAGCGGTCGTTGCGCGCAGCCAGCGATTGCATGGCGCGAATCTCGCGCTCGACGCGTTCGGCCCCTTCGCGGTCGCTTTTGTTGATTACGAAAATGTCGGCGATTTCCATGATCCCGGCTTTGATCGTCTGCACATCATCGCCCATGCCTGGCACCAGAATCACGATGGTGACATCCGCCAGCCGCACAATGTCGACTTCGTCCTGCCCGACGCCAACCGTTTCGATCACGATCACGTCGCGGCCCGAAGCGTCGAGCACGGTGGCCGCATCGGCCGTGGCGCGCGCCAGACCGCCGAGCGATCCGCGTGTTGCCATGCTGCGGATGAAAATCCCCGGATCGCTATAGTGATCCTGCATGCGGATGCGGTCGCCCAAAATCGCTCCGCCGGTGTAAGGACTGGTTGGGTCGACGGCGATGATGCCGACGGTTTTATTCTCTTCCTTATTGCGATAGTGCTTGGCGAGCCGATCGACCAGCGTGCTCTTGCCCGATCCCGGGGCGCCGGTCAGACCGATAACTCGCGCCTTGCCCGTATAAGGGAAGAGCGCCTTGAGTAGTTCCGCCCAGCCGGCAGCGCGATTCTCGACGGTAGAGATGGCGCGAGCAAGGGCGCGCGCGTCGCCGGAGCGCAGGCGGTCGATAAGAGCTGTACTCACAGAAGCCAAGCAGGATAGTGTAACAGTCGAACAATCCGGGCCGATCCACGTTGGCCAATCTCAGCGCCCGGTAGCGTCTCAGTTTAGATTTCCGCTCTCTATCCTCAGCAGACCCATGCTTGCTAGCCCGTTCCGCTCCGTGCTCAAATCGGGGGGATGATTGACGTCCGCGATGAAAGCCCACGCGACTGGAAAGCTGTTTACCAGGTCGTTTCGTCTGCCTTCGGCCAATCGGCTGAGGCTGAACTCGTAAAAGAACTGAGAGAAGCCGGCGACAGCGTGGTCTCTCTGGTGGCCGATGAAGACGGCCAAATTGTCGGACATGTTCTGCTATCCAAGATGGATGCTCCATTCCCGGCATTGGCGCTTGCCCCCGTATCGGTCATTCCCACAAGACAGCGGAGCGGTATTGGATCAGCGCTGGTTAAGAGAGCTGTGAACCGCGCTCGCAGCGAAGGCTGGGCCGCTATTTTCGTCCTGGGTGATCCGAACTATTACGAACGGTTCGGTTTTGATAGTGAGGCAGCCGCGGGTTTCACGTCTCCATATGCCGGGCGCCATTTTATGGTGCTCAAGCTATCGCTATCGCTGCCTGCTACAACCGGCGAGCTACGCCACGCACCAGCGTTCGTCGCTCTCGATTAGGTCCACGCGCCACTCTTTACAGAAATCCAAACTGAGACACTGCCCAGCGCCCGATCGCAGTCGGATGTTTGGGCTGGCAGAGCCCGATCTTGCCGCCTCCGGGGAGAGAGATCGGTGGTCAGCAGCCTGTGGTGAAACTCCGGCGACTACGACCCACGCGCCTAAAGAGGCTGCGGAAAAAGTGAGTTTCGCTGCCTCAGCCCCTAAAGGGGCGTCTGATTTTGAAGGACTTACGGTATCGCTAAAGCGATACCCTGATACGAAACCGGAGTTTTTCCGCAGCGTGTAAAGGCGCATTCATAACACGGTGCTTTTCGCCAAAGCCATTTCGGGGGTATACTCCTGAAAACCGGAGTGCTGGGTTCTCGAATTCCCCTCGACAACCTGAGGCGAACGTTGCCTTTGT
>Ga0326727_10024715_pt1 | contig 11326 bp, 10 predicted proteins | sample MB2enrmetagenome_FD_207643 | JGI IMG/M metagenome (GOLD analysis project Ga0326727, IMG submission 207643) | Lab enriched peat soil microbial communities from McLean, Ithaca, NY, United States - MB29MY | ecosystem: Environmental > Terrestrial > Soil > Wetlands > Peat | place: USA: New York... | reverse complement strand
TCTGCCCGGCAAGTGAGTTCAGTTCGAACCTGATCAATGTCCCCGCCCCCAACCGGGGCGACAACGATCACGATCCGCAGCGCATCGCACCGCGCAGTCTGTTCGATGTCACCGTCGGCAAGAACAACATCTTTAACCGGGAGCATTTCAAAACCAACCTCGACCTGACAGCCATCAACGTAACCAACAAGTACGCGCTGTACAACTTCCTGTCGACCTTCAGCGGTACGCACTATGTAACCCCGCGCGCGCTGACGGCGAAGCTGACGTTCAACTTCTGACTGTAGCGCCGGTCTCCCGGCCGGCTGTAGTGGGGGCGTCCTCGCCCCCGCGCACCTTCGGGCGCCTCCCCTTATTCGAGCCCCAGTTCCCGCCGGTACGCCCCAAGCACCTCGTCCCCGAAGCACGCAAAAATCACCTTCTCAATCTCCGGGTTCGCGTCCAGCGCCGCCCGCGTCTCGCGTACCGCAATCGCCGTCGCCTCAGGAATCGGATAGCCGTAGATCCCGCAGCTGATCGCCGGAAACGCCAGCGTCTTCAGGCCCTTTTCCCGCGCAATCGCGAAGCACGAACGGTAGCAGCCCGCCAACAATTCAGGCTCGCCGTGATTTCCGCCACGCCATACCGGCCCCACCGTGTGAATGACGTGCTTTGCCGGCAGCCGGTAGCCCTTTGTGATCTTTGCCTGGCCGGTCGGGCAGCCGCCGAGCAGCCGGCATTCGGCCACAAGCTCCGGCCCCGCCGCGCGATGGATCGCCCCATCCACTCCACCCCCGCCCAGCAGGGAACTGTTCGCCGCGTTCACAATCGCGTCCACCGGCAACTTCGTGATGTCGCCACGTACAACTGAAATCCGTTCGACCATTTTCAACCTCAGCCAGCAGGAATCTGCCTGCTGATCTCTGACTCCTGATCCCTGATCCGTGCCGCGCTACTTCTCACTGTCGAGCACGCGCATCTGCTCGGCGCCGTAGCGCATGCCGGCCACCGCCTCTGCCGGAATCGCCGCCTCAAGCTGCACAACATCCTCTGCGGTCAGTTGCACGCTCAGCGCGTTCAGGCTCTCGGCAAGCTGCTTCCTGGTGCGCGCTCCCACCGTGGGAACAATGGAGCGGCCCTTTGCCAGCGCCCATGCCAGGGCAAGCTGCGCAGGCGTAATCCCCCTGGCCTCGGCAATCTCCCTCAGGTCCTCCGCAAGCTGCCGGTTGCGCTCCAGGTTCTCGCCGCTGAAACGCGGAAAATGCGCCCTTAAATCGCCGCCCGGCCCCGGCTGCGAGCCCGCCAGCAGTCCGCGCGAGAGCACGCCATATGCTGTAACGCCGATCCCCAGTTCGTCGAGCACGGGAAAGATCTTCTTTTCCGGACTGCGGCTGATCAGCGAATACTCGATCTGCAGGTCCACGATGGGATGCACAGCCGCCGCTCGCCGGATGGTCTCGGGCCCGACTTCTGAGAGCCCGATGTAGCGTACGTATCCCTCCTTCACCAAGTCGGCAATTGCGCCTATCGTTTCCTCAATCGGCACCGCCGGATCGAGGCGCGCCGGCCGGTAAATGTCGATATAGTCCGTGCCCAGCCGCTTCAGCGAGTAGGCAAGCCAGGTCTTCACCGCCGCAGGCCGCGCGTCATAGCCCAGCCACGCGCCGTCAGGTCCCCGCTGCGCGCCGAACTTCACGCTTAAAAGCACATCCTCGCGCTGCAACGCTATCGCCCGCCCGATCAGCATCTCGTTATGGCCCATGCCGTAAAAGTCGCCGGTATCGATCAGGTTCACGCCGGCATCGACGGCGGCGTGAATGGTTGCAATCGACTCTGCCTCGTCCGCGGCCCCGTAGATTCCGCTCATGCCCATGCAACCGAGCGCGATGGGAAAAACCTCAGGGCCTGAACGGCCCAGCCTGCGTGTTGCCGCCTCAGTCTGCATATTCGTGCTCCTTCCGCGCAAACATGGTACGCCGGGGAAGCGCTAGCCGCAATCGAGCTGCGCGGTGAATGGGGCGACATTCGAACAAGCCGTATGTTTTTGAAAGCAAAGCTACTGGCAAGGGTATCTGCCGGGTTATCCTAAGCCGCGGCAAAAACCCTCTTTCGCCGCAGCAACAAGTCTGCCATACTTGAATGTGCCCACCAGGTACGTCCAATCACAACAATCAAACAAAGAGGTTGCATCGATGTCGGCAAAGTATGTCTTTGTGACGGGCGGAGTTGTGTCCAGTTTAGGCAAGGGTCTGGCGGCTGCCTCCATCGGCTGCCTGCTTGAGAGCCGCGGACTGCACGTGAACATGATGAAGTTCGACCCCTACCTGAACGTCGATCCGGGAACCATGTCGCCGTTCCAGCACGGCGAGGTCTTTGTGACCGACGACGGCGCCGAGACCGACCTCGACCTGGGTCACTACGAGCGCTTTACCCACGCGCCCCTCTCGCGCGACAACAACCTCACCACCGGCCGCATCTACCAGCAGATCATCCAGAAGGAACGGCGGGGCGACTATCTCGGCGCGACCGTGCAGGTCATTCCTCACGTGACCAACGAGATCAAGAACGCCATGCGCAAAGTGGCCGCGAACGGCGCCGACGTGACCATTGTCGAGATCGGCGGCACGGTGGGCGACATTGAATCGCTGCCGTTCCTCGAGGCCATCCGCCAGATGCGCCAGGAACTGGGCCGCGAAAACACCGTCTTTGTGCACCTCACGCTGGTGCCCTGGATCGCCGCCGCGCAGGAGCTGAAAACCAAGCCCACGCAGCACTCGGTCAAGGAGCTGCTCTCTATCGGAATCCAGGCCGACGTGCTCATGTGCCGCTCCGAGCGCCCGCTGAGCCGCGAGATCAAGCAGAAGATCGCCGCCTTCTGCAACGTCGAGGAGCGCGCGGTGATCGGCGCCAAAACGGTGCCCTCAATCTACGAGGTGCCGCTCAACTTTGCGCAGGAAGGCGTCGACGAGCTCATCCTCAAGTACCTTCACAAGGAGGCGCCCGAGGCCGACCTGAGCAAATGGCGCGACCTGGTCGACCGTTGCTACCACCCCAAAGACGAGGTCTCGATCGCCATCGTCGGCAAGTACACCGATTACGAGGATAGCTACAAATCGCTCAAAGAAGCGCTCACCCACGGCGCGGTGGCCCAGAACCTGAAGCTCAAGATTACCTGGATCGAGGGTGAAGGCCTCGAGTCGCAATCGCCCGAGGATCGCAGCTACGAGCCGCAGCTCGAGGGATTCGACGGCATCCTGGTGCCGGGCGGCTTTGGCAAGCGCGGCATTGAAGGCATGCTCAACGCCATCCGCTACGCGAGGGAGAAAAACGTGCCTTATTTTGGAATTTGTCTGGGCATGCAGACCGCGTGCATCGAGTTTGCCCGCAACGTCTGCGGCCTCAAAGACGCCAACTCAAGCGAATTCGATCCGGCCGCGCAACACCGCGTCATCTACAAGCTGCGCGAGCTGCTGGGCGTTGAAGAGATGGGCGGCACCATGCGTCTGGGCGCCTGGACCTGTGTCCTGCAAAACGATACGCTGGTTTCGCGCGTCTACGGCGGAGCAACCGAGATCAGCGAGCGCCACCGTCACCGCTACGAGTTCAACCGCGAGTACGAGGCGCTCCTGACCGGCGCCGGCCTGCGCATCAGCGGCACCACGCCCGACGCAACCTACGTTGAGATCGTCGAGATCCCCGGCCATCCGTATTTCATCGGCTGCCAGTTCCACCCCGAATTCAAATCCAAGCCCCTCGAGCCGCACCCGCTGTTCCGCGAGTTCATAACCGCGAGCTACAGGAACCGGCTGGCGCGGAGCGTGGAGGAATTGGGCGAGACCCCGACTCACACCAATGCGATGTCATCCTGAGCGATGGTCGCCGTCCGCTACGGCGGACAGCGACCGGAGTCGAAGGATCTGCGGTTGCACTTCTCGCGGCTCTTCTGATACTCAGTGCGTCCACTAAGCAAGGATTGGAAGCAACTCCGCTTGCGACGATTCGTAACGCTCTCGAATCTCTCTCGCCCAAGCAAGAGAAATAGCGAGTGAAGATACCGGATTCCTCGTCCGTGTAGGGAAGCCATCGTATGTCCGCCCATCGAGTAGCCGTCCGGCGCGCTTTTTGCGGATACCACCCCATTGCTTGAAAAAGAAGGGAATGTTGGATTCCACGCACTGATCGCGAACTGAGGTGACCCAGGCCGCTTTCAACGGCCTAGCCCCGTATCCGCTCTCGCCGCCCACAATTACCCAATCAATCCCGCCCAGCTTCAGAGCCCCTAGGCTTTCAAGCAGGGGTTCAATCGAAAGAAACTTTACGCGAGCAGGGGAACTCCGCAAGTCGCGAATGCGAGGAAGGCCGTATTCCTTGTTCTCAACGCTGACTCCCCACCAGATATGGGGAGTTTCTGCTGCGAACCGCAACTGTCCGTTTAAGAGCTTTGCCATTCTCGGCGAACGTTTGGTGAGAACCTGATATGTGTGCCAATCTGCCTTCACCATTACCTTAGCCACCGCTTCGATATAGTCATCTGCAACTCCGTCGTGGAACAGGTCGCTCATGGAGTTCACGAAGATCATCTTGGGCGTCTGCCAACGCAGAGGCTCTGCGAGCTTTTCAGGAACTAATCTCAAGTCGAAGCCTTGTTCATAAGGGTGCCCTGGAACGCCCCGAAAGCGTTCAGCAAACACCTCGGCATAGCAATGCTTGCAGCCGGGGCTGATCTTCGTGCAGCCCCGTACCGGATTCCATGTTGCATCGGTCCACTCGATTGTCGAATGCTCAGCCATTTGGGACCTCCCCATACCGTGCGTATCGTTCAAAAATGTGTGCCACGATTTTATGGGCGGTGGAATTATGCGCCGCAAAGAACAGGTAATAGACGACTGCACCTCTGCTGTTTCGCATAGGTATCGGATTTGGAACGTACGCGAAGCCTGCAACCTTCTTCAGGCGATCTTGGAATCCACTCACGACCACGTCCGTCGGGTTCTTCTCCTGCATCTCGCCAAATAGACCAGGTTGCTTATCATAAGCGAAATCCTCCCAGGTCTTATCTCCCCATAGCGCGGTCATCCTGCCTAAGTCTGCCTGGTCGACGGAGGAGAAATCGTGCCAAAACACGTTTCTATTCATATCCATCACAGGAAAATTAAGAAAGATTTCGATAGCGCGTGAGTCCGCTGCGGCTTGAATTACCTCCCAGTTCAAATGGAGACCGTAAGGATCTAGGATGCAAAGCGCTCGCTGGTAATTCTCCCACCGCACCAAGGGGAAGACCCTCTTTATAAGCACTTCGTTACAATCACCCTCGTAGACATGGACGTTCTTCCTACCCTCCCCGAGGCCCGCGAGTGCTCCCGCCTTCGAAGGGTCCATGTCGATGAAATGGTATTCATCAAATGCAGGCTTCACTTTGAGAGCGCGAGTTGGACTGCCCTCAACGATGCGCCCGCTTCCCTTAGCTTTGTGATACCCCGCTCCTGCGAAGCCGTCAATGTAGATGCTACGGAAGCGATTGCTATGCAGTATTTGGTTATAAAGCCGTGCGTACGATGCAAGAATTGCAAGTTTCACTTCGGACCAGTAACCGATTTCGTCGATCTTGAGCTTAGCGCTCATGTATATAACTTTCGCCTTTCGTTCGCCACATGTCAAGCTAGATCTTTGCTAACTCTGATCCGCTAAGCCAGATGGAGGATCAAACCAGCATACTCGATAGACCGTTGAACTACCCCAGCACCACCGCCCCCTCCACCTTCGCCGCCAGCGGCCGGTCGAATGTCACGAGCGTTAATCCGGCAGCCTCGGCAAAGGCTGCGAGATACCCGTCCGCCCATTGCTTGGTCGATGCCTCATCCCGATCCGTGAGCTGCCGAAACAACGGGTCGATCCCTCGCGGTTCTGCCATCATTCGGTTTCCCGGATTGGCAAGCAATGTGTCGAATGTCTCCCAGGCCTGCGATTGGGACAGAACGTCTTCTCCCATTGCACTGTGATTCGTCAGAAGGCGGAGGAGCCCCATCTGAGTGAATCTGCAAAAGAAGGCGACCGTATCGTCGCCGAGAGATTCTCCCCATCCGCTGGCCGCCCTATGCTGCGGATGGATCTCGTGCACCAGCGCAACCCACACATTCACATCAGGGAAAAGGTATGTACTCGTAAACACCCTCCTCGCCCAACTTCAGGGAACCGGGTTTCTTTGACCGGATCACCGGAAACCGTGGGCGCCCACCCTGTCTCGGCGCCGCACCCCCCGTCCCCATCCCCAGCCTCATCGCGACACCGTCCAGTACGATTTCGCGCATAGTAGTCCCCTCGCTCGCCGCCCGGACCCTGATAGCGCGGTAAGTCTCGTCCGGTATGTCGATCGTTGTCCGCATATTTCCATATTAGCATATTTATGTATTTATGGAAATATGCACCGCCCAAAACCTGTCTCCGGTGCCCTTCTGTTCTTCCACTCCCTCGCCTGCCTCCAACATCCGGTCTCGTGGGGCGTTTCCCGGCCTGGCAAACCCGTTTTCGCTGACATTTAATCCCACTATGAAATGGTTGCTGCATCTTAACTTTTTGGACCCAGGCGGGGTATTGACAACGATTTTGCTGCGGGCCTATTGTTTGAACGTTTTTGAGCGAAAGGAAGGCTGAACGATGGTTGCGTATTTTCAGCTCCAACCCGCCGAGGCGGAATTGCAGGAGCTGGCGGATGAATATTGGAAGAAGGCTGGAGAAAAGGTACAAGAGCTTGAAAAAGCCGCATTTGAAGCCGGCGAGAGCATTCGCAACGGCGACTTCACCCTGGCCAACCTTGAAGCCATAGTGCGCTGGAAGTCGGAGCGCTCGGTGCAGTATCTCATTGCGAACGGCAACGACAAAATCCGGCGAGTGCTGGCGGCGGTGACGGCTCCCGAGGCTACCACCGAATCCGCAGTGCGGGCGCTGCTTGAACTGCAGGGCGTCGACCTCGGAGTGGCCTCGGCCATCCTGGCGGCAATCTACCCCGAGCGCTACACGGTGCTCGACTACCGTGCCCTCGAAGCCCTGGGCCACGCGCGGCACGATGTGCACTTTTATGAGGAGTACCTGGCATTCTGCAAGCGGCTGGCCGAGAGCAATGTCGTGAAGCCGCAAAACGATCTGCCTGGCGCCACGCCGCTGCGCACGCTCGACCGCGCGCTTTGGGAGTGGTCGCGCAGCCACATCAGCTGACGCGCGGCCCGGCCCGAGCTCCCCGGCCTCAGTCCTCGGACCATTTTTGTATTCAGCGGACCTGTGTTTGTCACTGGCCCTGAGCGCGCGGCGTCGGTCTTTTCACGACCCACGGTCCACGATCCACGACTCACGGACCACGACCCGCGCTCCACGATAGAATCTACGTCGTGAGCAACTCCTTTGAAATAGGGCCGGTCCAGGTCGGCGCGGGCCGGCTTTTCCTCATCGCCGGCCCCTGCGTCATCGAAAGCGAAGCGCACGCCTGCTTCATGGCCGAAGCCATCCAGCGGATCACTGCCGAACTCGGCGTGCCCTACATCTTCAAAGCCAGTTACGACAAGGCCAACCGAACCAGCGTCAAGAGCTTCCGCGGCCCGGGCCTCATTGAGGGTACGCGCATCCTCCGGCGCATTGCCCGGGACACCGGCCTGCCCGTCCTCACGGACGTGCATGAGCCCTCCCACTGCGAGGTCGCCGCCGAAGCCGTCGACGTTCTTCAGATCCCCGCTTTTCTCTGTCGCCAGACTGACCTGCTGGTCGCCGCCGGCCGCACCGGCCGCGCCATCAACGTAAAAAAGGGCCAGTTCGTGGCCCCGTGGGACATGAGCCACGCCGTTGAGAAGATCCGCTCCACGGGCAACGAAAGAGTATTCCTCACCGAGCGCGGCGCCAGCTTTGGCTACAACAACCTCGTCGTCGACTTCCGCTCCCTCGCCATCATGCGCGGCCTGGCCCCGGTGGTGTTTGACGGCACCCACTCCGTGCAGCAGCCCTCGGCGGCCAACGGCGTCAGTGGTGGCCAGCCCGAGTTCATTCCCCTGCTCGCCCGCGCAGCCGTGGCCGCCGGCGTCGACGGCATCTTTCTCGAGGTGCACGACGACCCCGCCAACGCCAAATCCGACGGCGCCAACGCACTCGACCTCAAGCTGCTCAAGCCACTGCTCGAGCGCCTGCTCGCCATCCACGCGGCTGCGCAGGAGGCCTAGGGTGTATCCACATATACAGGCGGGCAGCGACGGGAGCCATTTTTTCTCAGATCTAGGAGCGAGGAGGGACGCAGACTGGACGTCTTCTAGCGACGAGCGACAACGAGATGGGGGAAAATGGCCCCGTCCCTCCGGGTTGCGGCGCAAAATTGTGCCATACTTTGTTGTCGCCCTCGACCTTGGAGCCACCAAAGCCATCGGGCTCCGCCTCGTCTGGCACAATTCTCGCTCGCAACGCTGCCCACTTGTATATGTGGATACACCCTAGCGCCTTGCTCGCTCCCGCCCTGCGCCGCGCGCTCCGCATTGCGCTCTGGATGCTGGCCGCCGCGCTCGGCCTCTCGCGTGTCCTCTGGCTCGCCGCCGACTTTCCCAACTACTCGCCCTGGATGATCGACCAGGCCAAATTCACTGACGAGGGCTGGTGGGCCAACGCTGCCATCATGCACGCGCTCACCGGCCACTGGCACGTCCCCGGCGACTACAACCCCGCCGTCGCGCTGCCGGTCTGGCCGCTGCTCCTCGGCGCGCTCTTCCACTTCACCGGCGTCAGCGTCATCGCCGCCCGCGCCTTAAGCGTCGCGTTCTCGCTGGCCACGCTCGCCGTTGTTTACCTGCTCGTACGCCGCTACGCGCAGAGCCGCTCCTCCGCCCAGGCCGCCGTCCTGCTCCTGGCCGCCAGCCCCTTCGCCTTTGCCTTCAGCCGGCTCGCCATCCTCGATACGCTCGTCATCTTCGAGTTCTGCGCGATGCTCTTCGTCGCGTCCTGCGCGTCCAACGCCGGAAATGCGGGCAAGCTGCGCATCTGGGCTCTGGTCACGCTCGCGCTGCTCGTCACCGCGGCCCTCCTCACCAAGACCACCGCTGCCGTTCTCATCCCCGCGGTCATCTGGCTGGCCTTCCGCGCATCCGCAAATTCGCCTGCTAACGGTCGCGGATGGCGCGCCCTCATTCGCGCGGTCGCCGCCTCAGCCATTGCGCCCCTCGCGCTCCTCAAGCTCTGGGCCCTCTTCGTCTCCTGGCTCGGCTACGGCGCCGATTACAACTACTTCTTCGGCGTCAACGCCATGCCCGACATCGATTGGCCGCAAACCCTCCACTGGCTCCATGACCTGGCGCAAAATGGCTTCTGGATCGATCGCCTGCTCTATCCGCTTGCCCTCGTCATCCTGCTCGCATCCGTCGCCTTCAAGCGTCGCCTGTGGCGCAACCCCCTCTTCGCCGCATCGTGGATGGCCATCGCCGGCGATGCCATCTTCGTCTTCAGCCGCCAGGACGACTACGCCCCGCGCTATTTCCTGGTGATGCTTGCGCCTGTGGTCTTCATTGTTGTGCTGGCGTTCGACGACGCTCTCCGCTCGTCGCGGCGCTGGGCCGGCGTGCTTGCCGCGGCAATGGCAATCGCCGTGGCCTTCAACTTCGTCGCCATCGCCGATCACCTTTCGCACCGGCAATACCAGCTCTACGGCGCGGCGCGCCAGATCGCGGCCACCGTCCACGGCGACCGCTCCCGCAGCCAGCTCCTCTTCGGAGTGAGCGCCGCCGAGGTCGGCCTCGTCGCCGGCCTGCCTTCGATCAACGGCGCTTATGGCATTGACGATATGAGCGCGAAAGTCGCGCGATACAAGCCTGGCTGGTATCTCGCCTGGAACGGCGAAGTCGATACTGACGCGCTCGCCGGATATGCGCTCGTCCCTATCGCTGCCTATCGCATCTTTGACGACGACGACCGCACTACGCTGACGCTGTACAAGCTGCAAAAACAGTGATCAGTGGTTAATGGTCAGTGATCAGAGGCGAACATGGACCGTCGTCGGTGGCTCGTGCGCCGTGGGTCGTGAATCGTGGGTCGTGACTCAGATTTCTTAGTTATTGGTTACAAGCTAATCCAACCAGCCACACTGATCGCCGACCACTGCGCACTGACCACTGATCCCTGACCCCTGATCCCTGATCCCTGTCTTTCAGCTTCCCTGAATCTTCACCAGCTCCTGGCCGCCGGGCGCCACCATGCGGGTTTGCGGGGCGCGCCAGTGGTCGATGTGGCTGATGCGGTGCACGCAGCCGATGGTGCAATTGGGCGCGCAGCTTTTGGCGGTAAGGAACTCGCGCTTCACGTGTTCGCGCGTGTACTCGGCAATCGGGATGCCGGGATAGCCGCGCTGCTGGCTGCAGTAGTGCACCAGCCCGTCCTCGCAGATGTAGAGGTATCGCGAGCCGGCGCGGCAGCGCCAGTCGTTGGGCAGGCCTTTCACAATCGCTTCCTGGAACCCGTCGAACTGCGCGTAGTTGGTCTTTTTGCGGTTGGTCATCTCAAAGTAGACCCGCGCGTCGTCTTTGCCGAGCGGTTTCAATTGGCCGTCGCCATCGTGGATGATGCCGATGGTGGACTCAAAGCCGAGCGCGAGGGCGCGTTTGCCGATCACCAGCGCGTCGTTGGGATTCTTGAAGCCGCCGCCTACCACCGAGTTGATGTTCACGTGGAACTCGGCGAACTGGGCCAGCATCTGCAGCTTCTTGTCCAGCACCTTCAAGCTCTTCTTTGAGACTTCGTCCGGCTCAACGTTGTCGATCGAAATCTGCATGTGGTCCAGGCCGGCCGCATTCAGCCGCTCGATCCGCTCCTGGTTCAGCAGATACCCGTTAGTGATGATGCCGGCGATGGCGCCGGTCTTGCGCATGCGGCGAATAATGTCGTCGAGGTCGGGATGGGTGAGCGGCTCGCCGCCGCTGATGCCGATCATGGCCGTTCCCAGCCGGCCCAGGTGGTCGATGCGCCTGTTCATCTCTTCGAGCGGCACCGGCGGGCTCACCTTGTCGTACTCGTTGCAGTAGGCGCAGCTCAGGTTGCAGAAGCGCATGGGGATAATCTGCGCCAGAACCGGGTGATCGGTTCGGGCGAGCGCGTGCACGACCATGGCGTACTCGCGCACCTTACGCTGAGCCGCAATCAACCGCCCGCGAGCCGTGGACCTGAGGGGAATTGCCATCGTTTCAATCTTATCAACTGAGCCCTTTTTGAGATACGGCAGGTGGTTCAGATTCCCAGCGTTGCCCCACCCCGCCGCTGTCATCCTGAGCGAAGTTGGGCACTCGCGTTTGCGAGTGCCCAACGAGCCGAAGGATCTGCAGTTGTTCCTAGGGTG
>Ga0326727_10024712_pt1 | contig 11328 bp, 9 predicted proteins | sample MB2enrmetagenome_FD_207643 | JGI IMG/M metagenome (GOLD analysis project Ga0326727, IMG submission 207643) | Lab enriched peat soil microbial communities from McLean, Ithaca, NY, United States - MB29MY | ecosystem: Environmental > Terrestrial > Soil > Wetlands > Peat | place: USA: New York... | reverse complement strand
AGCAACGGTCTTACTCCATTGGGGCGTGGTCGGCGTCGGCGTGTCGGTGCTCGCCATGCGTTCCGTCGATCTTCTTGTGCGCTTCTTTCCCACGCTCAAGCGCGTGCTCGGGTGGGAGGCAACCCATGCTCATCCGCCGGGATTGAGCAGGCGAATGATGGCCTTTGCGTGGCCCAGCGTTGCCAGCATGGCGGTGGCGTTGATCGTGTGGGGCCGGTCGGAGATACTTCTGCTTGAGCATCTCTGTGCGGACGTCCGCCAGGTGTCGTTTTATTCGCTCGCTTTTACCATGGCCGAACAGTTGCTGCTGGCCGCGACCATCTTTGGAGCGGCGGCCAGCACCACGATCTTCGTTCAGTACGGGCGCGACAAGTCCAGGCTGCCCGCCATGACAGCTTCCACCTTCCGATACATCGCATTGATCTCGATCCCGCTGCACTTCATCGCGGTAGGGCTTGCGGTTCCGGCTCTACTGCTTCTTTACGGCCGCAAATTCGAGGATGCCGCCATGGTGGTGACGCTGGCTCCGCTGCTCTGCATCTTCAAGGCCTTCATGGCGCCCGCGCAGAGCCTGTTGCAGTGTTCGGAGCGGCAGAGCTATGTGATTGCCGCGACAGTCGTGGCGGGGATCGTCGATATAAGCGTCGCCTGGTATTTCATTCCGGCCCATGGAGCGGTGGGCGCATGCTTGGGCAACGGCGCGGCGCAGGCGACGGCCGTCGGCATAATGTGGGCGTTCGCAATCTATCTCTTCAAGGTCAGGCTTCCCTGGATTCAGGTGGCGAAGATCGCCTTCGTCAGTACGCTGGCATCGCTCGCCGCGCATGAGATCGCCATGCGGCTGGCTCCGCTCTGGGGCATTCTGCTGGGTGGAAGCGCCGCTCTCGCCGTTCTCTTCGCGCTCTTCTACCTGATGCGCGTCCTTGAAGCGGAAGACCGCGACCGCCTAAACATGCTGACCGCGATGCTCCCCAAGCCCATCTCCGCGCCGGTGAACAGGGCGGTGTCGGTGCTGATCCGTCCCGCCTTTGGAAGTGCAGCCTAAGGTCCATCCCCAGAGGTCCAGGATGTGTCAGTCAGGGCACGACTTCAGAGGCTGCGGAAAAAGGCTTGCATTTGACGGAAACACCCGAGAACCGCGCCGCAGGGGCTGAAGACCTGGTTGATTCTACGGCGCTTACGGCACGACCCCCAGAGGTTACCGGGTCATGCCCTGATGCTTCTGGCAGCCCGAAGGAAGATTTCCGCAGCCTCTTCAGCCGTGCCGGAAGGCGCCGTTACTCCGGGACGGCCGCCCTATCGAACTCCGTGTTCATTCAGCCAGGGGCCATACTCATGGTCCGTGATCTGGATGTGGTTGCTCAGCCAGTCGCGCAAGAAGTTCAGTAGATGAAGGTTCAGCGTGATCTCGCCCTTATCGAAGCGGGCGGCGTACTCCTCGACCTGTTTGATCAGGTCGCGATGCTTGATGCGGTGAGTGGCGAGCCCCGGGTATTTTGCCCCCGCCATCATCTGCTCTTCGGCCGAGAAGTGGGTGTGCGTGTATTCCACCAGCTTGTGCAGCAGCGGGCCGGTCAGGCTCTGTGCCTGGCCCTTCATCATGGCGGCGTGAAGATCGTTCAGCAGTCCAAAAAGGATCGTGTGCTGGCTGTCAAGGGTTTTCACTCCTACTGAGTATTTGCTGTTCCAGGTCAATAGAGCCATGCGCAACTCCCTGCCGGAAGACCTCGGCACTAGAGTTATCGACAGCAAGAGCGATGGAGTTGAGCGAAAATGCCGGCATTCGCGGGACCGGAAGCGCCCCGTCCTCTGAAGGCTGCCAAGGCGCCGTCCCGGGCTTGCCGCGCCGGCAGAGCCAATGCAATAGGATTGCTTCATGGGCGCACTCCTCGATATTCGCAGTTTGCAGATTCGGTTTGGAGCGGAGGAGGCGGTGCGCGGCATAAGCCTGGAGGTTGCCGAGGGCGAGGTCTTGGGGCTGGTGGGCGAGTCGGGGTCGGGCAAGAGTGTTACGGCTCTGGCGATCATGGGCCTGCTGGGGGCGGCGGCCAAGGTGGCGGGGCAGATTCTGTGGCAGCGGGACGAGGGCGCCAGGCATGACGGCGGCGGAGAAAAGAGCGGCCACGATGGTATTTCCGCCAACCCAGCCAGCTTCGCTGCCACCGACCTGCTCCGGTTGCGCGAGAGCGTCCTGCGCGGGTTGCGGGGACGGGAGATCGCCATGATCTTCCAGGAGCCGATGACGGCGCTGAATCCTGCCATGACGATTGGCCGCCAAGTGGCTGAAGGCGCTGAAGCCCACTTTCCCTCCTGGACGGGACGCGAAGCGAGGAGGAAAGCCGTTGCCGCGTTGGAGGCAGTCGCGATTCCGGAAGCGGCGCGGCGCTGCGGCGACTATCCGCACCAGTTTTCTGGCGGGCAGCGGCAGCGGATTCTGATCGCCATGGCGCTCATTAACCGGCCGCGGCTGTTAATTGCCGACGAACCCACGACTGCGCTGGACGTGACCGTGCAGGCGCAAGTGCTGGAATTGCTGAAGGAATTGCAAAGGCGGTACGGGCTGGCCATGCTCTTCATCTCGCACGACTTGGCCGTGGTGGGCCAAGTGGCCAGCCGAATGGCCGTGATGCGCGCCGGGCAGATTGTGGAGACGGGCGCCGCGGAGCGGCTGTTGACCGCGCCCGAGCATCCTTATACGCGCAGCCTGCTCGCCGCCGTGCCCACCCTGCGCACGGACCGGAGCCGGCCGCTTGCAACAGTGGATGCCGCTCCAGCGAAATCAGAGCTATACTCTCTCCATGCGGAATGATTTCGTGGCAGCCATCCTGAGCAAGATCGAGCGGGCTGCCGTTTCAGCGCTCCGGATTCGCAGCCAGCGCCAGGAGGCGGGAGCCGCGGAGTTTCCATTGAAAGCAAGTCGAGTTTGGCTGGGCACGTGTTTGCTGTGCGCCCTGGCGAGTTCGCTCCTGTTAACGCTCTGCGCGTGTTCCGCTGCTGACAGCAAGCTGCGCGAATGGTCCGCGCAGGCCCAGCAGATGGTGCAGCCCAAAAAGCCAGATGAGCCCACGCCAGTAGCGCAGGCTGCACCGCCGGCAAAGCCTGCGCATCAAGGGAAGAAGCCCGAACCCAAGCCCGAACCCAGGCCGGAACCATCCGAGCAGGATCTCTTCGAGTACGTTCGCGGAAAACTTCTCTCCCTCAGCCCGGCCGACGGAATCAATGACAATCTCGAGGTGTCTTACGATGCGGCCTCGGCGACCCTCTCGGTTACTCAACCCGACGGCCGCTGCGACATCTTTCTCAATTCACTCGACACGAACAGCGCGATCTGGGAGGTTATGGACCCAAGCGACACCTACCACCCGCGCGGAGACATCTTGCGGCTCACAATGACTTCGTCGAGCGGAAAGCCGGCCAGAATCTGTTACGACAACCAGAACCAGATCGACAGGAGCATTTCAGCAAACCGGGTTAGGTTTCTCTTTGCCCACGACAAGGCCAACGCTGTTCCTGATTTTGCCTACAACATGACCAAGGCAATCAAGAAGCTGGTGGTGCTCTCCGGGGGGGCTGCCGAGAAGAAAGTCTTTTAGAAGCCGACCAAGAACTGCCCGCTATGCAGCCGGGGCAATAAGGTTCATGCAGATCGTTGAGTTCTTGCGCCACTGCGGATTAACCTGCATCTCCTCAAACGGCTATTGCTTTTCATAGGTAGATTCGTTTTTGTGTAGCCAGTCTACGGTTTTCTGCATTTTCTGCGGAATCTCATCGGAAAGCGGTTGACGTTTTGCGCAACCGGGAGTCACTATTTTGCGTATTCCTGGCTAATTGTCGATGTTGGCTGGGAAGCCGGCCCATCTCCGCCACATGGCAACCGACGTGCAACAAACTTCAATGCTGTAGAGTGTCTCCCCCATGGAATCGAGTCTCTTCAATCGCGTGCAGTTGACTCTGCTGGCTCTGGCCACGCTCGGCTTGTGTCTGCTGGCGGTTCTGAATCTTCGTCAGGAGAACGAGTTCCAGCAACCGGACGACGGGGTATGGTGGCGTGAGGCGGCGGGCGGGCTGGAGGCGGTCAAGGTTCTGCCCAACAGCCCCGGCCAGCGAGCGGGCATCCAGGCGCACGATCTGCTGACCGGGGCCCAGGTGCTGCCGGACACGCCTGCTCAGCGAGCCGAGATGCAATCGCAGGATCTTCTTGGCGGGGTCAAGCCGCTACCGGAGAATCCGGACCAGGGCGCCGGCATCCAGGCCAAGGAGTTGCCGCAGGTTGTCAACTACATTCCTATCGCGCGGGTGGCCGACAAGGAGCGCGTTCTCTACCGCACCGGGATCTACGGCAAGGCGAACTACGCCATCACCCGTCAAGGCATTCCGCTGGATACTCCGGTGGTGGTTATCCCCGAACCTGTCGATAGGAGCCTGTTTCAGGCGCAGCGAGTGATCGGCCTCATCTACCTGGCCATCGGCATCTACGTCCTCTTCCGCCGCTGGACCGCGCCCCGCGCTACTCACTTTTACCTGTTCTGCCTGGTTTCATTCGCGCTGTATGCGCTCAAGTACACCGGCATGCTGGTTGATCCGGGTTGGCAGGGCCGCTTGGACTGGACCGTTCTCTGGCTGAATTTGCTGGCTGAGTCACTGCAGCCGGCTCTCTTTCTGCACTTTGCTCTCAGTTTTCCTGAAGAGCGGTTCAAGAACCTCCGCCGCCGCTGGCTGGTGCCGCTGGTCTATGCGCCAGGGGCCGGATTGCTCGGCCTCTGGCTCTGGGCCATCGAGACCCGCCAGGCGACCGGATTGCTCAAGCACCGCCTGGACCAGACCGGGACAGCATACGAGGCACTCTTTTACGTGCTTGCCGCACTGCTCTTCCTGCGCAGCTACAGCCAGGCCAATACCCCTCTGCAGCGCCAGCAGTTGAAGTGGCTCACCCGCGGCGCGCTGCTGGCCGTTGGCCCCTTTACGCTTTACGCCATTCTCTTTCTCTTCGACCAGCCGATCCCAAGTCTTTTTGCCAACCTGGCCGGCCTGTCGATGATTTTTCTTCCGCTTACCTTCAGTTGGGCCATCATTCGCTACCGGCTGATGGACACCGACCTCATCTTTAAGCGGGGCGTGGCTTACACGCTGGCAACCGCCCTGTTGCTGGGCGGCTACTTCGGCATCATCGCGCTGATCTCTGTCTGGGTGCACAACGCCATGCCCGAGGCGGTGCGCGAGTGGGGCCTGGTGGCGGCCATACTGGTTACGGCCGCCATTTTCGAACCCCTCAAGCGCAGGATTCAGGGCTGGGTTGACCGCGCCTTCGACCGCCAGCGCTACGATTATCGCAAGGCGTTGATCGACTTCGGACGCGGTCTCAGCTCTGAGACCGACCTCCAGGCGCTGCTCGAATCCATCGTTGAGCGGCTGCCAAGTACGCTGCTCGTGGCCCGCGTTGCAGTTTTTTTGGCCCAGGACTCTGGCTGCCTGCGCCTGGCGGCCGCACACGGGCTGCCCGTCGACGCAAGTTCAGCCCAGGACCGGCTCGCATTGGGTTTCCTCGACTTCGACCAGGCGCAAGACCACTCCCATATCTTTATCGAGAACGCCCAGCAGGCCCTCTATCTGTCACCGGACCAGCAGCGCACGGCCGCGCTGCTCGACCTCAACTACTATCTGCCCTGCCGGGTCGCGGGGGGGCAGTCGCAAGCCAGCCAGGCCAATCCGGATGGGCCGTCCGCAACGCGCACCATCGCCGTGATCGGCCTGGGCCGAACCATCGGCGGCGACTTCCTCTCCAGCGAGGACGTGGAGCTGCTCGAGTCTCTCGCCAGCTACATCGGCATCGCCATCCAGAATGCCAGCCTCTACGCTCGCCTCGAAGAGAAAATCGGCGAATTCGAGCGCCTGAAGGAGTTCAACGAGAACATCGTCGAGTCAATCAACGTGGGCATCCTGGCCATCGATCTCGACGACCGCATCGAGAGCTGGAACGCGCAGATGGAGGCCATGTACGCCCTCAGCCGCGCCGAGGCCCTCGGCCAACCGCTCCAGGAAGTCTTTCCGCCCGAGTTCATCGATGCGCTGGAAGGCTTCCGCAACGAGCAGGGCGTGCATCACCTGTACAAATTCCGCCTCACAACCCGGGCCGGCGAACAGCGCACCGTCAACATCGCGATAGCGCCCCTGCTCTCGCGCGACTTCGTCTCGGTGGGCCGCATCATCCTGGTGGACGATATTACCGAGCGCGTCTCGCTGGAAACCCAGCTCACCCAGGCCGACAAGCTGAGTTCCATCGGCCTGCTGGCCGCCGGAGTGGCTCATGAGATCAATACGCCGCTGGCCGTCATCTGCTCCTATGCGCAGATGCTCTCAAAGCAATTGAAGGGCGATGCGCGCCTGGCGCCCGTGCTCGACAAGATCACTCAGCAGAGCTTCCGCGCGGCTGAGATCGCCAATGGCCTGCTCAACTTTTCGCGTACATCGAGCACGGAATTCCGTAACACCGACCTCAACCAGGTCATCCGCGATACCCTCTCGCTGCTGGAGCACCAGTTCAAGACCGCGCAGATCGAGGTGGATCTCGAGCTGGCTGGCGATCTGCCTCTCATCCACGGCAATCCCGGCAAGCTGCAGCAGGTTTTTCTCAATCTGCTGTTGAACGCCAAGGAAGCCATGCAGGGTGGAGGCAGGCTGCGCGTGGCTACGATCGCCAACGATCGGGAAAACTACATCGCCGCGCTGGTCTCCGACTCCGGGAGCGGCATCGCTCCGGAGCACCTCAAGCGCATCTACGATCCCTTCTTCACCACCAAGACCACGCCCAGACCCGGCGACCGCCGCGGAACCGGACTCGGCCTGTCTGTCTCTTACGGCATCATTCAGGAGCACGCCGGCAAGATCCATGTCGAGAGCGCCGTCGGCGCCGGCACAACCTTTCATCTCGAGTTTCCCCTGTTGAGGAATTCCGTCCATGCCTGAGCTTGAAATGCCCTTGAGCCTGACCGCCTCCGGCTCCGCCGCAACCGGCTTCTCCAGCGGCGCCAGCATTCTTGTCATCGACGACGAGACCGCCATTCGCGAGTCGCTCGAGGTGCTGCTCACGCTTGAAGGCTATTCCGTCAGAATGGCCGTCGACGGGGAGCAGGGCCTGCGTATTCTGGATACTGAGAACTTCGACCTGGTGCTCCTCGACCTGGCCCTGCCCGGCCAGAGCGGACTGGAGCTGCTGCCGCAGATCAAAGACCGCCAGCCAGAGCTGCCGGTGATCATGATTACCGCTTACGGCACCGTGGCCAACGTCGTCGAGGCCGTTCGCGCGGGCGCGGAGAACTTCGTCCAGAAGCCTTGGGACAACGAAAAGCTGCTGGCCGATATCCGCTCCGCCGTAGCCCGCCATCGTGCCGAGGAGGAGAATCTCCAGCTCAAGCGCACCCTCAAGCAGCGCTACAACTTTGTGAATATCGTGGGCAAGAGCGAGATCATGCTCAAGGTCTTCGATCTCGTGGCTCAGGTCGCCCCCAGCCGCTCCACGGTGCTCATACAGGGCGAAAGCGGCACCGGCAAGGAGCTCATCGCCAAGGCCATCCACGCCAACTCACCCCGCCGCGATAAGCCCTTCGTCCCCATCAATACTGGCGCCATGCCCAGCGAGCTGCTGGAATCTACGCTCTTCGGCCATGTAAAGGGCGCATTCACCTCCGCCGTCGCCTCCAAGAAAGGCCTCTTTGAAGTCGCCAGCGGCGGCACGCTCTTCATGGACGAAATCGCCACCATGGGCATGGATACCCAGGCCAAGATTCTGCGCGTTCTTCAGGACCGCCGCTTCATGCACCTGGGCGGCGTTCAAGAAATTCAGGTGGACGTGCGCATCCTGGCAGCCACCAACGTCGATTTGCGCAAGGAAGTCCGCGAGGGCCGCTTCCGCGAGGATCTCTTCTATCGTTTGAACGTCATCACCGTGGATCTACCGCCTCTACGCGCCCGCCGCGAGGATATTCCCCTGCTCGCCAGCCACTTCCTCGAGTTCTATGCCAACGAGAACGGCATGCCTGCGCGCAAGCTCTCCGCCGACGCGCTTCGCGCCCTGATCGATTACGACTGGCCGGGGAACGTGCGCGAGCTGGAGAATGCCATCGAGCGCGGCGTCGTGCTCTCCAGCGGCCCCGTCATTGGCTCCGAGTTGCTGCCCGGCCACATCTCCGGCCGCAGCTTCCGCGACGCCCTGCTCGAGCACAGCCCCAACGCCTCGCTCTTCGACATTCTCGAAGACATCGAGCGCCGCATTATCGTGGAGAAACTCGAGCGCTGCAACGGCAACCAGACCGAAGCCGCCGAGCAGTTCCGCGTCCCGCTCTCCACACTCAATCAGAAGATCAAGCGCCTCAACATCGAGATTCGCAAGAGGAGCAGGGAATAGGGAGGGGAACAGGGATTTGAACCGGGGCGCAGCGGCTTCGCGGCAAATCTGCTTTTGCCGCTGAGGCGTGATGGATTCGTCCTCCTGCGTCTCTGACTGCGTGGATTCGTGCGTTGGGTTTCGCGCTGCCTCCTTTAGCCAGGAAGGAAGCGGAAAGTGTGGGCCACGGGACATTCCTGGAGCGTCCGGTCCGGGTTCATCTCTGTTGTTACCCTGGAGGCGGATTCGGCTGCTCCTCACGCCCCATAGGGCCCGGCGCTGGGTAGGCGGGCGGAATCGCAGCGGCGCGAGTGGCGACGTTCCACACGTGGCCCGCCGGATCGACAATCCGCCCGACGCGATCACCCCAGAACGCATCCGCCGCCGTCAACAGAACCCTGGCGCCGGCTGCGACCGCTCGCTCGATCGCCGCGTCAACGCCTTCCAGATAAATGTAGATCACCACGGAGGAGCTGCCGTCCGGCTGCGGCGCGCGGCTGGCCAGGTGAGGCGATTCATCGTGGATAAAGATCAGGGATTCGGTGATGGCCAGCGTGGCATGGACTACGGTTCCGTGCTCGGCCGAGCGGCGGGAGAGTTCGACGGCTCCGAAGGCGGCCTTGCAGAAGGCGATCTCAGCGGCTGCGTCGCTGCACACCAGCATCGGTATCACCATTCTGACGGGGCCAGTTGTCTTGTCTGGCATTTGAGTAGCAATCTCCTGTCTGACGCGCTCGATTGGAATGTCGCCTCTAGGGCTTCGTTTTCGCTTTGCGGGAGCGGCGCAGAGCTTCCCAGTCCTTTTCCGTCTGGTCGGCGTAGAGGGAGCCGAACTTGGCCAGGGCCTCGGCAAAGCCGTCTCCGCCGCCCAGGTAGCCGGCGATGACCAGCGGGTCGCCGGAGCGGGCATGGCCGCGGGCCAACAGTTCGCCGCAGACCTCGCCGTAGGCTTCGAGGCCGGCACCGGCCAGGTCTTCAAGTTCGATGGAACCCTTGTGATCGTTGAGCTGGCGGACGAGATACTGGCGTCCGCCGATGTGCGTCCAGCCAAGGAAGGGATCGGACTGCAACTGCATGGCCCGCTGGCCTTCGGCCACGCGCTGGCCGTTGTGGTGGGGAGGGCGCGCGTCGGGCAGATAGGGCGCGTAGCCCGAGGCAGGCTCCTCCTTTATCTGCAGGAAGAGCGGGTCGGCGGGGCCGTTGCCTTCAAAGTAAATGCAGAAGTCGCGCAGGCCCACCGAGCCTGTGCCCACTACCTTGAAGGCCACGTCCACGGGGCGATAAAAGGACAAGAGGTGCTGCCGCTGCGGCTCCAGCATCTCGCGGTAGGGCGCGAGCGAGGCCAGCACGGCCTGGGCCTGGGCGCCGGCGACGCGGGTGAGCGTGGGTTTCAACTCCCTGAAGCGGCGTGGCGCTGTGGGTTCGCCCGCTCCCGATTTCGATTCCGGCTCGGTGAGCTGTTCCAGTGTGTGCTGCGGCGTGGCCCGCTCGGCCTTCAGCAGGGCCGCATGGATGGGGGCGACCTGACCAATGCGATGCACCTGAAAGTGTGCCACGTCGAGGCCGGGCATCTTGGCAAAGGCGCGCATCTGGGCGGTGTAGTGTTCGATGCACTTTTCCGCGGCCTGGCGCGCGGAGGCGTCCTTGTGGCCTGACTCCCGCCCGGCCAGCACCAGCGATGCGGCCATGCGCTTCAGATCCCACTCGAAGGGGCCGCGGATGGTTTCGTCGAAGTCGTTGATGTCGAAGGTCAGGCGGCCGTCGGGCGCGGCGTAAGCGCCCAGGTTGCGCACATGGGCATCGCCGCAGAGCTGGCTGACAATGCCGGTGGAGGGCAGCACGGCCAAATCCGCGGCCATAACCGGCACCGCGCCGCGAAAGTAGCCGAAGGGCGACTGCGCCATCAGTTCGTACTTGAGCTTGATGAGTGCCGGAACGCGGCCGCGCATCGAGCGCTCGAGCAGTTCGGGCGGGGGCGTCTTGCGCGCCTTGATGTTGAGTTCGTCATGTTCCTGCCGGCCAACCTGCTTGCGCCGCGCCTGACCGAGATGGATGCGTTCTTCCGGAGTCGTCCAATGCATAGCCCGGACGATACAACGCTCTGCCTGGGATGCGCAACCGCCGTTCCGGCGCGAGCCGGCGTTCTATAGAAATGGATTGACGATCCTTACTCCGTCGATCTCCCGGCCATGCTGCATGTCTTCAGTGAGGAGAATCCGGCAGCCCGATTGTTTGGCCATGCGCAGAACCAGCGCGTCCCAATACGAGAAGCCGTGCAAGCGAAGCAGGTCGATGGCCGCGAGAATATCGCCGAGGTCGGGCCGAGCGACCTCAAATGTGGCATACAATTCCACCTTCTCTTTCGCCCGGGCGGAGTCCGCCTTGAATTTGCGCTTCACCGCTACGAAGTATTCCTGAAGCACCTGGGTAGATACGACGCCCGATCTTTGCTGCATGTGGTGGAGAATCAGCGCCACTGCGGTCTTCTGCTTAGCCGGATCGCTTGTATCGTCCGCATAGACCAGTATGTTGGTATCCAGGAAAGTGCGAGCGGATCTCCGGGGCGCGGCTTCGATTCTGGTCACTTCCGATGTTCGCCGCTCGACGATTACCCATTCGCCATCACCTGCCGGTGTGAGCAAATGACGTGAACGAGCTCCCCGATCGCTCACCGGGGCCAACGGATGCGCTCCTCATAAAGCTCCTCCCGATTCCACTTCCAACCATCGGGGTTGGCCAGAGGAGGAAGCTGACGAAGCTTTTCGACCGCGCTTTCCACGCTGCCTGCGCCTGCGATATGTTGCAGGTGCTCGCGAATTTCTTGGTTCAGGCTTTTGCCAGTCGCACGCAGCTTCTCACGGGCGCGCTCGACCAGTTGCTCGTCGATGGAGAGAGTGATGTTCATATACACATAATACGTGCGCACTTATTATGTGTCAATCCACGGA
>Ga0326727_10024711_pt1 | contig 11328 bp, 9 predicted proteins | sample MB2enrmetagenome_FD_207643 | JGI IMG/M metagenome (GOLD analysis project Ga0326727, IMG submission 207643) | Lab enriched peat soil microbial communities from McLean, Ithaca, NY, United States - MB29MY | ecosystem: Environmental > Terrestrial > Soil > Wetlands > Peat | place: USA: New York... | reverse complement strand
TCATGCCCTCGATGACGTGATGATTGGTGACGACGAGGCCGCTCGGATCGACGATGACGCCCGAGCCGAGCGATTGGGCGACGCGCGACTCCTGGCCCTGTTGGCCGAAGAACTGGCGGAAGATCGGGTCGTCGAACAGCGGATTGCGCGCCATCGTCTCGACGCGGGAGGCGTAGACGTTGACCACCGCCGGCCGCACTTTCTTCACCACCGGCGCGAAGGAAAGCCGAGCTTCGGCGGGGTTTTGCGGGACGGCCTTGTCGACAGTTTGCGCCGCAGCCGCGGCGAAGCCGAGACTGAGGGCGAGGGCGAGGGCGAAACGAAGCAAGGCGGACTCTCCCGGCGAACGATGGGCGCCTCCATATAGGCGCTGCCAGGCGCGCTGCAAAGCAGGCGCGCGGCGCGCGAAATTTGTTCGTGGCGGCGCTACGCCGGGCGGGCGGCGCCGCAATGTCCTGCCGGCCGGGTCCGATCTTTCGGCGTGGCGTACGATGATGGAGCTTCATCAATGAGTACGGCGCAAAGCACAGGGGGCGGCGCGAAGCGCGCCGCGCTTGGCGCGCGTCGCGAGGCTATTCATGCGGGGCGCGGCGCCAGGGCGGCGCCTTCTGTGGCGCGTCGACCGGCAATTCCGCGTTCGACGAATGGAAGGCCGCCGAGCTCGATCGGCTCGAAGCCGAGCGCCGCAAGCTCGAGGAGGCGCATCGCGAATTCGCCGAATTCGTCGACAACCTGCGCAAGTCGAAGGATCGCGAAGAATTCGAGCGCTTCATGAACGCACGCAATCAGCCGCACGCGTGAGCGGCCGGCCGCCTCCTTCCCCCGCAAGGGGCGAGGGCGCGCCCTCACTCCCCGAACACGCGGGCGAAAATCGTATCGACGTGCTCGAGGTGATAGTCGAGGTCGAACAGCGCCTCGAGTTCGGCGGGCGATAGCGCCTTGGCCACGTCCTTGTCCGCCTTCAATAGGGCCAAGAAGTCGCCCTCGCCGCGCCAGACCGGCATGGCGTTGCGCTGCACCAGCGCATAGGCGTCCTCGCGCGAGACGCCCTTTTGCGTCAGCGCCAGCAGCACCCTCTGGGAATGGACGAGGCCGCCGAGCCGGTCGAGATTCCGGCGCATGGCCTCGGGATAGACGACGAGCTTGTCGACGACTTGGCAAAGCCGCGCCAGCGCGAAATCGAGCGCGATCGTCGCGTCGGGGCCGATCATGCGCTCGACCGAGGAATGGGAAATGTCGCGCTCGTGCCACAGCGCGACGTCTTCAAGCGCCGGCGTCACGGCCGAGCGCACCATGCGCGCGAGGCCGGTCAGGTTCTCGGCGAGCACCGGATTGCGCTTGTGCGGCATCGCCGAGGAGCCCTTCTGTCCCTCCGAGAAATACTCCTCGGCCTCCAGCACCTCGGTGCGCTGGAGATGACGGATTTCGACGGCGAGGCGCTCGATCGAGGAGGCGACGACGCCGAGCGCGGCGAAGAACGCGGCGTGGCGGTCGCGCGGGATCACCTGGGTCGAGATCGGCTCCGGGACGAGGCCCATCTTCTCGGCGACGTGCGCCTCGACGCGCGGATCGATATTGGCGAAGGTGCCCATGGCGCCCGATATCGCGCAGGTCGAGATTTCCGCCCGCGCCGCGACGAGGCGCGCCCTTGCGCGCGCGAACTCGGCGTAGGCTTGCGCCAATTTGAGGCCGAACGTCGTCGGCTCGGCGTGGATGCCGTGCGATCGTCCGATGGTCGGCGTCAGCCTATGCTCGAAAGCCCGCCGCTTCAGCGCCGCAAGCAGGGCGTCGACGTCGGCTATAAGAATGTCGCTGGCGCGCTGCAACTGCACGGCGAAGCAGGTGTCGAGCACGTCGGAGCTGGTCATGCCCTGATGCACGAAGCGCGAATCCGGGCCGATGAATTCGGCCAGGTGGGTCAGGAACGCGACGACGTCGTGCTTGGTCACGCGCTCGATCTCGTCGATGCGCGCGACATCGAAGGTCGCGTTCCCCGCCTTCTCCCAGATCGCCTTGGCGCTTGCCTTGGGGATGACGCCGATCTCGGCGAGCGCGTCGCAGGCGTGGGCCTCGATCTCGAACCAGATCTTGAAGCGCGTCTGCGGCGCCCAGATCGCGACCATTTCGGGGCGGGAATAGCGCGGGATCATGGGGAGCGGGTCCGTTAAAGAAAGGGCAGGGCGAGACTGTCGTGTCGATTCCATTCCGCCCGTCGCGCCGGGCGTCCACGCCGTCCCGCCGCCGCGCGCCGTCGATCTTTGCGGAAGCCGAACCGCGTGGACAGCCGGCGCCTCGGGCGCCCGAAAGGACGCCCGTCATCGGACGGGCTATGCCCGGCCATGACGGCGGGGTTGTCGAGAATCGAATTGCCTTCGTGGTCTACAGGAACCCGGGGCAAAGATCGAGGCCCGCGCGGATATGGCCCATTGCCAGGACGGCCCCCGCCGGGCAAAAGCCGCCTGAAAGCCCGCAACCAGGAGAATCGCCGCGTGTCCTCGTCGAAAACCGATGTCATCGTCCTGGGCGCCGGGATCGTCGGCGTCTCGGCGGCGCTGCACGCCCAGGCGCGCGGCCGCGCCGTTGCGCTCGTCGATCGCCTCGGCGTCGTGGCGGGCGAGACCAGCTTCGGCAATTCCGGCATCGTGCAGAGCGAAGCGGTCTTCCCCTATATGTTTCCGCGCGCGCCCGGCGAAATCGCCGTCGCGGCGCTCAACCTCGATCCGCGGGTGCAAATCCGCTACCGCTCCCTGCCCTGGGTCGCGCCGTGGGTGTGGCGCTATTTTCTCGCATCCTCGCCGAAGGCGCGGCTGTCGACGGCGCTGGCGATGCGCGGGCTCGTCCTGCGTTGCCTTGCCGAACATCGCGCCCTCGCCGAGCCTGCGGGCGCGGGCGCGCTGTTGCGCGAAGGCGGCTGGATCAAGGTGTTCCGCACTTCGCGCGGCGAGGACCTTGCGCTCGCCGACATCGAGGAGACCAAGCCCTTCGGCATCGGCAGCGCGGCGCTGAACCGCGACCAGCTCTTCGCGCTCGAGCCGCACTTGGGCGGCGTCGCCAAGGGCGGCGTGCATTTCACCGAATCCCTGTCGACGCCCGATCCCGGGGCGTTGGCCAACGCCTACGCCAATCTCTTCCTCAAGCGCGGCGGCAGGCTCGTCGAGGGCGACGCGCGCTCGCTGCAGGCCTCCGGCGCCGGTTGGACCGTCGCCGCGGAGGGCGGCGCGCTGCACGCCGCCGACGTCGTCGTCGCGCTCGGGGTTTGGACGACGGACGTCACGCGGGCGCTCGGCTATCGCCTACCGCTAGGCGTCAAGCGCGGCTATCACATGCACTACGCCGCCAAGGGCGGGACGACGCTCAATCGGCCGGTGCTCGATCTCGAGAAGGGCTACATCATGGCGCCGATGGCGCGCGGCCTGCGCCTGACCACCGGCGCGGAATTCGCTCGCCGCGACGATCCGCCGTCGAACGACCATCTCGATCGTCTCGAACCGTCCGCGCGCCAGTTGTTTTCGCTCGCCGAGCGGCTCGATCCGCAGCCGTGGCTCGGCAGACGGCCTTGCCTGCCCGACATGGCGCCGGTGATCGGCCCGGCGCCGCGCCACAAGGGCCTATGGTTCGACTTCGGCCACCAGCACCTCGGCCTGACGCTCGGCCCGGTCAGCGGCCTGTTGCTGGCGCAAATGATGACGGGCGAAACGCCTTTCGTCGACCCGAAGCCGTTCGCTGCAGAGCGCTTCGGCTGACCCGCGCCGTCGCGCTGGCGCCAAAATGGCTGGTCGTCGGCTTGCCACTTGCGGCCCGAGCGGCTAAACGCAGACATGAGATTCACGGCGAAAAGTCAGAGCGCCCGATAACGGCGAGGCTGTGGCGACGATGGGGAGCGGGATATGTCGACCTTCGATGCGGTCGCAGAGATCATTGCGGAAACCTGCAACATTGAGCGCGACGCGATCAAACCCGAAAGCAACGCCATCAACGACCTCAATATCGACAGCCTCGACTTCCTGGACGTGACCTTCGCGATCGACCGCAAGTTCGGGATCAAGCTGCCCGTCGAGCGCTGGACCGAGGAAATTAGCGAAGGCAAGGCCAAAGTCGAAGACTATTTCGTGCTCGGCAACCTCGTCCAGGCGATCGACAAGCTCGTAGAGGCCAAAAAGGCGTCGGGCTGACGCCCGCGACCCGGCGCGCCGCGCCGAAAGATTCAGGGCTGCGGGTGCTCGATGCGGCTTGAATATTTTCAGATGATCGACCGCGTCGTGGCGTATGACGAGGCTGGCCGTTCGATCCGCTGCGAATCGACGATTCCGCAAGACAGCCCGGTCTTCGAAGGCCATTTTCCCGGCTACCCCCTGATGCCGGGCGTGCTGCTCGTCGAGACCATGGCGCAAGCGTCCGGATATCTGGCGCTCGGTTTGAACCGGTTTGAGAAAATGCCGTTCCTGGCCAGCGTGCGAGACGCCAAGATACGGTCATTCGCGCCGCTCGGGGCGCCGATCGAGGTGACCGCGGTTCTCGAGCATGAGGGGTCGGGTTTCGTCGTGACGACGGCGCGGATCGCATTCGAGGGCAAGCGCGTATGCGACAGCGAATTGATGTTTCGCATCCTGCCGTTCCCAAACCTGGAGTTTTCCGCCATGATGCGCCAGCAAGCCTCCCGGCTTGGGATGCCGACGAGTCCGTGAGCGCGCTGTCCGTGCATGAAGTCGTGATCACCGGCGTCGGGCTTGTCTCCTCGCTCGCCGAGGGGGCGGACGCCAATTACGCGCGTCTGAGAGAGGGCGCCGCGGCGGTTTACGATCGCGACGCGCTCGCGCCGTTTCCCATCCATCCGCTGCCGGCGCTCGACTATGGCGAGCTCATCCCGAAAAAGAGCGACCAACGCCAGATGGAGCCCTGGCAGCGCCTCGGCGTCTATGCGGCCGGCCTTGCGCTGAAGGACGGCGGCGTCCTCGGCGACGTGGGCGTCCTGTCGAGAACGCACATGATCGTCGCCGCGGGCGGCGGCGAGCGCGACATCGCGGTCGACGAAGCGATCATGACGGGCGTCCGCGCCGCAAGCGATCGCGGCGCCTATCTCAACGAGCAATTGTCCAACAATCTGAGGCCGACGCTATTTCTGGCGCAGCTTTCGAATCTCCTGGCCGGGAACATCTCGATCGTCCACGGCGTCACCGGGTCGTCGCGCACCTTCATGGGCGAGGAGTCCGCCGGGCTCGACGCTCTCGGAACCATGGTCGCGCGCATCCGCGCCGGCGATGTCGATATCGGCCTCGTCGGCGCGGCCTATTCGTCGGCGCGCTCGGATATGTCGCTTCTCTTCGGCTTCGCCGGATCGCTGCTCTCAGGCGAGCCGGCGGGCGTTTGGTCGCGCGCGGCGCGCGGCGGCGGGATGATCCTCGGATCGATCGGCGCTTTCCTTTTGTTGGAGTCGCGCGCCCACGCGCTGGCGCGCGGCGCCCGTATTGCGTCGGTCGTCGGGCCGGTGCTGTCGGATCGCAGCAATCGCCAACCCGGGGCTGCGGCCGGCAATGCGCGAAGGCAGTGGTCGACGATCGAAGGATCCCTCGCGCCGGGTCCGGTGGGGCTCCTCTCCGGCGCGACCGGCGTCGAGCCAGTCACCGCGGAGGAACGCGCGTTCCTCGCCGAAATCGGCGCCAGGCGCGACATTTACGTGCGGGCGACGGGCGCCCGGATCGGACACGGCGTGGAGGCGGCCGCGCCGGCCAATGTCGGACTCGCCGCGCTGGCCTTGCGCGAGGGGGGCTTCTTCCCGCCGTTCGAGAGCGGGACCGTCGAGCGCGAGGCCGCCGAGCCGCCATCGCAGATCGTCGTGACCAGCTTCGGCCATTGGCGCGGCGAGGGCATGGTTCTCATTCAACGCGACCGAGGAGGCCAGGCATGAACCTCGTCGACTCGCGCGGACGCCCGACCGTCGTCGTCACCGGGATCGGCATCGTGACCTCGCTCGGCGTCGGCAAGGCCGAGAACTGGGCGAAGCTGACGGCCGGCCAATCCGGCATCCGTCGCATCCGCCGTTTTTCGACGGAAGGGCTGCGGACCCAGATCGCCGGCACGGTCGACTTCGTGGCGCCGCCCGGCGCCCACCCGCCGGACCGGTCCTTTGCGCTGGCCGAAATGGCGGCGCAGGAGGCCATCGACCAAGCGGGCGTGAAGCAAGACGGCGCGTTCCCCGGGCCTTTGTTCATTGCCGTGCCCCCAGCCGAGATCGATTGGTCGAGCCGCGAAGAACTCTCAGCGGATCTGCCGGCCGACGCGCCCGTGACTTACCGCGCCTTGATCGAGAAGTCCTTCGGCCGCCGATCGGATCTTCAGCGCCGCTTCCTGTTTGGCGGCGTCGCCGACCGCGTCGCGGACCGTTTCGGCACGCGCGGCTCGCCGGTGTCGATCACCACCGCCTGCGCGTCGGGCGCGACCGCGATCCAGATGGGCGTCGAGGCGATCCGCCGCGGCGAGACCGACGCGGCGCTCATCATCGGCACGGACGGCTCGATCGATCCCGAGACCCTCGTTCGCTTCTCGTTGCTGTCCGCCCTGTCGACCCATAACGCGGCGCCCGAGGAAGCGTGTCGGCCGTTCTCGCGCGATCGCGACGGCTTCGTCATGGCCGAGGGCGGCGGCGCCCTGGCGCTCGAGAGCCTCGCCTCGGCGGCGGCGCGCGGCGCTGCGATCCTCGGCGTCGTCGCCGGCTGCGGCGAGCGGGCGGACTCCTTCCATCGCACCCGCTCCAATCCCGACGGCGCGGCGATCATTGGCGCGATCCGTGCGGCGCTCGACGACGCCGGCCTCGCGCCGGAGGAGGTCGACTACATCAACGCTCACGGCACCGGCACGCCGGAGAACGACAAGATGGAGGCTTTGGCCTGCGCCGCCGTTTTCGGCGAGCGTATGGCCAGGCTGCCGATCTCCTCCAACAAGTCGATGATCGGCCACACGCTGACGGCGGCGGGGGCGCTCGAAGCGATCATCGCGCTGTTGACGATCCAGCATGGCGTATTGCCGCCGACGATCAATTATCTCGATCCCGATCCGTCGATACCGCTCGACGTCGTCCCCAATGTCGCGCGGCCGGCGACGGTTCGCGCCGCGATGTCGAATTCGTTCGGCTTTGGCGGCCAGAACGCCTGTCTGGTGTTTCGGGCCGCGCCCTGAGGGACGGCGGCCTCGTCGCGTGTCCCGGCGCTGTCGTGGCGGCGTCTTCGCCGTTGACGAAAGACAGCCGACCGCGGTAGCGCTGCGTCGGCAATTGCAGCGCCCGTCGAGCTGCACGAGTGGATTCATCATGCGCGCGCTACGGCTCGCCGCCGAGCGGCAACTGGAGCTTGTCGACGTCGCCGATCCGACGCCGCCGAGAGAGAGCGACGTCGAGGTTCGGGTTCTGGCTGTCGCGATGAACCATCTCGACGTTTGGGGCTATCGCGGCATGGCTTTCGCCAAACGGAAGTTGCCGCTGATCGTCGGCGCGGAAGCCGTCGGCGAGATCGCCGCCTTGGGGTCGGGCGTCGCCGGCCTCGCCGTCGGCCAGCGCGTGGCGATGTACGGCGCTTTGACCTGCGGCCAATGCTCGAGCTGCCGCGAAGGCCGCGACAATTTCTGCGAGAACGTCGGCGGCGTCATGGGCTTCCACATCGACGGATTCGCCTGCGAGCGCGTCGTTCTGCCGGCTCGGCTGGTCGTTCCGGTGCCGGACGGCGTGTCGACGATCCATGCCGCCTGCGCCGGCGTCACCTTCGCGACGGTCGAGCACATGCTTTTCGACAACGCGCGGCTGAGGCGCGGCGAAACCGTCTTGGTGCACGCCGGCGGGTCCGGGATCGGGACCGCCGCCATCACTTTGGCCAAGGCGACGGGCTGCCTCGTCATCGCCACCGTGGGCGACGACGCCAAGGGCGCGAAAGCGCGCGCGCTCGGCGCCGATCACGTCGTCAACTATCGCAGCGAACGCTTCGAGCGCGTCGTGCGCAAGCTGACGGGCAAGCGGGGAGTCGACGTCGTCTTCGAGCACACCGGCGCCGACACCTGGAATGGTTCGCTGTTGTCGCTGCGGCGCGGCGGGCGGCTGGTGACCTGCGGAGCGACGTCGGGGCCGACGGCGACGATCAACCTGATGCAACTGTTCCAGCAGCAATACCGCATCATCGGTTCGTTCGGCGCCTCGATCCGCAATGTCGGCGACGGGCTGCAGAAAATGGCGATCGGCCTCGAGCCGACGGTCGAGGCCGAGATTCCAATCGACGAATTCGGCGCGGGCCTCGAGCGCCTGCGCAACCGGGATGTGTTCGGCAAGCTCGTCGTCCGCATCGCCTCATGAACCGACAACGAATTCTCGCCCTGGCGCAAAGGGCGGCGCGGGAAGCGCAAGAGCTGTTCCTGGCGGCGCTCGCTTGGGTTTTCGTCGTCGTCGCCCGCTTGGTCCCGGAGCGAGCGATGGTTCGAGCCGGCGGTTTTCTCGCCCGCCATGTCGGGATGTGGATTCCGCGGCGACGCCAGATCGGCCTGCGCAATCTCGCGCTCGCCTTCCCGGATAAGACGGAAAAGGAGAGACTCGAAATCCTGGCGCAGTCCTGGGACAACATGGGCCGGGCCGCCGTCGAGTACCTGTTTATCGACCGGATCTGGGACTTTGACCCCGCAGCCGCCAAACCGGGCCGGATCGAGATCGAGGGCCTCGAACGGTTCGTCCGGCTGGCGACGGACGGCAGGCCGGCGATCATCTTGTCGGCGCACCTGGCGAACTGGGAGCTGCCGATGGTGGCGGCGTCGCGGCACGGCCTCGACGCCGCCGCTCTGTTCGTCCACCCCCGGAATCGCTGGATCGGCCGCCTGGTGTCGGCCCGCCGCCGGCCCGTCATGGGCGAACTCATCGCATCCGGGCCGGGCGCGCTGCATCGGCTCGCACGCGCCCTCGAGGCGGGGCGCCACCTCGGCCTGCTGGTCGATCAATATCACCGTGACGGTCCGAAGATCATGATGTTCGGTCATCCGACCGCGGCCAACCCTATTTTTGCCCACCTCGCCCGGCTGTTCGAGTGCCCGGTTCATATGGTGCGGGTGGTGCGGCTGCCGGGCGACCGTTTTCGCATCGAACTGAGCGACGAACTCGAACTGCCGCGGGACGCGAGCGGCCGGCTCGACGTCGCCGCCGCCACGCAGACGGTCGCCGTCATAATCGAGCGCTGGGTCCGCGAGCATCCCGGCCAGTGGCTTTGGGTGCATCGCCGCTGGCGGTGAAGCCGCGCCGGATCAGGGCGATATCGGCCCCGGATGACGCAAGCCGGGCTTGGCGATAGACTACATAAATGCCGCCCGCCATTCCGCTCCGCGACGCCCGGCCATGTTGAACGGTACGACTGTCTTCGTCGCGTCGATCGGCTATGTCTGCTTCCTGTTCGCGGTGGCGTGGTGGGGCGATCACGGAGGGCGGCGGTTCGTCGTCGGCAGGCGGCGCGCGCTCGTCTATGCGCTCAGTCTGGCTGTCTACTGCACCTCGTGGACCTATTACGGTTCGGTCGGCGTCGCCTCTGCGCACGGCCTCGACTTCCTGCCGATCTATATCGGGCCGATCCTGGTGGTCGGTTTCGGCCATCGGCTGATCGCGCGCATCGCCGGCCTCGCGCGAGCCCAGAACCTGACCACGGTCGCCGATTTCGTCTCCGCGCGCTACGGCAAGTCGCAAGGCGTGGCGGCGCTCGCTGCGCTGATCGCGCTGATGGCCTCCGCTCCCTATATCGCGCTGCAGCTCAAGGCGATCGCCCAGACCATATTGATGGTCGTCGACTCGTTCGAGCACGGTCGATTGACGCCGGGCGCGCCTTCGTCGGGCTTCTATCTCGCGGTGACTTTGGCGCTGGCGGCGTTCGCCATGGCCTTCGGCACGCGGCGCATCGACGCGACTGAGCATCAAAGCGGGCTGATCCTGGCCATTGCGGTCGAGTCGATCGTCAAACTGGCGGCTTTTCTCGCCGTCGGCGCCTTCGTCGTCTGGGGGCTCTTCGGCGGCTTAGGCGATTTGGCGCGCGTCGCCGAAACCGACGCGCGCATCGGCGACGCCATCCAATCGGCTCCCGATCCCGTCAATTGGCTGACCACGACGCTGCTCTCGGCTTCGGCGATCCTGCTGCTGCCGCGCCAATTCCACGTCAGCGTCGTCGAGAACCGCGATGCGCGCGACATCGCCGCCGCGTCCTGGCTGTTCCCCACCTATCTCATATTGATCAATCTGTTCGTCGCGCCGCTGGCGATCGCCGGGCTGGCGACCTTCGCCAACGGGGCGATCGATCGCGATTTGACGGTTCTCGCCCTGCCGCTCAACGCCGGCGCGCGCCTTCTGGCGCTGACGACGATGCTCGGCGGGCTCTCGGCGGCGACCGGCATGGTGGTGGTCGACAGCGTCGCGCTCGCGATCACCGCCTCGAACGATCTGGTGATGCCGATCCTGCTGCGCCGTCGCGCGGGGCAGGCCGACGCGGCCGCCGCGGGCGAAATCGGCGCGCACGTGCTGCTGGCGCGTCGCGCGACGATCCTCGCCGTTCTGTTCTTCGGCTTTCTCTACGCGCGGCTGGCCAACGGCGCGGCGCTCGCCTCGATCGGGCTTCTCTCCTTTTCGGCGATCGCGCAAATCGCGCCGGCGTTCCTGGGTGGGCTGATATGGCGGCGCGGCACCGCGCGCGGCGCAGCCGCCGGCATGGTCCTCGGGTCGCTCGTCTGGCTCTACGTGCTGTTTCTGCCTTCGCTCAACGCCGACGGCGCGTTCGCCGGTCTTCTTTCCGGCGGGCCGCTCGGAATTGGGTGGCTTCGGCCGGCTTCGCTGATCGCGTTTTCGCCCTTTCCGCTGGTCGGCGGCGTCGCGCTTTCGCTGGGGATCAATGTCGCGGTGTTCGTTCTCGTGTCGCTGACGCGCACGGCGACGCCGCTCGAGCGCATGCAGGCGATGGCCTTCGTCGGCGCCGCGCCGGGCGGCAAGCCGCAGGCCTTCCGCCTATGGCGCGCCTCGGCGACGATGGGCGAAGTGGAGACGACCGTCGCGCGCTATCTCGGCGCGGCGCGCGCGCGGCGCGCGTTCGAGGCGTTCATGGGCGAGCGCGGGCTCCGTCTCTCCGCCGACGACGAAGCTGACGCCCATATGATCCGTCACGCCGAGCATCTGCTCTCGCCGGCGATCGGCGCTTCGACCTCGCGGATGGTGCTGTCGCTGCTGCTGCGTCGGCGCGCGATGTCGGGCAAGTCGGCGCTGAAATTGATCGACGACGCCGCGGCGGCGATCCAATCGAGCCGCGATCAACTGCAACACGCGCTCGACCACGCGCG
>Ga0326727_10024710_pt1 | contig 11328 bp, 10 predicted proteins | sample MB2enrmetagenome_FD_207643 | JGI IMG/M metagenome (GOLD analysis project Ga0326727, IMG submission 207643) | Lab enriched peat soil microbial communities from McLean, Ithaca, NY, United States - MB29MY | ecosystem: Environmental > Terrestrial > Soil > Wetlands > Peat | place: USA: New York... | reverse complement strand
GCCCGTCGCCGGATCTGAGGCGGTGCCCTGACCGCGCGCCTCAGTCGCTGACCGCGCGCGCCTTGCTCGCCTCCGCCGCCGCGGTCATCTGTGTCCGGTTGACCAGCAGCAGGTCGAAGTGGCTGATCACGCGTCGATCGGCCAGCGAGCGCGCCGTCACGTTTGTCATGGTCACGAACCGCGGGTCGGTCGTGTCGACGAACGTGGGGAGCGTCATCTCGCGGTACACGTGCACGGTCCCCGTGAGGCTGTGGCCGGGTGTGAAGATGACGAAGCGCCGTGGCTCCCGTTCGAGCGTCGGCCGGTCGAAACTGGACAGGGGCGTCGTCTCTACCGGGGCCGATCGCTCCGCACCAGGCACCTGGCCGATGAACGTGATCTCGTCCTGGTTGACCATCAGCTCGTCCACCACGAGGTTCGTGGGCTGGCCGTTGCGCCGCAGCAGGCGCGCCTCGCGGAGCAGGACGTAGCCGCGGCTGTGGTTGATCTGGTCGGAAAGCCGGGTGAACCGCCCAACGGCCACGCGGCCGCCCAGGCGGAGGTGGGGGCCGACCAGCTCGACTTCCTCGGTCCGCAGGTCGCCGTCTGCCGGCCGTCCGCCTGGCGAGAAGAACGTGGGATCGTACGACATGTGAGCACCTCGTCCTTCATCGTAAGCCAGCTCGGATCGTAAGCCACGCGAGCCGCGGGCGTCCTCGAGGCTACGCGTCGCACTCCATGCGACGCTGCTAGGCTCTGTGGCTGATGGCCGGTCTGCAGCAGCGCATCCTTCTGGTCGACGACGACCCGAACCTGCTGGCGCTCGTGGCCGAGCAGCTGCGCGACGACGGGTTCGAGGTCGCGACGGCGCGCGATGGCGTCGAAGCGCTGCGGAGTTTGGACCGCGCCTGGCCCGACCTGCTCATCGTGGACCTCATGATGCCGCGGATCGACGGGCTCACGCTGGCCCACCGGGTGAAGGAGCGAGCGGACCTGCCGGTCATCGTCCTCTCGGCGATCGACAGCGGCGACTCGAAGGCCAGCGCGCTTGAGGAGGTTGCCGAGGACTACATCACGAAGCCCTTCCACTACCCCGAACTGCGTGCGAGGATCCATCGGGTGCTCAGACGGGTGGGCGACAACGTACCGGCGGGTGCGCTACCCCTCGGACCGTCGCTCGTGCTGGAGCTTCAGCGACGGCGGGCCATGGTGGACGGGCGCGTGGTGTCGCTGACGCCGACCGAGTCGCGGCTGCTGTACGCGCTCGCAGCGAACATCGGGCGGGTGGTGTCCACCGAGACGCTCCTCGCGCGCGGGTGGTCGGAGGTGGAAGTGCCGGACCCCTCGTACGTGTGGGTGACCATGCGCCGGCTCCGCCAGAAGCTCGAGACGGACCCCGACCACCCGACATACCTCGAGACGGTGCGCGGGGCGGGCTACCGGCTGCGACGCTCGGACCAGTTGGAGCCACCCGCACCTGGGGCTTGACCGCCCGGGTTCTCCGAACGGTCGGTGGCCGCATAGGCCGGGGATCGGCGAGATCGGCGCAGCGTCGCTCCGGCCACGGCCCGCGGAACCCGGTTCTGACTGGCTCACGCCGCTGATATGCTCGGCGCATGAGCAGGCTGCCGCTCCGGTCGCGCCTGTTTCTGGCCCTCGCGACGGTCGCGCTCCTGCCCGTCGTCCTGTTCGGGGTCGTGGCAATCGTGCGCGTGACGGCGTCCACCTCCGAGCAGCAGCAGTCCTCGCTGTTGAACCTCGCGCGTCTCGCCGCCGCCGAGTCGCCGCAAGGCAACCTTCCGGACGCCACCGCGGCCAGCCGGCTCGCGGCATTGACCGGCGGGAGCGTCACCGTCTTCGGCATCGACGGCCGCGTGATCGCAAGCTCCGGACCCGAAACGATCGCGGCGTTGCCGTCCGACTGGGCACCAAGCCCGGGCGGATCCACCATCCAGATCGGGTCGCTGCTGGCGGGGGTCGTGCCGTTGGCAGGCGCGGCCGGCGGACAAGCGGGATACCTCGCACTTGTTCAACCGCAGGCCGGTCCGGCGGACGTCGGCGTTGTGCTCGCCGTCGCGCTCGTCGTCGCGGTCATATGGGCAGTCTTCCTGAGTTTCGCGCTGGCGCGCGCGCTCATCCAGCCACTGCGCGAGTTGACGGCGACCCTGGATCGGCTCCAGACGGGTGACCTGTCCGCGCGGCTCGTGGCACCGGCGGACGACGAGCTCGGCCGCCTGGCGAACAGTCACAATCGACTCGCGGCCGCTCTCGACGAGCGGAATCGATCGCTGCACCAGGTGCTCGAGGCCTTGGCCGGTCTCTCGCAACGAGAGGGCCCCGAAGCGCTCGTGGCCGATGCGGAGCGCGCCGCCACGCGTGCCTTCGGGTTTCGTTCGGTCAGGATCGTGCTCGCCGCCGCCGAACCTACCACCATTCCGGCGCAAGACGAGCGGGTGCCCGGCGAGGCATTCACCGTGGTCGCGCCGCTCAGGCTCGAAGAGGATGACGTCGGATGGCTCACTGCCGTGGTCCCCCCCGTGCGGGACTGGAGCCCGGCCGACGCGGACCTGCTCGCGCTGTACGGCCGGCAGCTGGCAGCGGCGGTCCGCAACGCAGAGCTGTACCAAGAGACACGGTCGCTGTCGGAGCTCAAGAGCGAGTTTCTCCGGGGCGTCAGCCACAACCTTCAGACGCCGCTAACCAGCATCCGGGCCTTCGCCGAGCGGCTGGCCGACCGCGACCAGGATCCGGCACTACGGATCATTGTGGAGCAGGCGGACCGCCTGTCGCGACTCGTGGGCCAACTGCTGACCGTCTCGAGACTAGAGGCGGGGACGCTTCGCCCGCGCGAGGAAGTGGTCGCGCTCGCTCCGCTCGTGCGGCGTGCCTGGGAGAGCCTGGCACACGACGAGGTCTCCTTCTCGCTCAAGGACGACGCGGGCGGATGGCTCGCGCTAGTGGATCGCGACTGGGTGGACCAGGTCGTCTGGGCGCTTCTCGACAACGCCGTGAAACACGGGGGCGGCACGCCCGTCGAGATGGCGATCCGCGCGATGCCGGCCGGCAGGCCCGCCGCGGGAACCATGGCCGGGCCAGAAGACGACCTTCTTCGCGGCAACGGGCTGGCCCGAGCGCCCACCGATCACTTCGCCGCACAACGCGATCGGCTCGTGGTCGTCATCCGCGATCACGGCCCGGGCATCTCGGAGGCCGCGAGGGTGCGGCTCTTTGATCGGTTCGCCCCTGGGCCCAGCGGTGGGACTGGGCTGGGTCTGAATGTCGCCCACGGTCTGCTGAACGCAATGGGGGGCGACATCTGGATCGAGCCCTGCGACGATGGCGCCGCGTTCGCGTTCGCCGTGCCGGCGGAGGCACCCGAGGAAATCTGACGACGGGCCACGACGAGGCAGCGGACAGTCGGAAGAGCCAACGGACTTGTTGGACTAGCTATCCGGACATGCGCAGGCCCCGGCTGTCGTTGGCCCGAGACCGGCCGGGGCCTGCGCAGTGCGACGTTCCTGGCGCGCGCGTGCACGGTATGCCCCGTGCTCGAGCCGCGCAATCGTCAGGGATGCGTACTCGAGGGAACGGGAGGGGCCGCCGGTAGCACGACCCGGAACGTCGAGCCGACACCTTCGGTGCTGTCGACGGAGACACGGCCACCGTGGTCCTCCGCGATGTGCCGGACGATCGAGAGGCCGAGCCCGGTCCCCCCCGCGCCGCGGACCCGAGCCTTGTCGACCTTGTAGAAGCGCTCGAAGATCCGGGGCAGGTCCTTCGCCGGGATGCCGACGCCGCGATCCTCGACCTCCAGTGCCACGAGACCGGGCGTGTCGGGGGCGGATTCCGTGCGTGCGCGCACGATCACGTCGCCGCCTGACGGTGAGAACTTGATCGCGTTGTGGACGAGGTTGATTAGCAGCTGCCCCAGGCGCTCTGCATCACCCAGTACCGGGGGCACATCCGGGCTGACCTCGGATCGGAGCCGAACGCCCTGCCGCTGGGCGAAAAGCCGCAGGCGGTCGAGCGTGCTCGTCACGATCGGCCCGAGGTCGACGTCGTCGATGTAGAGAGGCTGTCCCTGCCCCTGCTCGATCTTCGCGAGGTCCAGCAGCTCGCTGGCCATCTGCACCAAGTGTCCCGTCTCGACGTCGATCTTCTGCACGATGTCCACAACCCGCGTCGGCACTTCGATCTCTTCCAGGTCGCGCGCCAGCGTCTCGGTCAGCAAGCGGACCGTCGTGAGCGGCGTCCGCAGCTCATGGGAGAGGTTGTCTACGAACTCGGTTCGGATCCGCTGCAGACGACGCAGCTCCGACATGTCGTCGATCACGACCCACACGCCGCCCCCCGGCGCGCGCCGCGCTCGGACCGACAGAACCCGGCCGTCCGGGCCGCCCACCGATACCTCGTCGCCGGCGCTCCCGTTGCGCCACGCAGTCCGCACAATCGCGTCGAGCCGTACATCCTTGAGCCCGATTGCGGCGTGCTCCGCGTCCCCCTCCAGTCGGCCCGGTGGTCGGTGGGGCAACCGTGTCCCGACCAGCGAGCCCTGCGCCACCTCGAGGTAGAGGTCGGCCGCGCGGTTCGCCGAGGTCACCACCAGGTCATCGTCGAGACGGACGATGCCCGCGCCGACCAGTCCCGTCAGATAGGCCAAGTCCTCCGCCTCCAGACGAGCTCGCCGGTCGGACCGCTCGGTCCGGTCCAGCAGGTTGCGCACGGCAAGCGCAGGCGGCTCGTCCGGCCGTCCGCCGGCTAGGTCGCGGATCCGGCGGAGCGCCAGCTCGCGCCGTATCGCGAAGACGGCCACCACGGCCACGACGACGACCAGGACCGCGATCGCGACGCCCTCGACGCTCACGGCCGCGGCACGTCACGTGCTCGCGGCGCGTTCACTGGTTCGGCCGCCGGAACACGTACCCTACGCCGCGAACCGTGTGCAGGAAGCGGGGCTCCGCGGACTCCCGCTCGACAAGGCTCCGCAGCTGGTGCATGTGGACGTCAACGGTCCGCGTCTCGCCCGCGTACTCGTAGCCCCAGACGCGGTCGAGGAGTTGTTCGCGCGTGAAGACCTGCCCCGGGTGGTGCATCAGGAAAGAGAGCAACTCGAACGCCCGCGCGGTCACAGGTAATTCCTCACCATCGCGAACCAGCCGGTGGCCGGCGAAGTCCACGGCCACGCTGTCGAGACGCTCCTCTGCAGGCGGTCGATTCCCAACCGATCCGAGAGGCGGCGCGGAGCCTGTAGCCGGCGCGGTCACGGCGTCCGGGACCGATCCCTGGGCGGGCGCAAGGCCTCCGGGCCGTGCTGGTCTGGCGGCCACTTCGGAATCCGCGGCGGCTGGGCGCGACCCGGTGGCCGGCGCGGCAGACATGGTCCCCGGGGCGACGAGCACGCCGGCTGCCCGGCGGTCCTCGTCTTCCGAGCCGTGGCCTTCCGTTCGGCGCAGCAGTGCACGCACCCTGGCCAGCAGCTCGCGCAGCCCGAACGGCTTCGTCAGATAATCGTCCGCCCCGAGCTCGAGCCCCACGACCTTGTCTATCTCCGAGTCCTTCGCCGTGAGCATCAGAATCGGAACGTCGGACTCGCGCCGGATGGCGCGGCACACGTCGAGCCCGGACATCTCCGGCAGCAGCACGTCGAGGACGACCAGGTCCGGACGCTCGTCCGCGAAGCGGGTCAGAGCCTCGCGACCATCTGCGGCGGTCACCACGCGATACCCGTCGCGGGCTAGGTTGTACTCCAGAGTCTCGCGGAGGATCGCCTCGTCGTCGACGACGAGAACGGTACGTGTCACGGGCGCATGGTAGCGCGACGTCACTCGCCGGCAGCGAGCTCGGGCAACCGCTGCCGCCACGCCTCGCCCGTGCGGGCCACCGCCATGAGGATCCCCTCGCGAATGCTGGCCCGCGAGACCGTGGCCGAGGACAGCGCGTAGTGCTCCAAGAACGCGTCGGCGAGCACCGCGCCGCCAGGCAGGATCCGCGCCCGCTGGGGGCGGATTGGGTACCCAGCGGCGAGGGCCTCCAGCGGCGATTCCTCTAGCACGCGGATGGCCGCCTCCAGGCGTGGGAGCGTAAGGGAGCGCCAGCTCGACGTGCCCGAGACGAGACGGAGCAGGTTTGTGGCGGTTCCGCCGACCATGATTGCCTTGCCAGGGGAGGCGGCGACGGCTCGGCCGACGGCGCGCCTCGCGGCCGCGTGCAGCGCGTCGAACTCGTCGGCGGTGGGAGGATCGTGACGGACCAGCGCCGCCGTGAGGCGGGCAGCGCCGGTTGGGACGACATCGATCAGCGGGGTCCGGCCGGGCCGCGCCAGCACGTACTCCGACGAGCCGCCGCCGATATCGACGACGAGAGTTTCAACCGACGGGTGCCGACCGCCGAGCACGGCGTACAGCGAGAGCAGCGCCTCCTCGTCGTGGCCGAGCAGGTGCAGGGGACCAGACGTCACCGTGCGCACGACCTCTGCGACAGAATCGATGTTGGTTGCACTGCGCAGTGGCTCTGTCCCCACCACGGTGATCGCTCGCGCGCCCAGGGCCTCCGATGCCGCCGCGTACTGGCGCAGCGTGGCGGCAAGCTGGTCGAGCCGGTCGGGCGGGACGTGTCCGTACGCATCGACAGCCGAGCCGAGCTCAAGGAGAACGCTCTCGTCCGCCAAGATCCGGATCCCCCGCTGCGTCAGCGAGGCGGCTGTGAAGTGGACGCTCGTGCTGCCGATCGCGACCGCGGCCACGCGCGTCGCCGATCGGCGCCGGCGGAGCGCGCTCGGCTTCCCGGCAGCGATCGCGCTCCGGACCGTGGTCGCCTGACGCGGCGCGCCCGCGCTCCCGGTGGCGCCTGCGCTCACGAGCTCTGGACGTCCAGCATGTGCGACGTCGCACCTCCCGGGCGCATCCTCGCAGATTTAACCGACGGCTAACAGGAGACGTACGGCCGGTTGATGGGCAACTGCCACAGTCAGAAGCCTACGAATAGGACCCTGCCGGTTCGTGTCGGGGAGACGTGCGGCAACCAACTCAAGTGCCGCGCCGGACAGGAGCCGGACTTCGAGGAGGAGCTCGTGTTCAGTCAGTCTCGAGCCCGCTGGGGAGCTGTCGCGGTCGTCGCCGCGCTCGCCTTCGGCGCGTGCTCCTCATCCGCCACCACTGCGCCCGCAGCCACCACTGCGCCCGCAGCCACAAGTGCAGCGGCCAGTGCCGCGCCGGCCGCAAGCGCAGCCGCCATCCAGTGCGCCAGCGGCAGCATCACCGCGGTCGGCTCGACCGCGCTCCAGCCACTCATCCAGGCGGCCGCCCAGCAGTACGACAAGGCCTGCACCAACGCCACGGTCAACGTCCAGGGCGGCGGTTCCGGAACGGGCCTCACGCAGGTCTCGAGCGGCGGCGCGAACATCGGCGACTCCGACGTCACGGCCGCGTCCAAGCTTCCCGCCGCACAGGCTTCGCAGCTGGTCGATCACATCATTGCCAAGCAGGGCTGGATCATGGTCGACAACCCCGACGTCACGGGCGTCACGAACCTGACCTCGGCCCAGGCCACCCAGATCTGGACCGGCAAGATCACGAATTGGAATGCCGTCGGCGGCCCGAACCTGCCGATCGTGCTGATCCTGCGCCCAGAGTCGTCGGGCACCCGAGCGACGTTTAGGAAGATCGTCCTCGGCGGGGCCACCGAAGCCACGGGGGTCGCGCTCACCGAGGACTCGAACGGCGCCGTGACGACCGCCGTCGAGAAGACTCCGGGCAGCACGAGCGTAATCGGGTTCGCCTACTACCAGCAGAACAAGGCCGGGCTCGCCGGGCTGCAACTCAACGGCGTAGACGCCACCGTCGCGAACATGGTGAGCGGCACCTACATTCTGTCGGCAAACGGTCACATGTACACAAAGGGACAGCCGACCGGGCTCACGGCAGCGTTCCTCGCCTACATGCTGAGCCCAGCGGTCCAGCAGCAGTTGATCCCGTCGCTCTTCTACGCTCCCGTCACCCCGTAGCGGCACTTCCATGGCAATGCGGGGCGGCGGCTCGCCCCGCATTGCCATTCGTGGGATGACATGACTTCCCTGACGACCAGCGGCCGGATCACCGGCCTGCGGCCCACGACGACTTTCCGCGAGCGACTCGACGTTCCGCGTCGAGTCGTCTTCGTCGCGGCGCTCTCGATGATCGGGATCGTGGTCGTGATGCTGGCCTTCATCGCCTGGCAGGGAATCCAGCTGTTTGTCGCCGGCCACGTGACGCCGGCCTCGCTGCTCTCGACGACCTGGCAGCCGGACAACACCGCCGGCGCGGTCACCTTCGGGATGCTCCCCTTCGTTGCCGGGACCGTCGGCGTGACAGCGCTCGCCGTCCTCATCTCCGCCCCGCTCTCGGTCGGCCTGGCGTTGTTCCTGTCCGAGATCGCACCCGCGTGGGCCCGGACTGTCCTTCAGCCGGCGCTCGAAATCTTTGTCGGCATCCCGAGCGTCGTGTATGGCTGGCTCGGACTTACCGTCCTAGTGCCGTGGCTGCGCGAGAACTTGTCGGGGGCCGGATTTACCCTCGGGTTCAGCTGGTTCGCGGGATCCCTGGTGCTGTCGCTCATGATCCTGCCCACCATCACGACGGTCACATACGACGCGTTCCGCGCGGTGCCGCAGGACCAGCGCACGGCCTCACTGGCATTGGGCACGACGCGGTGGCAGACAATCCGGCACATCCTGGTGCCTGCCGGACTGGCCGGGACCCTGACCGCGATCGTCCTCGGGATGACCCGCGCGGCCGGTGAAGCGCTGGCCGTGCAGATGGTCATCGGCAACCGCCCGGTCGTGCCGACGAGCATCGCGCAGCCCATGACAACGCTCACCAGCCAGATCACGCTGGACATGGGGAACACCGTCTTTGGCGAGCCCTGGAACGACGCGCTCTGGACGATGGCCCTGATCTTGCTCCTGATATCGATCGGGTTCGTGATCCTGATCCGCGTCCTCAACGGACGCCGGAAGTTCCAGTGACGACCTCGTCCCTCCCCCGACCCTCCCTGCGCGGCGCGGCGAGCTCGCGACGGGCGGTCCTGGTCGACAAGATCGCCACCGGCGTGCTCTGGGCCGCGGGCGCGTTCGTGCTGCTGATCCTCGCCGCGATCATCCTGCATTTCGCGATCGCCTCGGCGGGTGTGATCTCGCTGTCGTTCATCTTCGGCAACCCCAGCGCGACATCGCTGGGAGGCGTCGGCCCGCTGCTCTGGAACTCCGTCTACATGCTCGTGCTGACGATGCTGATCTCGGTGCCGCTGGGCATCCTGGCGGGCATCTACATGTCCGAGTACGCGCGCGAGGGTCGCGTCACCAACGCCATCCGCTTCGCCGAAGAGGCCATCAGCTCAGTTCCGTCGATCGTGGTGGGCCTCTTCGGGCTCATCGCATTCGTGGATGTGGCGCACTGGGGGTTCACGGCCCTCGGCGGCGCGCTCGCGCTGACGATCTTCAACCTGCCCTTGATGTCCCGTCTCTCGGAGCAGGCGCTCCGGGCCGTGCCGGCAGACGAGCGGGCCGGAAGCCTGGCGCTCGGGGCGACCAAGTGGCAAACCATCCAGCACGTCGTCGTTCCGCTTGCGATCCCCGGCATCGTCACGGGCGTCATCCTCACCGCCGGGCGGGTCTTCGGCGAGGCGGCCGCGCTCCTTTTCACCGCCGGGCTGTCGACGCCGGCGGGCTACAACTTCGCGAACCTCAACATCGCGGACCCGCGGTCCCCGTGGAGCCCCTTCCGGCCGGCCACGACGCTGGCCGTCTACATCTGGAGCACCAACTCGGAAGGCCTGGGAAACTACGTTCAGCAGATCGCCGACGGCTCTTCGGCGATCCTGCTCGCGATGGTCCTCATCTTCAACTTGGGAGCGCGGCTGTTCGGCCGGATGCTCACCCGACGGCTGACCGCCGCATGACCACGGGAGGCGAGATGCTCGCGACCACCGCACGGCCCGAGCGGGTCATCCCCCGCGTGGAGGTAACCACGCAGGCTGCGCCGGCTGCGAAGCCCGGCAACGCGGCGGGGCCAGTCAAGATCGACGCCCACGACGTGAGTGTCCGGTACGGCGGTCGGGCCGCGGTCCGGGACGTCTCGCTCCAGGTGCCGGAGCGGTCGATCCTCGCGCTCATCGGTCCGTCGGGCAGCGGCAAGAGCACGTTCCTGCGTTGCTTCAACCGGATGAACGACCTCATCCCAGGGGCAACCATGACCGGACAGGTCAGCCTCGACGGCGAGGACGTGATGGCGGCCGACGTCAGCGTCGTCGAGCTGCGCCGGCGCGTCGGCATGGTCTTCCAACGGCCGAACCCGTTTCCCATGTCGATCTACGAGAACGTCGCCTACGGCCCGCGGCGCCGGGGCATGAAGGACCGGGCCCGCCTGGACGAGGTCGTGGAGACGAGCCTACGCCGTGCGGTGCTCTGGGACGAGGTGAAGGACGACGTGCGCCGTAAGTCCGGACTGGCGCTGTCCGGCGGACAGCAGCAGCGCCTGTGCATCGCCCGGCTCCTTGCCACCGAGCCCGAGGTTATCCTGATGGACGAGCCGGCGTCCGCCCTCGATCCGGTGTCGACCCTCCGCATCGAGGAGCTGATGCAGGAGCTCAGGGAGCAGTACACGATCATCATCGTGACGCACAACATGCAGCAGGCCGCCCGGGTCAGCGACGTCACCGCGTTCTTCACGATGGCCGAGGACCGGGCGGGCTACCTGGTCGAGATGGGTCCGACACCCACGATCTTTACCAACCCGTCCGAGCAGCTCACCGAGGACTACATCTCGGGCAGGTTCGGGTGATGGAGGCAGAGGTGACCGAGCACATTCTCGCGACGCCGCGACCGCACCCGACCCGCGAGGGCTTCGACCGCGCCCTGGGCGAAGTACAGGTCGAGATCGTGCAGATGGGCGCCTACGTCGAGGAGGCGGTCCGGGCGGCGACCGAAGCGATGCAGGGCCACGACGCCGAGATGGCCAGCCGTGTCATCGCGGGCGACCGGCGCATCAACGAGGTCCAGGAGCGGCTCTCCGAGCTCATCACGACGGTAATCGCCACGCAGCAGCCGGTCGCCCGCGACCTGCGCTACCTGCTCGCGCTGGACCGCGTGGCCCACGAACTGGAGCGCATGGGCGACCACGCGGCGAGCGTCGCGAAGCAGGTCCGGAAGCTCGCGCAGCAGCCGCCGCTGCGGCGCTACGTCTTCCTGCCGCGGATGGGCGAGCTGGTGGCGGGGATGGTGCACGACATCATCGCGGCGCTCGTCGAGGTCGACGAGGCACGGGCCCGGGCGGTGGCGAGTCGTGACGACGAGGTGGACCGGCTGTACCACGCGAG
>Ga0326727_10024709_pt1 | contig 11329 bp, 12 predicted proteins | sample MB2enrmetagenome_FD_207643 | JGI IMG/M metagenome (GOLD analysis project Ga0326727, IMG submission 207643) | Lab enriched peat soil microbial communities from McLean, Ithaca, NY, United States - MB29MY | ecosystem: Environmental > Terrestrial > Soil > Wetlands > Peat | place: USA: New York... | reverse complement strand
ATCTGGTCCTGCCAGTAAGTGAAGAGGCCGCTCTCGATGGCGCTGATCGTCGAGTGGCTGCTCAGGCCGTTGTACTGGAGCGCGCCGCTCACCTGCTGCGTTTGTGGATAGAGCTGGCCCACGACTATGCCGAGCTGCGCCCTTGCCTCCAAGACTCTGACCCCGGCGATGCGCAACTGGAGGTTTTGCCTGTAAGCGGTGTCGATCAGCCTGTCGAGAACGGGGTCGTTGAAGACGCGCCACCAGGCGCGATAATCGGCCGGGCCCTGGGTGACCCGCTGCCCGTCCGCCTCCTGCCAGGCGGAGGCGACAGGGGCAGGCGGCCGCACGTAGTCAGGCCCCACTTTCGTGCATGAGACGGCGGAAAGGAGCAGAAAAAGCAGGGCGGCCGCGGCAGCGCAGGCCCGCGGTGCGACCGGATGCTCCTTCCACCTCTCGACTTCACTCGGACGACCGCCGGCTTGCAAGAGGCTCCCCGCAATTTTCAGTTAAATAATGATGCCTGACCGATAATAGCGCCCGTAAATAATCTAAGTGGGGCGCCGGCGGAAAGCAAGAAGGGGGTCGGCCGGTTTATCGCCTTTGAGAAATTGAGTAGACATCGTCGTTCGACTATGATAAAAGTATAAAAGAAGCGTATCGCTTCGTTTGAGTATACCCGGAAAAAAAGGTCGGTTTTTCGATGCGGCGGCTGTGGAGATCGTTAATCCCCCACATTCGGGCATGCCTTGTTCCCGTCACCATACTGCTGGTGCCCCACTCGAAGGGCAGGCCGAGGAAGGCCAGGATACCGTCCCTGGCCGTCTACGCCTGCCTCGTCCTTGCAATCGTCGGCTTCTGCTGCCTGGGCCACCTGTCGATGGAGGCCAAATCGTACTATGTGGCCCGCCTTAAGCTCCGGGTACAGGTGCGCCAGGTCCAGTCGTCGATCGATTCGCTGAAAAATACGGAGGAGGAGGTGAGGGGACTTTTGGCCCTGCGGCCCGGCGCGGTCCGGAGAGGGGCCGGCAGCCCGCCCACGGGGGACATGATCGACATGAGCGAGCTCTCCCGGCAGGTGCACAAGGCGATAGATTCCGTGGCGGACATAAAGAAGTATCTCAGGACGCAGCGCGACGCCTTCTACGCGACCCCGGCCGGCCTGCCCGTCATCGGCCCCATCACCTCGCCTTTCGGCCCCAGGCCGCGCGAGAGCGGGCCGGGCGCCTCGGCCTTCCATCACGGGTTGGATATAAGGGCGGCCCTGGGAACGCCGGTCCACGTGACTGCGGACGGGGTCGTCAGTTTTTCGGGCGAGATGAAAGGGAGCGGTAATATAGTGGTAGTCGAGCACGGCCTGGGCTACAGCACCGCTTACGCGCACGGCTCCGTGAACCTGGTCAAGGTCGGGCAGCGCGTGAAGCGTGGGGACGTCATCGTATCGTCAGGCTCGACAGGCCGTGCTACGGGACCGCACGTGCACTACGAAGTCTGGAAGAACGGCACGCAAATCGACCCGCTGTCAGTCATGACCAGGAGGTGACCGATGTTCGAATTCGCAATTCGTCAGCCGGCAGTAGAGACCATTATCGGGGCGGGCAGCTTCCTCAGGGGCGAGGTAGCGTCGAAGGGAACCGTGCGCATTGACGGGACGTTCGAGGGACGGGTCAGGGCGGACTGGATCGTAGTGGGCGAGTCGGGGGTCGTCGGTGGCGCCGTCATCTGCAGGGGCATGATCGTTGGCGGCAAGATCGAAGGCACAATCCACGCGGGCGAGCTCGTAGACATCAAGACCACGGGCTCCGTCTCGGGCGATATTTACGCGCGCCGCCTTGCCGTCTCCGAGGGCGGGGTGTTCGAAGGCCACTCGTACATGAACAAGGCCAGAGAGGCGGAAAACAGGAGCGTCCTCCCCCTCGTCAGCGAGAAATAACCCGGCGGGCGCGGCCCCTGGGGCGGCACGGCCCGCGCCATTCGAAGACGGCCCTAAGCGCCCGGACCTGCCTCTCCAGCAAGGAGCGCAAGAACTGCCTTGTTCCATCCTGCCGGGCCGGGGCCGTTCGCCCTGGGGAAGCCCGCCTGCGCAAGCTCCGGGTCGTAGGTCCCGTCGGCCCGCTGCACTACTATGGGCCGGTCCACTGCAAGGAGCATCGGCAGGTCGCCGGATGAGTCCCCCAGAGCCGCAAAGAGCGTGTCGCCAAGGGCTTTTCTGAAAAGGACACGGACCAAAAGGACGGCCTTTCCCTTATCGCTGCCCGTCAGGTGGAAAGGCCCGCGCCCGGAGACGCGCAGGCCGGCGCGCCTGGCGGCCCGCGCGATGACGGCCTGCGCGCCTCCGTCGCCCTCCAGGTAGAACGGCTCGTCGAATGCCCGCTCTTTCGCCATGGCCGCCTGGTCAGGCGGAAGCCCGGTGGCAGCCGCTACCTCTGCCGCCGTCATGTCCCCGAAGCCCTTTATGGGCAGCCCCTTTGCACGCAGTGCGGCCAGCACGGAGCGGAGCGCCTCGTACGGCGCCCCCAGTCTTACCATTTCGTAGCCGCCCCCCGTCGCTGCGCCTTTCACCCCCTTGCGTGCGGCCCGGGGCAGGCCGGCAGCGGCGGGGAAGCCGAAATACCCCTCCGGGACGAAGACCGCCCCACCGTTCTCGATGATAAAAGGGTCTCGGTTGTCGAGCCTTTTTCTGTAATGCTCTATCTCGCTCTTCGTCTTGCTCGAGCAGATGACCACGGGCACGGACGCCTGCCGCAGAGCCTCCAGGGCCGGTGTGGCCGGAAGGATCGAGTAGGCCGCATCGAGTAGCGTGCCGTCGAGGTCCGTAAAAATAACGAGCCCCACAGGTAATAACATAGGGCCGCCGCCCCCGCCGGGCAACGGGCCGGAAGACGAGGGCAAAGACGGGAGAGTGAAGCGAGCTACGGGGATCGGTTGACCATCACAACGCCGGTCTTATATTGTTTTAGGCGCTCACGGCGCCTATTACGCACTTACGGGGGAGGCGTGGGCGATTTCTGCCAGACGGGGACGGTCGCGACGTTCCACAGGCTGGGAGGTCCTGACGCCCGGGCCGTCGAGGCGCGGCTTGAGGCATACGCGCGGGAAAGGGGCATCGCCCTGGTGCTGCCTTCCCTTTACAAGGAGCTGAGCGCCCCGGCCCTTAAGCAAATAGTCGAGGAACTGAGCGAGGTAAGATACCTGCGGCAGGTGGTAGTGAGCCTCGGCCCCGCGTCTGCGGAAGATTTCAGGCACGCCCTCGATTATTTCTCCGTCCTGCCGCAGGAGACGCGGGTCATCTGGAACGACGGGCCTTCGATGACCGGCATATACGGCGAGATGGACGCCAGGGGCCTCCTCACGGGGACGCCGGGGAAGGGCAGGTCCGTCTGGATGGCCTTCGGTTACATCATGTCGGGCCCTGATGTGCACGCCATAGCGCTCCACGACTGCGATATCGTAGGATACGAAAGACGTCTGCTCATGCGCCTTTGCTACCCCGTAGCCAGCCCAAGCCTCGACTACGATTTCTGCAAAGGGTTTTACGCGAGGGTCACGGACAGGATGCACGGCAGGGTAACGCGCCTCCTCATGACGCCACTCATCGGCAGCCTCCAGAAGATACTCGGCCGCCTGCCGATCCTCGCGTATCTCGACAGCTTCAGGTACGTCCTTTCCGGCGAGGTCGCAATGGACGCCGACCTCGCGCGCATCAGCCGCATCCCTTCGGATTGGGGCTTCGAGGTGGGCTTCCTCGCGGAGGTTTACCGGAATACGTCGCTCAGGCGCATCTGCCAGGTCGATATCGCCGACGCCTACGAGCATAAGCACCAGGACCTCTCGAAGGACGACCCGACGAAGGGCCTCCACAAGATGGCCGTCGATGTCTGCAAGTCCGTGCTGCGGATGCTCAAATCGGAAGGGATAGTCCTGCACGACAGGTTCTTCAACACCCTTGTCGCCGCCTACGTCCAGACCGCAGAAGATATGCTCAAAAGATATGAGGACGACGCCGCCGTAAACGGACTGGAGTTCAACCGCGACGAGGAGTCCCTCGCAGTAGAGACGTTCACCCGCGCAATCATCGAGGCCTCGGACGCGGTCCTGGGAGACCCCCTCGGGACGCCCCTGATCGAGAGCTGGGACAGGGTGACGTCGGCGATGCCTGGCATATTGCGGCGGATCAGGGCCGTGGTCGATGCGGACAACGGTCGGGGGGCGATCCAGGGAATGCGCGGGGACGCGGCGGCTTGATGAGGCGATGAAGGACGGCGTTCTGCGCGAAGAGGCCCAGGAGAGGGTGCGGGAGATAGGCCATGCCGATATAGTGGTCGGCATACCGAGCTACAATAACGCAGGCACGATAGGCCACGTAGTCGAGACCGTCCGAATGGGGCTTGCCCGCTATTATCCCCTCGCGAAATCGGTGATCGTCAACGCGGACGGGGCGTCCACCGACGGCACGCCCGACTTGGCGGCCCCGGCAGCCGCGGGAGGGACGGCCGACGCGCCCGGCCGGCCGGGCATCCGCGCCATTTCCACGCCCTATCAGGGCATACCGGGGAAGGGGAGCGCAGTCAGGACGATACTCGAGCTGGCCTGCGACGTAGGGGCCTCCGCCTGCGCGGTCGTCGATGCGGACCTCCGGAGCATTACGCCCGAATGGGTGGGTCTCCTCATCGGCCCGGTGACGGACAGCGGCTTCGATTACGTCGCTCCCCTGTACAGGAGGCATAAATACGACGGCACGATCACGAACAGCGTCATCTATCCCCTTACGAGGGCGCTGTACGGGAAATGCGTGCGCCAGCCGATAGGCGGAGATTTCGGCTTTTCCGGCCGGCTGGCGCGGTTCTACCTCTCGAAGCGCGACGTCTGGGAGTCGAGCGTGGCCCGCTTCGGGATAGACGTGTGGGTGACGACGACGGCTATCGCCGAGGGTTTCCGCGTTTGCCAGTCCTTCCTGGGATCGAAGATACACGACTTTAAGGACCCTGGCGTCCACCTCGCCACTATGCTCTATCAGGTAGTGGGCGCCGCGTTCGACCTCATGGAGACGTACGCGGGCGTCTGGAAGCGGGCCTGCCGCTCCGAGAGCGTGCAGACCTTCGGCGTTGTCCGCGAGACGCCTATCGAGCCCGTAGCCGTAAACGTGCCGGGCATGATGGAGCGGTTCCGGCTGGGGGCGCAGGAGCTTGCGGACCTGTGGGAGACGATCCTCGGCAGGGAGATCGTCTCTTTCCTCAAGAAACTGGCGTCCCTGGGAGAAAAAGATTTTTTTCTGCCGGACGACCTCTGGACCGAGATCATTTACAGGTCGGCCGTCAGCGCCCACCGGAAGGTCATCAACAAGGAACACCTGCTGAAGTCCCTCGCCACCCTGTATATAGGCAGGACGGCCTCGTTCGTGATAGAGACGCGCCGGGACGACGCAGCGGCAGTGGAGGAGAAGATCGAGCGGCTTTGCCTGGCCTTCGAGGAGAAAAAGCCCTTCCTCGTAAAGAGCTGGGAGCAAGATAAGGAGGTGTCCCCATGCACGACATAGGAGAGGGGATGATGGAGATGGGCGGCGTTTTTTACAGGAGGCTCATCGAGTTCCTCCCGAACTTTTTCGTCGCCCTGGTCCTTTTTCTGGTGGGCCTGGCCATTGCCAGGCTCCTCGGGTTTATCGTCCTGAGGACCTTCAAAGCCGTCAACGTGGACAGGTTCTGGGAGAGCGCGGGCATCAGGGAGGTGCTGGCGCGGGGCGGGGTCAGGAGGCCCGTCTCCGTCGAGCTCGCCCGCCTTGTCAGCTGGCTGACGGTATTGGTCTTCGCCGTCATAGCGCTCAACGCCCTCCACATACCCGTGATCGATACCGTCCTCGCGCGGTTCTTCCTCTATCTGCCCAACGTCTTCGCCGCCCTCCTCATACTCCTCGCCGGCCTGGTCCTCGGCAATTTCTTCTCCAGGGCCGTCCTCATTACGCTGGTCAACAGCGGAGTGCGGGAGGCGGGCCTGCTGGCCCGGGCCGCGCGGGTCGCCATATTCGTTTTTGCCGTCACCATGGCGCTGGAGCAGCTCGACATAGGGAAGATCTCCGTCCTGATCGCCTTCGCCATCATATTCGGCGGCGTCGTGCTCGCCCTCGCCCTGGCCTTCGGAGTCGCGGCGCGGCCGTACATAAGGGAATACCTTTCGAAGAGGATAGAGGAGGGAAAAGGGGAGGGCGATGACCATATCGAGCCCCTGTAGCGTGGGAAGTCCCTTGACGCGCATTCCGGCGGCGACCTGTTCCCTTGCATCGCGGCCCTACATAGGATATGTTTTAAAAAGACTGCATGAGAGGGATGAACAGCATGGGCGAGAAGCAGTTCTCCTTTTATATGATCCTCGCGATAGTGTTGGTCCTCGGCTACCTTTGCTATCGCACCCTGCTGCCCTTTGTCGCCCCGTTGAGCTGGGCGGTTGTTTTCTGCATAGTATTCTTCCCGGTTTACCGGGTGATGCTCAGGTTCGTGCGGCTGCAATCCGTGGCTGCGACGGCGACCGTCGTCCTCGTCTGCATCCTCATCCTCGGGCCTTTTTCCTACTTTGCCTATCTCCTGACCGTCGAGCTGTCGAACATATCGTCAGCGCCCCTCGACGTGAAGACCATCGCCAGCCTCTTCAATCATCCCCTCATCAGGCACGTGACGGACAGGCTGCTCTCTTTCTTCAATATTACACAGGACGAGCTCCAGGCATCGGTGCTTTCCGGTCTGTCGGCCTTCGGAAAACGGATGGTGGAGTATGCCCCCGGCCGGCTGGGGGATGTCATCGGGGCCGCTTTCAACTTCGTGCTCATGGTCTTCTCCCTATTCTTTTTCCTTATGGACGGCCCCTACCTTTTGGAGCGGCTGAAGGAATACCTGCCATTTTCGAAGGCCCACAAGGAGAGGCTGACGAAGCAGGTGAAAGACATCGTCATCTCGACGATATACGGCGGCATAGTGGTGGCCCTGGCGCTGGGCTGCGTCGGGTCTATAACATTTGGCCTCGTCGGCCTCCACGGGCCGGGCATCTGGGGCCTTGCGATAGCGATCTCGTCGTTCATCCCCTTCGTCGGCTCGGCCATCGTCTGGATACCGGCGGTACTCTGGCTCTTCTTCAAGGGGGCCATCGCCAAAGCCATTATCGTGGTGCTGGTCGCGACGCTGGCGACAGCCCTGATAGACAATATCGTAAGGCCGGCCATCATCGGCAACCGGCTAAGGATGCCCCTTCTGGTCATATTTTTCGGCGCCCTCGGCGGTGTCGAGTTCTTCGGCCTCATAGGCATTGTCATGGGGCCGCTCGTGCTCGCGGTCTTCATCTCCATGCTCGACATGTTCAAGGACGTGGAGGCAAACGATGAATAGCGGCGTACGAGTAATAGCAGTACCCGTTCTGGCCGCTTTCGCCGCGTCGTTAGCCCTCCTTGCGGCCAGGGGCTTCTCGATAAGGCTCTTCCGGAAATGGGCCCGGGCGGCCGACGGGCGGCTGCACATCTACAAGCCCGTCTGGCAGGCACTGGCAACGCCGTCTGTCTATTGGTGCATAGCGGCGGGTCTCTACCTCGGCATGGCGGTCTCCGACCTGCCTGAAAAATACGTCTTTTATATAACCCGGGCCATCCACGTGATCCTCGTCTTCTCCGTGACCATCGGAGTGGCGAACATGGTCGGAGGGGTTTTTGCCGCACAGGTCCAGAGGGCAGGCATACCCATCTCGACGACGGGCCTCGTGGGCGCGGTGTTGAAGGGGTCGATCATCGTCGTGGGCTGCGTCGCGATCCTTAGCATATTCGGCGTATCGGTAGCGCCGCTCCTCACTGCGATGGGCGTCGGCGGCCTTGCTGTGGCCCTTGCGCTCCAGGATACGCTGGCAAACCTTTTCGCGGGCTTCCACCTGCTCGTCGAGAAATCGATACGCGTGGGCGACTTCGTAAGGCTCGAATCTGGCCAGGAAGGGTACGTCAGCGACATCACCTGGCGGGCAGCCAGGGTGAAGACGCCGGCCAGCAACATCGTGGTGGTACCGAACAAGAGACTGGCCCAGAGCGTAGTCGTCAACTACTCGCTGCCCCAGGAGCAGATGGATACCTCCCTGGCCGTCCATGTGGCCTACGGGGCAGATTACGGTAGAATCGAAGCCCTGCTCGTCGAAGAGGCGAAAAAGGCGGCGGCCGAGCTGCCCGGGCTGGCGGAGGGGCAGGCCCCTTCCGTCAGCTTCGATTTTGCCGAGAGCTGGGTTGAATGCTCCCTCAACCTCTCGGTGAAGCGGTTTATCGACCAGTACGGAGTCAAAAGCGCGCTGCGAATGCGCATCCTGCGAAGGCTCTCCACAGAAGGGATAGAAACGGTATATCCCACGAAGACCATCTATGTGAAGGAGACCCGCAATGGAAGGACAGACACCTCCGTTTGATTTCCAGCAGACCATCAGCATCCTCAAATCGACCGGGAAAAAGGCCCGGAACGTGCGCGAGCTGCGGGAGGGCATCTCGGCGGCGAGCGATGGGGCCATCTTCCACCATACCTACCAGTACTTCCTGAAAGGGCACGTCCTGGAGTACACAAACGACTTCGCGCAATGGGCCGGAGAAAGCCTCGAAGAGAGCACCCTCTCCGAGCACCTGTCGAACATCGACCCGTACACCTTCAAATCGACGGGCGAGGTGCGCAAGGAGCTTTTGCGCGTCATCGACCGCTACCTGGAACAGTTCCCGGAGCCGCGCTCGGTCGTGCCCGGCGGGGAATTCTACTTCAACGAATCGGTGGCGCTCATATTCTTCGAGGGGGTGAGGGCGCGCAACCTGGCGGAGTTCCTCATGGCCCTGAAGTACGTCGATCCGGGGTGTGTCTATTTCCACTTTTACGAGGCCAGGAGCCGCATAAACCCACTGACGGACGACTTTTCCAAGTGGTTCGAGGAGGGCCTCGGCAGGGAAGAGCTTGCACGGAAGGTGAGGGCGATAGACCCCTTCATGCACAGCATCGAAGGCATCAGGGAGATCATCGGCGAGCTGGTGGAGCACGAGCTGAGAAGCGAGATGGAAGGGGGCATAGCATGATTTCCCGTTATGCCGGCATCGCGCCGAACGGCGACCTGCTGCTCATCAGAAGGCTCTGCGAGAAGTTCCGGGGCAGGCGCTTCCTCCACGTGAACTCGACGCGAGAGGGGGGCGGCGTAGCAGAGATACTCCAGAGGATGGTGCCGCTGCTGGCCGCCATGGGGATCGACGCCAAATGGGAGGTCATCGAGGGCGACCCGTTCTTCTTCGAGATCACGAAGAAGATCCATAACGCCCTGCAGGGCAACAGCGAGTATATCACCGAGGCGATGTGGGAGCATTACTTCGAGGTGAGCAAGCGGAACTCGGAGACGATAGACCTGGAGGCCGAGATGGTCCTCGTACATGACCCGCAGCCCGCGCCCCTCATAGAGTTCCGGAAAGGGGGGCACTGGGTCTGGAGGTGCCATATTGACGTCTCCGAGCCGCAGAAGGTGATATTCGATTTCTTGGCCTTCTATGCGCGCAAATACGAGAGCGCCGTCTTTTCCATCCCCAGGTTCTCGAAGGCCCTCGGCATCGACGAGTTCATCATACCGCCTTCCATCGACCCCATGAGCGAGAAGAACAGGGAGCTGGCGCCTCAGGAGATCGGGGAGACCCTCGACAAGTTCGGCATAGGGAGGGAGAGGCCCATACTCCTGCAGGTGTCGAGGTTCGACCGCTTCAAGGACCCGACGGGGGTCATCGAGGCGTACCGCATGGTCAAGCGATACAACGACTGCATCCTGATCCTCGCGGGCAGTCCGGCGAGTGACGACCCGGAGGGGGAACAGGTGCTGGCGGAGGTGCGGGAGTACGCGAAAGGGGACCCCGATGTGCACATACTGCTTTTACCGCCTTTCAGCGACAGGGATATCAACGCTCTCCAGCGGGCGGCCAACGTGATCCTCCAGAAGTCGCTCCGGGAGGGGTTCGGCCTGACCGTGTCGGAGGCAATGTGGAAGGGGAAGCCCGTGGTGGGCGGGGCGGCGGGTGGGATACCGCTCCAGATCATCCACGGCGTCACGGGGTTCCTCGTCTATTCGGTGGAAGGCGCGGCCTTCCGCATCCGTCAGATACTAAACGATCCGGCCATGGGCCGGGCGATAGGCGCGGCGGCGAGGGAGTACGTAAGAAATAACTTCCTTATCACAAGGCAGATGAGGGATTATCTGGCGGTGTGGTATTTCCTGGACCAGGGCAGGCAGAACGTGCTGCGGGTGTGACGCGTAGCACGTTCTGGCGTTGTCTTGCGGCCGGGTGCTGAATTCGCCGCGTCCATCGACATACAGACTTTCCGGTCGGCAATCAAGGCCGCTCAGGCGGCCTTGATCTCGATCCCTCTTTGTCTGATCTCATAAATCAAGGGTATCCACGTGTCCTTTTCGTACGACTCCGAGGAAATGGCGATGGGCTCGAGACGAGGATCTATTCTCCAGGCCATACGCAGCAGCATTGTTGATTCTTTCAGGCGGTCCTGGCCGAAATCAGGTGAAATGACAGCCAGATCGATATCGCTATCGGCGTGGGGGCGCCCCGAGGCGTGAGAGCCGTAAAGAATAACCTTCTCCACGCTGATATTCTTTTCTCTCAGCGCGCTTACAAATCTGACTATCAGGCGTCTAGTTTTCGGGCTAACCATTGGTATAGGTTCTCCATATCTTCGAATTGTTTCACGGCGAATTCCTCAGTAGTTGCTTCATAGAAGTCTTTCTTTTCGTCCGGGTATCTCGCTTCGATATGAAACTTCGTGCACTCTGCCAGCCGGTCCACGAACGGCTCAGGAATACCGATATCTATCTTGCTGGCGAGTAAAACGAGAGAATGGGTATAAGGGGCATGGGCCTGTGTTGACTTGACAACGAGCGCCTTCAAAAGTTTTTCGAGAGCCAGATGACCGAAAAATAGAGCGTAGGGGAAGCGTTTTGCCTGTAGCAAGCCCCTACCTGTTTCGAGGTCGTAAGCGGCGCCATCGAGCCAGTATTTGATAGTCCTCGTCACATCAAACGTCGCTTTCATCATAAACTCTCGACCATGGTATTGTATCACGGTTGGACGGGAAAAAGGAATTACCGGTCACTCTAAAGAGAATGTGATGGGTTATGGCCCGGAAATTTTCGATGGATTTCACGTTGTTTTCAAAGGCGCGCTACGCCCACTTTTTGTGTATGTGAGGAGCCGCGCCGAACACGACGACAAAGCAAGCCGCGTAACGTTTTACCCCGCGGTTAGCTCTTCTATATACCGCGGGGCAAAGATCCCAGCCCCACCCCGGCCCCATTAGTCTATACTTTGCCCCCGCAA
>Ga0326727_10024708_pt1 | contig 11330 bp, 8 predicted proteins | sample MB2enrmetagenome_FD_207643 | JGI IMG/M metagenome (GOLD analysis project Ga0326727, IMG submission 207643) | Lab enriched peat soil microbial communities from McLean, Ithaca, NY, United States - MB29MY | ecosystem: Environmental > Terrestrial > Soil > Wetlands > Peat | place: USA: New York... | reverse complement strand
AAGAACCCGCTGTGGTGGCCAAGTACTCGTTCCGCCTCGCGCAGGCCTTCAACAATTTTTATCATCACTTCCACATCCTGAATGAACCAGACCCCTTGCGCCAACAGTTCCTGCTCTACCTCGTCTACCTCACGGAACGCACCCTGACACTAGCCACCGAACACATGGGCATCGAAATACCCGAACGCATGTAAAGGCCCGAGGTGGCGCGGGCATCCTACCCGTGTTTTAGATGCTCCTGTCACGGGTGTCTTGCCGATAGGCGGCATGAGCCGTCAGTGTAGCCTCCCCGGTCTCTCAAAACCTTCATCTGCGGGGCGAGTGGAGACTAATGGGAAGGACCCGTGCATAATTCTGAAAATCCGGGTCCATCGTCAAAATTGACCATTTGCGGGCAAGCGCAATTGCGCAGATCAGGATGTCAACAGCAGAAACCGCAATTCCCTTTGAGCGGCAGTCGTTTCCCGCTTTTGCGGCCGATTCATAGTCGGACATGTCAATCGGTTCGTCCGGAAAGGCTCGAAGCGTGAGGCGAAGTTTCTCGTATTGAGCAGGATTCTTGATTCCGGACAACAATTCCTGCCGCACGGGACCAATAATGCGGCCGCGGCCTTCGTGAATGACTTCCGTCAATTCAGCGACCACTGACTGCTCAACCGCACTCAAGCCGTGCGGCTTACGGCGTAAGGCAAGTGTCCATACTGAGGTATCAATGAGAGTGTTCACGCTAGCTTTCCGCGGCGTTCGCGCTTGTAATCGTAGGCCTGATCATACTCAATAGTTCCAAAAAGCGACAAAATTCCCTGCTGCTTCCGGCGCCGGATATATTCATCGAGGGCCGCCGTTACAGCGCCCTTTTTGGTGCGATGATTGCCCAGCTTTCGGGCCTCCTCAATCAAGCGATCATCGATGGCAAGATTCGTCGGCATCATCCCCTCCTTTGATCAGGCTACACATGGGGCTGTGTGGTGTCAAGGCTATCAGGATGTGTGGAAGGATCCGGTCAAAGTCACAGCAGCTTGACGGCCCCAGAGAGGCCGAAGGTCATTAGCCACGGACGCAATGTGGAAAACACTGCGGAGGATATTCGACGCCGTCGGGGTTCGCCGTACTCACAATCAGGTCTGAAAACATCGACTGCAACCTAATCCCCGCCCAAAACGTCAAAAAGGAGGACAATGAGTCACTTGAAGGTGGGGTGCGGTTGGAATTCGGGAATTCGTAGGGTGGCCGCGGCCATCTTGGCGGCTGTCGTGGCAGGCTTCCTCGTGGTGGTATCTGTGAGGCGTCATCCCAACGGGGCCAAGGTTTTCAGCCGATATTGTGCTCCGTGCCATCAGCCGGGTGGAAATAAGGGTGGGAATACAGGAGCGCCCAATCTCGATACCCTGCGCCGAATGACCCGCCAGGACATCCTGCGCACCCTGCAAACCGGGGTGATGAAACCGGAGGGCTCAAGGCTCAGCCCTGCCCAGCAAATCGCCGTGGCGGAGTATTTGGGCAACGGTCAAACCACCGTTGCCCAATCGTTCGATGGAGCTTGCCGGGGCGATCCGGACCCTCCCCCGGCGGAAACTCGCTGGGACGGCTGGGGGGTGGACGGATCCAACACCCGATTTCAAACCCCCGCCGCGGCGGGCATCACCTCCGCGCAGGTTCCCTCGCTTCGCCTCAAGTGGGCTTTTGGTTTTCCCGGCGCCTGGGCCACGTACGGGCAGCCCACCGCATTTGGCGGGAAGATTTTTGAAGGAAGCGAGAATGGCACGGTCTATGCCCTTGATGCGCTGACCGGCTGTATCTATTGGACCTTCAAGGCGGCGGACACGGTAAAGACGGCCGTCTCCATCGACCCCGAGGGAAAGAGAGCGTTCTTTGGCGATACAGGGGCAGACGTTTATTCGGTGGATGTTTTTACCGGGAAGTTATTGTGGAAGAAGCATGTGGACCAGCATCCCGCCGCGCGTATAACGGGCTCACCACTCTTCGTCGATCATCGTCTTTACGTTCCGGTGTCCTCCGGCGAGGAAGGCGCGGCCGTTGACCCTACGTATCCGTGCTGCACGTTTCGAGGCAGTTTGGTAGCGATGGATTCCCGGACGGGTAAAACCATTTGGAAATCCTTCACGATTCCCGGCCCGGCCAGGCGGACAGGACAAAAAAACTCCGCCGGGACGGACATGTGGGGTCCTTCCGGAGCAGCGATCTGGTCTCCGCCCACGGCGGATTTAAAGCGGCATGCCATCTATGTGGCGACGGGAAACGGTTACTCCGATCCCCCGTCCCCCTATTCCGACGCGATCATTGCCTTCGATCTCAGGAACGGCAAAATGCTGTGGTCCCGCCAGTTGAACCCCACTGACACCTGGAATAGCAGTTGCTTCTCGCCGGACAAAGCGAACTGCCCGCAGCCGCCGGGCGACGACTTTGACTTTGGCTCCCCTCCCATCCTCAAGTCGCTCCCTGGCGGGCGATCCCTGCTGATTGCGGCACAGAAGTCCGGCATGGTCTACGCGATTGATCCGGACCATGGGGGAGCCCTTGTGTGGCAGAGGCGGATTGCGCACGGCGGTCCGCTGGGAGGAATCCAGTGGGGCGGCGCGGCGGATGATTCCCTGGTGTTCTACCCTCGGTCTGACTGGGAAGACTCAAAACCCGCCGCAGGCGGCGGCTTGTTCGCGTTACGAATACCCACGGGCGAAATTGCATGGTCGCAAGCGCCGCCCAGCCCCGCATGTCTAAAGCAGGATGGGTGCAGTGCGGCGCAAATGGCGCCGGTTACGGCAATCCCCCAAGTGGTCTTCGCAGGCTCACTGGATGGGCACTTGCGCGCTTACGATGCGCAAAGTGGGAAAGTGATTTGGGATTTCGATACCGCGCAGCCATTCAAGACCGTCAATGGCGCCGAAGCCCGTGGCGGATCCCTGGTGGCCACCGGGCCGCTGGTCGTCGGCGGGATGCTTTACATTAATAGCGGTTATACCAACGCCATGGCTGGAAACGTTCTTCTGGCCTTCTCGGTGCCAGGAAACCCATGAGAATTCTATTGACAAGTCCTCTGGGCTCTAGCTTAGAATAAGAGGTTAGTTGCTGTCACACCGGGTCGCGCGTAGGATATGAGGAATACCCAGACAGGCGCGGAAAAACGGGGGACAGGCCATGCAACACAGGAGAGTCTCAATCGTCGATGCGGAGGACGAAAGGTCGCGCCGAGGAAATCAAGAAATTTTAAAAATGAAGATCGAACCGACTATGTTTATGAAAACAAAGGGATAGATGACAATTTGCCCGACTCGTAAGATGACATTTCTACACAATCGAACGGCATTTTGCACGGAAACAACCGCATTTCAAAAAAACCGTCATTTTTTCGTCACGATTCGAGAGTCGAGGAACGATCCTTCGCTTCAGTGCGAAAGATCCATCAGAAGTTGCACCAGCGTCCGCACGCCGTGGCCCGTCGGCCCCTTGGCGCGGTAGGGTTTCTCGTCATTGGCCCAGCGCGTGCCCGCGATATCGAGATGCACCCAGGGAGTATCGCCGGCGAATTCGCCAATGAACATGGCGCCGCTAATGGCTCCGCCATAACGCCCGCCGGTGTTCGCCAGATCGGCAATCGAGCTCTTGTAGAGGTCGCGGAAGTCTTCGTCCACAGGCAATTGCCACATCTTCTCGCCAGCTGCTTTCGCGGCCGCCAGCACGCGATCCACCCATTCCTTGTTCCATCCAAAAACGCCGGTGGTAAAGTTGCCAAGCGCCACCACGACGGCCCCGGTAAGAGTAGCCGCATCAATCAGGACCGTGCAGCCAAGCTGCTTCGCGTAGGTCAAGGCATCGGCCAGCACCAGGCGCCCCTCGGCGTCAGTATTGAGGATTTCGATCGTCTTCCCGGACATGGAAGTGATAACGTCGCCGGGCTTAAAAGCATTTCCGCTGGGCATATTCTCCGTGGCCGGAATCAGGGCCGTGACGCGGACGCGCGGCTTAAGCTGGGCAATCGCCTGCATCACGCCGAGCATGGTCGCGCCGCCCGCCATGTCGGTTTTCATTTCGTGCATGTTTTCGCTCGGCTTGATCGAGATGCCGCCGCTATCAAAGGTAATTCCCTTCCCGATCAATCCGATGACGGGCTGTTCCGGCGCATTCTCCGGCGCGTAGCGAACCACGATCACTTTGGCCGGTTCCTGCTGACTTCCCTGGGCTACCGCGCACAAGGCGCCCATCTTCAGCGCCTGGATCTCCTGGGGTCCCAGCACCTCGCAGGTCAAGCCAAAGCGCGAGGCCATCTCGCTGGCATGCTCCGCCAGTTTCGCGGGAGTCAGGTGATTGGAGGGCTCATTGACCATGTCGCGAGTGAAGTTCTGAGCCTCGCCCAGAATGCGGCCCCGCTGGAGGGCGGCTTCCGCCTCCGCCGGTAATGAGGTACCGTCTGTGGCCAGCCAGAAATGATCAATTCGCTTCTCACCCTCGCGCTCGGTTCGATAGCTGTCCGCGTCATAATCGGCAACCAGTACGCCATCCACAACGGCAGCCACCGCGCCCGGCTCGCTGGAACCAAGTATCCAGGCCAACTCCCGGCCTCCGCGCGAACGCAGATTCCTAACCGCAGCCCCCGCCAAGGAACGGAGATGCGCATCGCTGAATTTCTCACGCTTGCCGGCGCCTATCACCAGCAACTTAGACGCCGTCATCCCGGAAGGCCAGCGGAGGATCGTACACTCAAATGCCTTGCCGGTGAGTTCGCCGGCCGTTTGCAATTCCTGCAACTGACGGCGGGTTTCCTCCGGCAATCGGTCCACCGTGCCGCTGGAGGAAGGCGCCTCCTCGAAACTATAAACAGCCATAGCAGGAATGGAAAGTTGCGCGAGTGGATCGGATCGAAAGTCAATTTTCACGACTTGAAGCTCCTCAGGGAAATTGATGGGGCCGCCGCGGCTTTCGGCTATTGGTGCCGCCGGCGATGCTCGTGGATGTCCTGTTGGGTCTCACGGTCGATGGTGCGCTGACGCGAGGTTTCCCGATGATCGTAAATCTTCTTGCCCTTTGCCAGGGCAATCTCCACCTTGATCATGTTCTTCTTCAGGTAAACGCGGGTCGGAATCAGCGTAAACCCCTTTTCCTGAACGCGACCCGCGAGTTTGTCCAACTCCTGGCGATGGAGCAGAAGGCGCCGGTCGCGAAGCGGATCATGGTTCGAGTAACTGCCCGCCGCGTAGGGGCTGATGTGACAATCAATCAGCCATGCCTGCCCCTTCAGCACATCCACATAGCTGTCTTTCAGGTTGATTTTCCCAGCCCGGATGGATTTCACTTCCGTGCCGGTCAACTCCGCTCCGGCTTCAAACCGATCCAGAAGATGGTACAAATGTTGCGCCTGCCGGTTGACAGCAAAGTGCTTGGGAGCGGGTTTGGAGGATTGTGACATGGCGAATTCCAGTGAAGGTGAACACCTATCCACTTAATAAGCAATTTTAGCATAGAGGGGTGCACCGTGTACGGCCGTTCTATCGGCTGAGCGTCCAGAATCATGGGATTAAAGATATTGACGGTCGTTTGCATACATGATACAAAAAGCTACCTGAAAAGTAGTGCTTAGACTTAGAATAGCAGAGGTGAAGTTCTGGCTACGCCTAGACAAGCAGGAGGTGTTTGGTGCCGACGGCGTGGGGTTCTGGGAGAGAAGAGCACGTGAGAAGGAGTCTCACCATGAAAAAGGCGTTCTGGCTATTAATTGCGATTCTTCTAGTGGCAGGCATAATTGGAATAAATGCAGTTAAGGCCGCGGGACCGGATACCCAATGGCTTGGGGTTTTGTGGACGAAGGGTGGGGTGTCCGTAGGGAATGCCAGAGTCTCCAGTGGGACAACGGTTCTTCCTGGGGACGTGATTACCACTGCCCACGGAGCCTCGGCATGGATCCGCTTCCGATCGCCCGCCTCGACGATCCTATTGGCTGACACTGAAGTGACTTTGCTTGCGAGCGACTCGATGCCGAGTTTTCTGCTGCGCCGTGGAGCCGTCGTAGTTGACGAGAAAGCCGTCAATCCAGTTCAAATCGCCGTTCCCGGTGGATTTGTGCTCGTGAAGGGAGACCCACAAACTGGCGCTGAGTGTGAGATGGCAAGTCTGAACAATGGAGCCAGTATCACCGTGAAACGGGGACTGGCGGAAATCCATGGAAAGGGGGCTCCGGTAGTTCTGCACTCGGGGCAATCCGGCCGTGTCGAAGCCAGTCCGGAAGGTGGCCAACCCGTAGCGGGAAGAGTCAACAAGGTTATTCCCCAGGGACAAATCCAGCGCGAAGGTGTGCCGCAGGAACTGCCCTTGCAGCTCAATCAAGTTGTTGATTGGAATGATCTGGTCCGCACCCTGCAAACAGGCCGGGCGCAAATCACGTTGCTCGACGGCTCAACTTTGAATGTGGGCGCCCGTTCGGAAATCAAGATCCTGAAGCACGATCCTCAGGCGCAGCAGACCCAAATCGAATTGGCCGTCGGAAAACTCCAGGCCAACGTGCAGAAGATCACTGCCCCGGGAGGAAAATTCGAGCTCCGTACCAAGAGCGCGGTCATTGGAACGATTGACACCGCCTTTGTGGCCGAGACTGACGGCAATCAAACAAGGGTCTGCGGAGTGGAAGGCATTACGTTGGTGCAGAGCGCTGATCCCAACATTACCAAGTCAGTCAGATTGCACAAGAATGAGTGCACGATCATCATGCTTGGTGGAGCCCCCACGGACCCTGTGCTCAATCCTGGCGAGATGGCAAGCATGTTGAGCCAGACGAACATTGTGGGCGCAGCAGCAGCAGGTGCAGGCGGGCTAGCAGTGGGAGGAACAGCCATTCCGTGGGTATGGGTTGGCGTGGGCGGCGCCGCAGTTCTGGCAGGAACTGTCACGGGAATTGTGCTGGCCACTTCAGGAACAACCTCCCCGACAACGCCCTAAGAATTCTGAAAGTTTGCAGTAGCCTGAAGTTTCCATTGTTGTGTTCCTTCACAACGCGTCCCAGAGTCACTTTGGGACGCGTTGCTTTTTCTGGATAGCCGGGGAACTTCTTCCCGCTCGTTGAAGGCAAGCCTCGCTCAATCCCTGCCCAATGAAATACTGATTGATTGTTGTCTGTTTCCGGCTGGGCAGCGGACCTTCCAAGTCACCCAATAATCACTTCGCGGGATTAAGAACTTCGCCCCACGCAGACCTTCATCGCCTTCAAGTGCCCCCTCGATTGCCCTTGTGATATGCTAACTCTCTGCCCACGTGGGGCAATGCATCCAATCCTGTCCATGTTCGGAAGACTCGCCCAATTCGCTTCTCGGGCAGCGCGTTTTGCACAGAATCGCGCCGCCTTCCTGATTAGCGCCTCGATCTGCACCGTCATCTTGACACTCTATGGAAGCATTTACTTGCTGACCCGCCCCAATCCCCTCCTTCGCTTCCTCGTCAATATCGAGTTGAAGACGCTCGACCTTCGTTTCCAGATGCGCGGGCGGCGCGAACCCGGACCTGCTGTGGTGATTGTGGCCATCGATCAAAAAAGCCAGGACGTGCTGGGTCGCTGGCCCTTCCCTCGAAGCTATTTTGCCCAAGCCATAAACTTTCTTCGGGAAGCCCATGCCCGCGTGGTTGCCTTCGATATGAACTTCCCGCAAGTTGACGCCAATTCTGGCCTGGAGGCGCTAAGATCGGTGCGGGAGGATTATGATCATCTGGTAGCCCAGCAGGACCATATCGCGGCATTTGAAGCCAAACTGAAGTCCCGTGAAGCCTCCGCCGACAACGACAAACAGTTTGCCGGCGCACTTTCCCGTTTCGATAACGCCATCCTGGGTTATTTCTTCATTTCGCCGGATGAGGCAAAGTCGCAAAACCAGGAACGCCTGAAGCAATTCTTGGATATTCTTTCCTTCCAAGCCTATCCGCAAGTCATTCACCCGGAATACGAGAAGAATTTTGATGGAGTGGAAGCCTTGGGGATTTCCCCTAATCTGCCGGAGTTTGCAGCCAATGCCAAAAACTTCGGATTCTTCTATGTCGACCCAGACCCCGATGGAGTCGTCCGCCGAGATCCGACGGTAGCGGATTTCCAGGGCAGCTTTTATCCATCGCTGGACGTTGCTGCCGCCTTGGCATACACCAATAATTCACTTGACCAGGTCAGGCTTGTTTTCAACCCGAGCGGAGTGGAAAAGATCGCCCTGGGGAAGCTCTCCATCCCGACGGATCGCCGAGGCTTTGTGCAAATCGATTTTGATGGCGGCGCCGGCACCTTCCCCACCTATTCCCTGGCCGACGTCGTCCAAGGCAAATTGCCACCGAAGCTTTTTCGCGATCGGCTGGTACTGATCGGGGCCACGGCGATCGGCATTGGCGACATGGTGCTCACGCCTTTCCCCAAGTCGACTTTACCCGGGGTCGAGGTACATGCTAACGTGCCGTTCCCCGGTGTTGAAGTACACGCCAACATGATTGATGATATTCTCTATCAACATTTCATCCGGCGTGGTCCACGCGAGTTCCTGATGGACATCGCCTTCATCCTTCTGTTCAGCCTGGGAGCAGGGATTTTCTTCAGTGTCCTCGATCCCCTGCGCGCCACGCTGCTGCTCGGCAGTTCTCTCTTTTTGTTCTTCTGGCTCACGTACTTCTTGTTCGCGCATTATCGAATGTGGGTCGCCGATTTCCTGCCCATGACCACGCTCTTCGTCACCTATGCCGGAATTGTCAGCTATCGTTTCTTCTTTGAAGAGGGCGAAAAGAAAAAGGTCCGGTCGGCCTTTTCCCAATACATGCATCCGGCGCTTATCGCCCAAATGCTCAATAACCCAGAGGGCATTCAGTTGGGAGGGGAAGAAAAAGAGCTCACGGCTTTGTTCGCGGACATTCGAGGATTTACGACTCTTTCCGAAAACCTGACCCCGGCCCAGTTGGTGGAACTGCTCAACGAATATCTAACGGAAATGACCGAGGTGATCTTCAAAAACTGGGGAACGCTGGACAAGTACATTGGCGACGCCATTATGGCATTCTGGGGAGCGCCTTACCCGCAAGCCGACCACGCCGTGCGCGCTTGCCGGACAGGGCTGGATATGCTCAGTGCTTTGAAGCGGCTGCAAGCGGGGTGGGAGTCCCGAGGCGTGCCCCGTATTGACATCGGCGTGGGTATTAATACGGGCACCATGCTGGTAGGAAACATGGGGTCGAAAAGGCGAAAGAACTACACCATTATGGGCGACAGCGTTAATCTGGCGTCGCGCTTGGAAGGCATCAACCGTCAGTTCGGAACCAACCTCATCATCAGTGAGAGCACCTTCCTGCAGGTGCAAGATCAGGTGATAGCGCGCGAGCTTGACCTTATTCGCGTAAAGGGAAAGACACAACCGGTGAAGGTTTATGAACTGCTCGGCCTGGCGGCGGACACCCACGTGTACAGCGATCTGGCAAGCCGCTTTGGGAATGGCCTGGCAGCTTATCGGAGCGGCCAATGGCAAGAAGCCATCGAGATCTTCCAGGAACTTCTAGGTGATCATCCGCAGGATGGCCCCAGCCAAGTATTCATCGAGCGCTGTCTAAACCTGCTGGCACGGCCCCCGGAAGGCAGTTGGGACGGAGTCTTCGTAATGAAGACGAAGTAAGTTAAGGCCACGGGGAAAGCAGGAGTCGAGAAAAGACTTGCCAATTGTATCCATCAATTTTCCGCTGGAGCGTGCATGACGGTTAAGCATATTGGGCGGCGCTTGTTGATCCTCCTGGTCATCCTGGCGCTTATGGCCGGGGCTGCCTTCTGGGCCCTCCGCAACGTGGGCCGATGGCTGGTTGACCCCGATACCCTGCAACACTCGCGGGCCATTGTGGTTCTCAGCGGCGTTACGCCCTTTCGAGCTATGGAAGCCGCGGAAATCTACCGGCAGGGTTGGGCGCCGGAAGTGTGGCTGTTGCGGGACGAAACCGAGGCAAACGATGTGGCCTTTGCCAAACTCGGCATCCCCCATCCCACCGAACAGGACTACGATCAGCAAGTGCTGGAACGCCTGGGTGTCCCGAAAGAGGCAATCCGGACTTTGGAACCTCCCACTACGAACACCGTCAGCGAAATCATGCTGATCGCCGACGAGCTGCGACGACAGGGTGGAGACAAGGTCATTGTGGTGACCTCACCCGTACACACCCGCAGGTCGAAGTTCATCTGGCACATCGTTGTGGGCGATCATCCCCAGGCTATTCTGCGTTATGATTCTTCCGAACCCTCCGATCCTGACCACTGGTGGCGAGCCACCCAGGACATTCAGGATGTAGGGCACGAAATCCTTGGGCTGATTGACGCGCGCCTGGGCTTTGTGGCGAAACCCCGGAAGTGATAAAAGCGCCCTCTTTGCCCCTTGTAAAAAGCGTCCCTCTCAGGGGTTCCTTGACAGTGGCGGTTCGAACTCGTAGGCTGGCCCTTCTGATGGACTCGAACTCTCTTGCTCCGATCCTTACACCCCACGGTCGTCTCACCTTAGGTTCCACGTCCGAGGCGTCCGCTCTCGACCCGGTCCTTGCCCGGCGTCTGCAAAGTGCTTTCGCGCGCGGCTCCGGCCACGGTCTTCTTCAACTCGGAGCGAGCGAAGTCGGGATTGCTCTTCCTCCGGTGCTTTCCTATTGGCGAGAGTTTGCCGCGCGATATGTGACGGCCCTCTGCACACTTTCAGACGCCGCGACAGACCCTTCGAAAGGACACGTTCCGCTCCCGCCTTCTGGAGAACTGGAGCCTTTGGCCCTGGCAGCTCCTCCCATGACCGGTGCGGAGTACCTGACAGCGGAGATCCTCCGTGCTCTCTGGCAGGAGATGGACCGAGCTTTTGCCCTCGAATTATCGGAGTCGCAATGCTCAATCCAGGACTTCCTTAAACGCCGCAACCCCGCGTGGAACCTGGTTGGCCGCGTACACTTTAATCTCGCTGAAAACCGCAGGGATGATCAGGCCCCCTTCGCGTTTCTCGCCACTTACACAACGCAGCTTTCTGCCCATGGCAAGGCCCAGCATCTTCCGCTCGGTCAGGCGCTGCGCGAATACGCCGGCGCAAAAAGCAAAGAGCGCCTGTTGTCACTGCTCCTGCCCGTTCAGCGCGCAGCCGAAATCTGCCCGTGGCTGAAAGCTATGGTCGATTCGGGTGAGATCTTCCATCCGCTGCGCTGGCAACCAAGCGAGGCTTTCCGCTTTCTCCAGGATGTTCCCCAACTCGAGAGCGCAGGCGTCGTGGTGCGAATGCCCGCGACGTGGCGGGCCAACCGTCCGCCGCGCCCTCAAGTAAAGGCCACGGTAGGCGGGAAGGTCCCCTCCAATCTTGGCA
>Ga0326727_10024707_pt1 | contig 11330 bp, 11 predicted proteins | sample MB2enrmetagenome_FD_207643 | JGI IMG/M metagenome (GOLD analysis project Ga0326727, IMG submission 207643) | Lab enriched peat soil microbial communities from McLean, Ithaca, NY, United States - MB29MY | ecosystem: Environmental > Terrestrial > Soil > Wetlands > Peat | place: USA: New York... | reverse complement strand
CTTCGGTTTTTCGGATAGCACCGGGGATTACGCGTCAAATCTGACGCTGTCGCAGAGCCGGGCCAAAGCTATTGAAAGCCAACTCATCCGCAGAGGCATAAGACCGGCGATTGTTCGTGGATTTGGCTCAAACATGGCCGTCGCCTCCAACGAGAGCGACGAGGGGCAGGCTCGCAATCGGCGCGTAGAGGTTTGGATCAGGAAATAATGCAATCCAGCCGCGACCGGCTCAATGGGGCACGGAATCGCCGCTTTTCTCCGCTCGCGGTATACTCAAGGTTGCTATGGCAACCGGTAAAACATTTTATATTGAGACCTTCGGATGCCAGATGAATGCCCATGACTCGGAGAAGGTCATCGGCACATTGCAACACGAGGGCTACCGGCAGGTTGAGCGCGAAGAAGATGCTGGCCTGATTCTCTATAACACCTGCTCCATCCGCGACAAAGCCGAGCAGAAAGTCTTCCACCGCCTGGACGAATACAAGCGCCAGCACAGAAACGGCAAGCGTTTCGCGGTGCTGGGCTGCGTGGCGCAGCAGGAGGGCGAAAAGATCTTCGCCAGGGCGCCTTATGTCTCACTGATCTCAGGCTCGGCCTCGTATCGCAAACTGCCGGAGATGCTCCAGCGCCTGGAAGCCGGCGAGATGCGCATCACCGGCCTCGACGACCGCCAGACCGATGAGACCTTCGAGACCGAGTTCACCGCCCGCCAAAACCCTTATCGCGCCTACATCACCATCGTCGAGGGCTGCGACAAGTTCTGCGCCTACTGCGTGGTGCCGTACACGCGGGGCAAAGAACGCAGCCGCACTTCGGCCTCCGTATTAGCCGAGGCACGCCGCGTCGCCCATCAGGGCTACACCGAGATTCAGCTCCTCGGCCAAAATGTGAACAGCTACCGCGACCCGGAAGGGAAGCGGAGTTTTGCGGAATTGCTGGCCGCGGTTGGCGAGGTGAGCGGCATTCGCCGTGTGCGCTTCACCACCAGCCACCCGCGCGACTTCACCCGCGACATCGTCGAGGCCATCGACGCCGTGCCCACGCTTTGCGACCATGTGCACCTGCCGGTTCAGTCGGGTTCCTCAAGGATTCTCAAGGCGATGAACCGCGAGTATACCCGCGAGAGCTATCTGGAGCGGATCAGTTGGATCAAGGCCGCGCGCCGGCCCATCTCCATTTCGACCGACATCATCGTAGGCTTTCCCGGCGAAACTTCTGATGACTTAACCCAGACCATGGACCTTCTGGCCGAAGTGGAGTACGATTGCGTCTTCGGCTTCAAGTACTCGAGCCGGCCCAACACCCCGGCTTTGCACCTCATCGATTCCATCCCGGAGGCAGAGAAAGTAGCCCGGCTTCAAGTTGTGCTTGACCGTCAGCGGGAGATACAAAGATCCAATTACGCCAAGCACTTGGGGCAAACAATGGAAGTAATGGTTGAAGGACTCAACCCGGCGCGAGGGCAGATTATCGGACGTAGCAGCCAGAACAAGCCGGTCAATTTCACCTGCGCACAGCTCATCGCTCCAGCTCCGGGAAGCTACCTTCAGGTGAAAATAACCGCGACGCATCCAAACAGCCTGGTAGGCGAAGCCGTCTAATGTGTATGGCAAGGAAGGGAAGCTATGGAAAGCGACCTGAAGAAGCGGATCGAGGCGTTGCGCATAGAGGCCGAGGAGCAAACGCGCAAGGGGCAACTGGACCGTGCGGCGCAGATCCAGTTTGGCGAATTACCCCGGCTTGAAGCAGAGTTAAAGAAGATGACAGATACGCAAAACGGATCGCAAAACGCCAATGGAATCATCGAGGTGCGGATACGCGGCCTCATGATGGACCCCTCCACCAACATGCCCATCGTTGTGCTCAAGGACATCGCGTCCGAGACCGTCATGCCCATCTGGGTAGGGATCTTCGAGGCCAACGCCATTGCTCTGGAGATTGAGAAGGTGGCCGCGCCGCGTCCCATGACCCACGACCTCGCCAGAAATCTTATCATCAACCTGAATGCACGGCTGGAACGTGTTGTGATTTCAGAACTTAAGGACGACACCTTTTACGCGACATTGTGGCTGCAGCAAGGAAATGATCCCCTGGTTCTTGACGCCCGGCCGTCAGACGCCTTGGCTTTGGCGTTGCGCGCGGATTGCCCCATCTATGTCACGGAGCAGGTAATGCAGCAGGCCAAGCTGAGTACTTCGGGTCAGGCCGAAGGCCCCACTGCCGAACAGTTGCGCGGCTGGCTCGAAGGCCTCAACGACGAGGACCTGGGCCGCTACAAGATGTAATCAACCCGTATCCCTGGTTGGTTTGGACTCATCCAATACATCAGAGCTTTGCCGCCGGCAGGGGAGAAATTCAATGCGCGGGTATATCTCATCATGAAGGGCATACGCGGATTCTGGTGGCGCATCACCAATGGCATGGAGTTCAGCCAGCTATGGAGCCAATTCCACGCCGATGCCCGCTTCAGTTATCGGCTTTATTCGCAGGAAATTGATACTCGCCGTGTGCCAGGAACTGGAAGGATACGGCATTTCTTCCGGATGATAAAGCTGTTTATGTGGGCCATCATTGATAAGATGACTCCTGCGCGCCGCGTCATCTTATTGATAGCATTGATACTTTTTATCCTAAACATGCATCTGGCCGGCTTCTGGTCCAGTGGCATTTTTTGGGGCTGCATGTTGCTGTTGGTGCTGCTGGTGATGGAAATCTCCGACCGCGTGGTCATGAAGCGCGACCTGCAGATCGCCAAGGAAATTCAGGCCTGGCTGCTGCCGCCAGGACCGCCGCAGGTGGCAGGACTGGAGATCGCCTTTGCCACTCGTCCCGCCAATACAGTGGCTGGAGACTACTACGACGTTTTTCCTCGTCCATCCATATATTCGCCCGGCGGCACGTACCTGATGGCCATCGCCGATGTAGCAGGCAAGAGCGTGCCCGCGGCCATGTTAATGGCCACCTACCAAGCCAGTCTGAAGACTCTCGCGGGCATCTCCAGTTCGTTAACCGATCTGGTCGGCCGCATGAACAACTACGCCTGCGGCAACAGCCAGAATGGTCGCCGCTTCACCACCACCTTCATCGCCGAATACAACCCTGCAACGCGCGGCCTGATCTATGTCAACGCCGGGCACAACCCGCCCATCCTGCGCCGCCACACAGGGGCCATTGAGCGCTTGACGGCGGGCGGTATCCCGCTCGGAATCCAGGAGAATGCTCCATACGAATCGGGAACTGTCACGCTGCAATGCGGCGATTGGCTGGTCATCTTCACCGATGGAGCCACAGAGGCGGAAAATCACCTCCATAATGAGTATGGGGAAGGGCGTCTGATGTTTATGCTGTACGCAAACCAGTCTGCCACGCCGCAGGTACTGTTGAACATTTTGCTGACGGATATCGACTACTTTGTCGGCAACACGCCGCAACACGACGACATCACGCTGATGCTGCTGAAGGCAGTCTAGCTATCCATAGATAGCAATCCTATTGCTAGACTTGCAGTATACAGAATATACGTTATCAGACATGGAGTCCCGGGCGAATCATTTTGGCCGGTAGCTTCATAACGCAACACGCCGTCCAACTCGCGCGGCGTAGTCGTAGATTGCAGGGAAATCAGCGGCTTCCAACTCTGGATAGTCAGCCAGAATCTGTTTCTCGTCGATTCCGCTTGCCAGCCAACCCAAAACTTCCCATACCGTAATTCGTAGCCCGCGGATACAGGGCTGGCCGGACCGCTTCCCAAGTTCAATAGTGATGCGGTTATCCTCCATAGCAACCTCATCTCAAATGATACCGCTGCCTTTCAACAAAATCAGCTCCAATATCAGTAAATCTCCGGTGTAAGCAGGTCGGCCATTGTCTCCCGCCGTCGTATCAGCCGTGCCTTCTCGCCTTCCACCAGCACCTCGGCAGCGCGTGGGCGGGTGTTGTAGTTGGAGCTTTCCGCCATGCCATAGGCTCCGGCATCGAGAATTGCAACCAGGTCACCCGGCTCAATTGGCGCGAGTTGCCGGTCACGGGCAAAAAAGTCGCCCGACTCGCAGATCGGACCAACCACATCGACGGCTTTTTGTTTCCCCGCCCTCGGCCTCACCGGCACAATCTGGTGATAGGCCTGGTAGAGTGTGGGGCGGATGAGGTCGTTCATGGCGGCGTCGGTAATCACAAAGGTCTTCTTGCCGCTGCGTTTGACCTCCAAAACTCGTGTGAGGAGTGCTCCCGCCTGGGCAACGATAAAGCGGCCCGGCTCGATGAGCAGGCAGCCCTTGTATCCGGCCAATGCGTTTTGTATGGCTGCGGTATACTCTCGAACCTTGGCGGCGGCATCGAATTTTCCGGAGTGATAGTTGACTCCCAGCCCGCCTCCTGCATCGACGGTCTGGAGAACGATGCCTTCGCGTTCCAGTTGGCGCAGCAGCTTGCTCGCCCGCTTCATGGCGTCGCCAAAGGGAGCTGCGGAGAGAATCTGCGAGCCGATGTGAACGCTGACTCCGTGCGGCTCAAGCCAGCGGTTTTTGGCGGTGCTCTTGTAAATTTTCAACGCCTTGCGAATGTCGACGCCGAATTTATGCTCGCGCAGGCCGGTGGAGATGTAGGGATGCGTCTCGGCAAAGACATCGGGATTGACGCGCAGGGCGAAGCGCGCCTTCCTTTTGAGCTTGGCGGCGCGCGCGGCCAGCAGCTCCAGCTCCGCCTCGCTTTCTGCGTGGAATTCCAGAATGTCAGCCTTGAGCGCCAGATCGATCTCGGCAGCCGTTTTGCCTACGCCGGAGTAGACGACTCGGCCCGCGGCCTCAGGCGCAGCCGCCAGCACCCTCTCCAGCTCCCCGCCACTGACGATGTCGAAGCCCGCGCCATGTTCCGCCAGCAGCTTGAGAATGGCCAGCGCGGAGTTGGCCTTGACCGAGTAGCAGACCAGATGCTCCCGGCCCTCCAGCGCCTGCTGAAACAGGCCCAGCCGTTGCAGAATGTGGTCGGCGGAATACACATAAAGTGGTGTTCCGTGGCGCTCGGCGAGGTCTTCCAACGAGACTTTGCCGCAGTGCAGGGCGCTGCCCTTTTGCGGATGGATGAACGGTCGCGGCGATGAAGTCGATGGCTTGATCAATTGGCGCTTTCCGAAAAGAATCTCTCTCTTGAGCCTACAGCATTTTCGTGAGACGTTCGAGCCTTGAATCGTTAATTACAATAACAGCATGACGGAGCCGCCGATGGTAGACCTGGTGGGCGTTGGTTTGAACGCCACCGACACTCTGATTCCCCTTCCCGATTATCCGGTGCGCGGCTCCAAGGCTGAGTTTTACGGCGCAACCGTGATGCCCGGCGGGCAGACGGCGACCGCCGTGATTGCCTGCCAGTGCTGGGGAATGAGCACCCGCTATGTGGGCAAGCTGGGAGACGACGACGCGGCCCGTCTGCACCGCGAGGCATTTGCCCACGCTGGCGTGGAAGCGCGGCTGATTTCGGTTGCGGCAGCCGCCAGCCCGCAGTCGCTGATCATCGTGGATGGCGGTGGCGAACGGACGGTTCTTTGCAGAAAAGACGAGCGGCTGGTGTTGCAGCCCCAGGACCTGGAGCGCGCATGGATTGTGAAGGCGCGCGCTCTGCACGTGGATGGCTACGATACGGCCGCTGCCACGCTGGCGGCAGAATGGGCGCATGCCGCCGGTATTCCCGTCATCGCCGATCTGGATGAACTGTATCCGGGCGTGGAACAACTGGTCGAAAACGTGGACTATCTGATCGTGAGCCGGGACTTCCCTTCCCGCCTAATGCAGGAGGGTAACCTGGCGAAGGCGCTGAAGGGAATGCAGTTGCGTTATGGCTGCGCACTGGCGGCCGCAACACTGGGCGAGGACGGCGTGCTGGCCTGGGATGGCAACCGGCTCCTCCACCGCTCCGCCTACCGGGTTCCGGTGGTGGATACGACCGGCGCCGGTGACATATTCCACGCGGGATTTATTTATGGCCTGCTCCAGGGTTGGCCTCTGGAGCGGCAGCTCGACTTTGCCTGCGCCGCCGCGGCGTTGAACTGCACGGCAACCGGAGCCCGGGGCGGCATTCACCGGGTCGAAGCGATTGAGGAACTGATGGCGACAGCCTCGCGCTACGACAATGATTTTTCTGCGCTGCTCCGGGTTGAGTAATTGCCAGAGTACTTCCCTGCCCCTCTCAGTCGTCAAGCTGGTAGAGTTGACGTGCGCATCAGTCCATTAGTTTTTCGGCGCGGCGTCTATGACCATTCGCACCAGGTGGGCTATCTGGCGCTTATGGATTGCGCGCTTGGTCAGCCTGTCATCCAGCCGGCTCACGACAATCAGGTCGTGCGACGGCACAACCACGGCATATTGGCCAAGATGGCCTTCGGCCCAGAAGCTGCCTCTCGGAAATGGGATTTCTTGCCGCGCGCCGCTGGCCGAATCGCCGGTCCACCACAAATAGCCGTAGCCGCCCGACTCCGCATCGGAGTACGGCGTGACACTGGCCTTCACCCAGTCCGCTGGAATCACTTGTGTATCATTCCACTTGCCGCCGTGCAGATAGAGCAGGGCAAAGCGCGCAAAATCCCGGGCGCTCATATCGAATGGGTAGGCAGGAAAGCGCGTATCCGAACCCGTAATGTAATGACCGTCGCGCGGCGTGAAGTCCTGCATTCCAATCGGTTGCGCAATCTCCCGGTAGAAGGCGTCGAATATCTTCTCGCCCGTAGCCTTTTCATAAATGAAGCCGAGAGCGTTGAAATCCCAGTTGTTGTAGTACCAGAAGGTGCCGGGTGCATGCGAGCCGCGAGGCGGCTTCTGCTCCTCCATTCCCTTGGTCTCGTAAACGGTTGGATGGTAGATGCCCGAGCGTGCTTCGAGAAGATCGAGCACTCTGGCCTGTTTCTCTTCTACCGTGAGCGAGGGCTTCTTGTCGTCGATGCCAAGCGTTTCCAGCGTGTCATTGAGATTGATCTTGCCATCGGCCACGGCAATGCCGATCAATGCGCTCAGCAGGCTCTTGCGGCAGGAGTGCAGGTTCGACTTGCGCGCCACATCGCCCCATGCGGCCACCACCACGCCATGCTGCACGATCATGACCGATGTGGAGCCGATCTCCTCTGTATATTCGTGAATCGTTTTTAGATTCTTTGTCGACCACCCGGCCTGCTCCGGCGAAGCTAACTGCTTCCACTCTACGCCAGGCACATTGCTGGATTGGCAGAAAACCTGAGCCGCCATCCCTATCAGCAGAAACGCCGTAAAACTTGCTTGCATTCTCATGCCAACCAATATATCGCAGTGGATGGCAATTCCAGCCGATTCTCAGCCGTCGAACTTCAGCAGCCACTCTCCCAGCAGCGCGGCAACCTTGCGCGGCTGTTCGTATGCGGCAAAGTGACCGGCGTCGGGCAAGAGATGGAACTCGCATCCGCCGGGAGCGGCTTTGAAGGCTTCCATCTCAGCAGCAGTCGCGCCTGGGTCTTCGCCGCCGGCAATGGCCAGTACAGGGGCCGTGATGCTGGCCACGGTGGGTACGGAGTCTGGCCGCATGGCGAGACCAGCCTGCACAGCCACCAGTGCCTCCGCGGTGAGCGTCATGCGGGCGCGCAATTGAGCCACAATCTCAGGGTTTTTCTCGCGTGCGGTTGCACCGATCAGGTTCTGGGCCATGCCGTCGAAGAGTGTCGCGCTCTTACCGGCCCGCGCCTGGGCGATGGTGGCGGCGCGCCGGGAAAGGTTAGCCTCCGCGTCCGGCTGCGGCTTGGAGCAGACGAAAGCCAGTCCGCGCACTCGCTCTGAAGCCTGACGCCAGATTTCCAGCAGCACGTAGCCACCAATGGAGCAGCCCGTAAAGACTGCCGCTGGCAATTGAAGATGATCGAGCAAAGCGATAACATCGGCAGCCAACTGCTCCACTCTCAGCACGGGAGCATCAGGAACCAGCGCGAAGCCGCCCACCGGCAGGGTTCCCAGCTCAGATGCGCCATGCCCGCGCAGATCAGGAACGATCGCGCGGACGCCCGGCAGGTTTTCGCTCAGCGGGCTCCAGAATTCCCCATCGAGGGGTGTGGGATGAAGAAAGATCACGGGCAGGCCTGTCCCGCTATCGCGATAGGCCAATGCCGCTCCGTCTGAGTGGTATCTTCCTTTCATAGCAATAGGATACGCTCTCAGCGTATAGGAACCGGCTCCTCGGGAATGCCAATCCAGCCAGCCACATAAGCCACTCCGACCAGCCCACTGGTGAAGATAAACCCTAGAACCGTGATGATGCGAACCACGGCAACATCCCAGCCATAGGCCTGCGACAAGCCCATGCACACCCCGGCAATCTGGCGGCCAACAATCGGTCGAACCAGCGGCCTGCCGGGAATGTAAGGTGTGAACGGAACAACCGCTCCACACTTGGAACAAAATCGCGCGCCCGAGGGCAACTCGGTCCCGCAACGTTGACAAAAGAAGGCCATTGTCGATCCCTCCCTCACTCACTTAAGATACGGCGGCCGTGCGGCGGCAGTTCCCTCATCAAGGACGAACTCCGCCCGGCCTCACGATTCCCGGAAGGGATTGCGCAGGCGTTTGCGCGCAGTGTCGGCGCGCGAGGTATTCGGCCCGGCATCGATGGCGGCCTGGTAGTCATTGACCGCCAACTGGCGCTCGCCGTTCATGTCGTGGCACTCTCCGGCTGCCAGCAGCGACCTAATCTTGAGTTCCGGACCAACATTTTTCGTTCCGGCAGTTTTCTCGTAGGCCTGTGCCGCCTCTGCAAAGTGGCGCTGGCCGCGCAGCGCGTCACCTAGCCCAAAGTAGGCCAATTCCAACTGCGCCTGTGCAAAATAGCCGGGCCTCGCGCTTTCCGCGATGATCTCCCTGTAAGCCTCCACGGCGGCCATGCCCTCGCCATTATCCCTGATCAGGTTGGCCTCTTCCAAACAAAAGAGGAAGTCGTGGGGATACTGGCTCTTGAGCTTGCGAACCACCTCGATCGCCTCTTTGTACCTTGCCTCGCGGCGCAGGAACAATGCAATCACGGTGCGCGACTCAACGGAGGTGATGACGCCGCGATTGCCGGCGTCGTTGAGCATCGCCAGTCCGCGCGTCTTCGATCCGGTGATTCCAGCAAATCCAATCATCAGCTTGAAGGGCCAGGGCAGCGCGCCCACCACATATTGATACACGCCCGTCACCATCTTGGCGTCTACATAATCAGGGTCGAGTTCGAGCACGCGCTCTTCATCGTCTTTGCCCTTGGTGGCCAGACGGAAGCCGGCGCCAAACCCTCTCTCCACCATGGCGACATAGGTGCACTTGAGGCTGCGAACCCAGCCGCGTGTAAAAAGCGCGTCGACGTCGTTGGGGTTGCGAGCGATGCGCGCGTCAGCCTCGCGGATGGCCTCGTCCGCCAGCCCCAGAATGCGATCGCGAGCCTTGGGATCCTCCTCGGTCGCGTGCCGCCCGGTCAGAAAGCCGTCATTGGCATAGAAGGTTGTGTCCAGCAGGTCGAGCCGGTAGAGCTCCTGGAAAAGTTCTGCGTTGACCAGATACGCCGTGGCCTGCGGATCGCCCGGATGCGCCTCATGAATGCGCTCAAACCGCTCCACCGCGCCGGGATAGTCCAGGTTGTAGAAGTGTTCATACGCCTCGCGCACCTGCGGCTCGCGGTTCAGCGGATTGGTATGCACCTCCGAGGCCCAGCCCAGGTTGGCCGCCGCCAGCAGCGCAAAACACCACCCACAATGGCGCATCCAGCTCGAAACCTTCTTCAATCCCACTTCCCCTCCCTGCTCACAGGATACGCTTTATGCCCACACTGGCCTGTCATCCTGAGCGACCCTGAGCGCAGCACCAAAACAATATGTCATCCTGAGCGACCGAAGCGCAGCAAAGGGAGTCGAAGGACCTGCATTTGCTTTTGCGGGGATACGGAGGGAGGCGGGGGTTTATCGGAGTCCCAGCGATAGGTCTTCGTCGCTGGAGTGAGATTTCAATCCCCGCATGTCGAAGGACCTGTATTTGTTTTTGCCTGTCATCCTGAGCGGAGCGCAGCGAAGTCGAAGGATCTGCGTCTTATAATTCTGTCGCATTGCCCTAGTGGTCTCCTTTTATTCCGCCCTTGACATCAGCCATTTTTGTATCATACCCTACAGCTTTTTCCACCATGTTGTAGGCGGTACGGGAGGTGTAAGTGAAAATTCCGGTTTGCATGAAATGGATTGTATGTGGAATCGCGCTGTACTTGCCAGCCGTGACAGGGTTCGGGCAATCCTCAGTCTGTCAGTCAGTGGGTTGGCGTTATTATGTCATCAGCAAATGTCAGGCTTACCCTGGAGAAGCTCGTCCAAAGCAGGATGTCGCCATTCTGAAGCTCAAGAAAATCGGGGTGATATCAGTGAATGGACTGGCTACGCGGGTTTGTTACGCCGCGACCAAGGATAAATCGCGCCTAATGTGTTCGGATGCTGGAGATACAGAATCGATCGAGCTGCTTCCGGGAACCTATAGCGTCCAATTCTTTCCTGTCGATGGCAATACGCAGAAGACAGAGATAGTTGATATTACAGTAGAGGCGGGCAAGACCTACACGGCTCATGGGACATACTCGACGACTGGCTGCGCTCAGACGAGTAGGGATACATACCATATCTACTACCAATGTTGGGGAACGTGGGGCGTTGAGGTGTACGAAGACCACGCAAAGTAACGATAACCTTTCGAAAGCGCTTAATCACTGTGATCACTCCTCAAATGTCGCCCAGCATTCACCGATATGCCCACACAACAATCTCAATTCTTCCTAACAGGCCGTGGCATGAAATGAAGACCCATCGATCCGCTCTGCCGAAAGCCTCCTGAGCTTAGCCGAAGGGGACCTGCGTCTGCCTTTTGTCGAAGGGGCGTCCGCCGGCCTGCTGACTAGCTGCCTCGCTGACTTGCTGATATGCAGATAATTACCTTCCCTTGGCGCACAATCAATGCATGAATAACGACCAAAGCCTCGGGTCATTTCTAACCACTGTCCACTGTTCACTGTGCACTGTTGATCACTGTCCACTGTTGACCACTGTTCACCGTCCACTGGAAGGGCACCACCCCCCTACCCCCCCTATATATTTTCAAAACCCCTGAAATCTTGCATATATTTTCCGGCGAATTGATTGTCCATCACAGTAAACAATACGAATCAACAACTTTCGAAAGAATTCTCTTGGAGTTTGTCGAATGCGAAACCCGAAAAACTGGTGATTTACGTCACATAATAGCCTGCAAACAATGAAAAAGCCCGGCAGCAGCCGGGCTCCTTCCTGAACGCCAAACTTCAAGGGACGCTTACAGCTT
>Ga0326727_10024706_pt1 | contig 11330 bp, 12 predicted proteins | sample MB2enrmetagenome_FD_207643 | JGI IMG/M metagenome (GOLD analysis project Ga0326727, IMG submission 207643) | Lab enriched peat soil microbial communities from McLean, Ithaca, NY, United States - MB29MY | ecosystem: Environmental > Terrestrial > Soil > Wetlands > Peat | place: USA: New York... | reverse complement strand
GACGTGTTACCAGTTTACCACAAAGGTAGTAAGCGCATTGGTACCTCAACGCGATTTTTCTGCAGGTTCCGAGAGCGTTTGCGGAGAACAAGTTTCAATAGGGATATTCACTCCGCGCCCCGTCGATGAGAGTCCGTTCGCGTCCTGGAGCACTTGAGCGCTTCCCCGTTACACTGAAGGCATGGTTCACCAACTTCGTTCTATTCCTGTTGAACGGCTGAAATTGCTGGTCTTCGATCTGGATGGTACGCTCATTGACTCGGCGCAGGACCTGTGCAACAGCGTGAACGCGACCTTGATTCACTTTGGGCGCGAGCCGCTGGAGGATGCGGTGATCGCCGGCATGATAGGCGACGGGGCGCTGATGCTGGTGCGGAGGGCATTTGTCCCGGTGGACGAGGACTTGCTGGGCAAGGCCCATGCCTGGTTTCTCGACTACTATCGCGAGCACAAGCTGGACTACACTTACGCCTACGAGGGGGTTCTGGAGGCGCTGGCGGCGTTGCGCGAGCTGCACGACGTTCCCGGCGAGGCGGGCCGGGCAATGGCCGTACTGACCAACAAGCCGGTTCGTCCGGCGCGGGACATCTGCGCTGCGCTGGGCCTAACGCCTTACTTTCTAAGCATCTACGGGGGAAACAGCTTCAGTACCAAGAAGCCCGATCCCCAGGGGTTGCTGGCGCTGATGGCCGAGGCCGGCGCGCGTCCGGAGCAAACAGTGATGATCGGCGACAGCAAGGTGGATGTGCTTACGGCGCGCAATGCCGGGGCGTGGTCGATCGGCTGCACCTTCGGCCTGGCGCCCGAGACGCTGACGGCGACTCAGCCGGACGTGCTGGTGGATTCGCCTGCGGATTGGACGGCAGCGCTCAATCCAGAGCAGACTTGCTGACGGAACACTGTAGGCTGAATTCATGGATGAGTCGCAAGCTACGCCCTTTGAAGGCTTCAGTCCCGGAGCCCTGTCTCCTAGAGGCCCTGCCCAAGGCCCAGTTCATCTGCGCCCGCTGCGTATCGTGCTGCCCGGCGGCAGCGGGCAGGTGGGCCAGATGCTGGCGCGCCACTTTCAGGAGCGGGGCCATCACGTGACCGTGCTTACCCGCGGGCCTTATACCGCATGCTGGCAGACCGTTCAATGGGACGGGGAACACGCGGGCGACTGGATTGAGACCCTGGAAGGCGCCGACCTCTGCATCAACCTGGCCGGACGGAGCGTGAACTGCCGTCACAACGCGGCCAACCGGCAGGCCATCTACGAGTCGCGTATCCGCTCGACGAAACTGCTCGGCCAGGTGATCGCCGGGCTTGCCGATCCGCCGCGGCTGTGGCTGAATGCCTCGGCTGCCACCCTGTATCAGCGTTCCCTCGACCCCAGCGGAACCGATTTGCCGCTCGATGAATCTAGCCCGGTGGGCGGCGGGGAACCGGCTGGCGATCCGAAGGCCCCGGCATGGGGAGGAGGGCGAGAGTTTTCAAAGCGCGTAGTCAGGGATTGGGAGCACGCGTTCTTCGCGGCTGAAACTCCGCGCACCCGCAAGGTGGCCTTGCGCAGCGCGGTCACCTTCAGCCCCACGCCGGGCAACGTCTTTGCCGTGCTGTCGAACCTGGCGCGGCTGGGTCTGGGCGGCGCACAGGGTAGCGGCCGCCAGTTCGTCACCTGGATTCACGAGGCCGACTACGCCCGCGCCGTGGAATTCATTGCCGCTCATGAGGAGCTTGACGGCCCCATCAATATCGCCTCGCCAAACCCGCTGCCCAACCGCGAGTTCATGGAGGCGCTGCGCGAGGCGTGGGGCAGGCCGAATGGTCTGCCAGCGCCTTCGCTGTTCATCCATCTGGGCGCCTTTGCGATGCGCACCGAGGCCGAGCTGGTGCTGCAAAGCTGCCGCGCCATCCCGGGCCGCCTGCTCCGGGCCGGCTTCCAGTTCGAGTTTCCCGAGTGGCCCGAAGCCGCCGAAGACCTGGTGAGGCGGTGGAGGCGGAGGAACGATTGACAAGGTAGGTCACCTTCACTGTGAAAGGCCTACTGGGCGGCGGGGAGCAGGCGAAAGAACCAACTCTTACCATTGTGGCCCTGCAAAGCAACGTGCATTCCGTCCGTGATGAGTTCGCCTTGCCGCCCATCTTCGAATTCCACAACAGCCTCAACGGTCCAAAAGGTCGCCTCGTCCCATGACATGTAGCAAGAAACGCTTTGAAACCTCCCCTGCCAGACCCTCCTCACAGTGTTGAGGAGTTCCTTTTGCGCCGGAGCATTTCCCAAGCCCGCGAAACGAACAACCCGAATGGCTCTAACCTTTCCTCCCTCGAATTCTCCCACTGAATTCGGATGGTCCAAATACTGAGAGCGGCCTCCGCAGGGAGTGTCGAGGATTCTGACTTTTCGGTCTAACTCGCCACGGTCGGCAGCGGCGGCATGGACTTGAATCTCCGGCGTAATTGCTGCTGAATCCGCAGGGACTTGTCCCCGTGAGAGAGGCTGAACGAAAAGCCAAGCGAGAGCGACTGGAAATACTCCGATCCGTCTCATGATCGAGTTTATTGATTTCATAAACAGGCCTCTTGTCACATGCGTCAACTCAGGACTCGCTGCCGCGAAGCGGATACAGGCTCTGTTTACCTGGCCTGTGGCACTCCGGCTCACCTATTCGGAGTAATGTCTGTGACCGGCAGGTCGATGTGGCCGAGGAGAATCTCAAACCGGCGCTGCTCTTCGCGCTTGTAGGTTTCCTTGTCGGGCCATAGCTCATTGATGAAGCGTTCTTCGTCGGGATTGGCAGTGGTGGCCACGGTCGAGTTTTTGTAGACGATAGTGACACGATAGTCCCAGCGCAGCTCTTCTGAAACATGGATAGTCGGAGATTCGATTTTCACGGAGAGAATACGGCCGGTGGATTGAATCTTCTGCAGCAGCGGGTAGTGGTTCTTTAGGAAGAGCTGGAGGAATTCGGCCTGATGGCCCCACTGGCACTTGTAATAGTACTCGACGGTGTAGGGCTGATCGGCGCTGACCTGCGGCGGCGCACCCTGCGCCCGGAGCGGGGCGGCAAAGGGAGCGGCAAAGACAAGGGCGAGAACGGCGAAGAGAATCTTGCGCATAGTGCCTCCTTGAATCGGCTGGTTGCATTGTACCGCGCGGTTGCCGGACAAGGCAGGCTGGAGCGTTGCCTGCGCCCACGGCTGTGCGGCGCCGCCTACGTGTGCAGGTTGTATTCCGGCGGTCCGGCAATCACCAGACCGCTCTTCTGCCGCCCGTGGATGTACCAGCAGCACCAGGCTGTTTCATGCAGTTGCCTGTCGCGAGGCGCAATTAAGTCCTTGTAGACGATCTTTCCATAGATAAAGGCCTTCTCTTCCCAATTTGCGACCCGCTTGAATCTCTCCTCGGTTTCGCAAATTCCTTTTCCCTCTTCGCGGCAGAAGGACTTGATGGCCGTGGCTTCACCCGGAAGCAGAATGATCGGGACACGCGGCGCTGCCGGTTCCCCATATTCGGGAGGGGTGGGGAGGTGGGTTTCATCGACAACAATCTTGATCCGCTCCGCAGTAGCGACAATCGTGGCGGGAGTGCGGCCGCGGTTGGTGGCCATTACGGTAAAGCTGTTCTCTACTCTCAGCGATGGCTCGACGGTTATCAGCAGCCAGGGCCTCTCCGCATCGACGATGGCTTTCGCATTCAACAATGCGGCCTCGGCTGCTGCTTCCGCAGCCGCTGCAGCGCCTTCCGCGGAAACCAACAGGCGTTCAATCTTCCTCAGCGCGGAGAGTGTCAGCCAGATTGCGGATAGACCCTCGATAGCGAGCACAACGCCGGCAGCCCACAGGATGCGATCGTGCCAGGACCACTGCGCCGGAGTTGGAGCCGGAAGAGTGACGATCATGCGCGGCTGCTGGTCCTCGCAGGGACCGCCGCTGCATTCGGTTTTGCCGGTTGGGCTGCCGGCGCTGGAGCCGCCGGATGCCGGCGGAGCTGCGCCGGAGGAAGCTGCGGCGGGCGGAGTTTGCCAATTGGCGGCATCAGCATCGTTAGCCTGCCCGGATGCCGGCACGGATGCTTGCGCGATGGTCAAAAACACCGCGAAGAAAGCCAAACCTTTCAATCCCATGGCGCAAATGTACCACACGAACCCGCCGGTGCGGCGTGGCGGCCGGCAAGCTCGCTTGGCAACCACACCAAGACAAAAAAGCGACGCCAGACAGCGGATTTACCCGTTTCGAGTCTCAACCTGCGCCGGCCATACTACCGCAAATGCGCAACCAAACTGAACCTCTTCGAAGCCTCCGGCTGAATGAACTCCCGGATCCTATACGCAGCGGCGAACAAGATCCGGGAGGCAATTCTGCGGACGGACTCGGGTATATCGCGTCTGGCTACTTCGTTGCAATCTCGACCAGTTCGACGCGCCTGTTCTTGGCCCTTCCTTCATCGGTCTTGTTGGAGGCAACAGGAGCATAAGGGCCATTGCCGAATGCGATCAGCCGGGCAGCAGCGATGCCATGCTTCGAAACCAGGTCGCCGATGACCGATTGCGCACGGGCTTGCGAGAGCCTCACGTTGCTGGCCGCGTCGCCCACCATGTCGGTGTGGCCAACGATATAGACCTTGAGCGCCGGATTGTTGGTGAGCAGCTTGGCGATCTCGTCGATGGCCGGCTCGGATTCGGGCTTGATGTCGCTCTTGGCGGTGTCGAAGTTGATGCCGTAGATAGCCACCCTGCCGGTGTCGGCGATGCTCGAAGCCATGGCCGCCGCGTCGATCGATACATCCTGGGCCATTGCCTGCTTCTCGACGATGTGCACGATGTAAATGTCCGGTCCCACGGAGGCGATGAAGATCTCCGCCCAAGTCTCGCTTCCGCCCTTGGCGATGCGAATGGTAGTCCTTGGACCTTGGCCACCGTCATCGTGCAACACCTGCCCGCCCGCCGCACGTGCCGCATTTTGATAGTTGCGTCTGATCTGCAGGGCGCTGACCGGCTCAGTATCTTTCTTGCGCTGGTACTTGATATTGTACAAATGCCCTTCAACTGCCTGTTTCGCCGTCTTTCCGCCTTGCGTAACTGTAAACTCAAAAGAATCGAATTTGGATTCGTCGTAACTGTCGATGTAGTACCCGGGCATACGAGAGATTCCAGGGTAATCCTTCGATCCTTTGACATCCGTTTGGCCGAAGGCGGCGGAGGTGACGGCTATGGCGGCAAATGCCACGAGCAGAGAGCGGAAGATGAGTTTCATGATGGCTCCTTGGTGAACCTTGATTGTTGTTTTGAGATTGGCAGGAATCAACGGAATTCCCGCCACAGTAGACGATGACATGGAAAGTTAGTGCGGGGGAGTACCGGACTTTACGGTGGCGTCGCCGGTGGCCTTGCCGGTACCTAGATCCATCGAGCCCGATCCATGCGCCCCGATGTTTGTCTCGAAGTGAGAACTGATGCGGGTGGCGCTCCACTCGCCCTGCGCCTGGGTTGCGCAATTTGCGGGCGGAGTGAACAGCCCGGCAGCAGGCTTTTCGAAGCGCAATTCCTTCACTTCCAGCATCACCATTGGCTGTGCGCCCGGAAAGGTCACCTCCGCCTTGACGGGATAGCTACCATTCACGGCAATCCAAATCCTGGACTTGCCCTGATCGCTGGAACTTTCGGTGAGCTTGGCCGCGATGCCGTTTACGTTCTCCTGGCGCACGACGTTCCTATTGAATGTGGCGAGGTCCTCGGCCGACGGCTGGGGGGTGGCGACGGGGTCGTACATGGGGGGCATATCGGGGCCGGTATAAGTGATCCAATAGCAGGAATTCTTGACCAGGTCGAGCGTGTAGGCCTTGTGGGCCACCAGATCGAACCAGTGTTGCGCGTGAATGGCTTTGCCCGCCTTCGTCGTCGCGGTCACATCGACGAATTCCCTGGGACCGAAGCGCGAGACCTTGGCCTCCACCGCGGAGCCGGTCGACATTGCCTCAAGGGCCATGGCCGAAGAGACTGTAAGGGTGTAGGACTGGGGCACAGCAGACTGTGCGGGCAGAAGTTGAACGAGGGGTCCAGCGGCGGATGCCAGCAGGGTAATGCAGAGATTGCGAACGAACATTGCGTCTTCACCGTGGCTTTCTTCGCTCTGTCTTCCGGAGCGACACGAGGTGACAAACGATCCAGACACAAAACGTCCCCGATTGGGGATCGAAGAGATGGTAGGAGCCTCCTCCGCGGGAATGCAAGCGGATTCTTCCTATTTGCAGGAGAGTAAACACCGCAACTGCCGCCGCTGTTCGTGGTCGCCCGACGCGATCCGCCACGGCGGAAGACTTGAGAGTGTCTGCTCTAACCCGCCAGCGCCCTCTTCACTTGTTCGCTCACCACGCGGCCCTCGGCGCGGAGGCCGGCGGCCTGGAGCTTGGCCTGGACGGCCTTGATCACAGAGCCGATCTCTTTGGGGGTGGGCGCCTTCCCGCTGGCGGCAGCCACTTCGGCGATGGCTTCGGTCACCAGCGCGCGCAGGCCGGCTTCGTCCAGGGCTTTGGGCAGGAACTCCTCGATGACCAGGACCTCGGCGGCCTCGGCGGCGGCGAGTTCGGGGCGGTTGCCCCTGGTGAACTGGTCGATCGAGTCGCGGCGCTGCTTGATCATGGTGGCTAGGGCCTGCTGCTCCTCGGCCGGGGTGAGAGCGGCGCGCTTCTCGATGGCTTTGTTCTTGAGGGCGTTCTTGATCAGCCGCAGGGTGGTGGTGCGGACCGCGTTGTGGGCTTTCATGGCGGTGACGATCTGTTGGGTGACGATGAGTTCGAGCGCGCCTGCTTCGGTCATGGGCATTTGCCTCTTGCAGTTGGAGTGAGAGCCGGCGGCGAACCGGCTCAAAGCAGAATTGTACGGCTTAGAGCAGCGAGGCGGGTTGCGATCCGATGGCAAAGTGCGCCAGTGGATTGAGGACGATACCGTTTTGTCCCTGCCGGAAGCGCCTCGGGGCGCGCAGTCGGATTGCACGATGGGTATTTGAAGCTGGATATCGGCTGCTTCGACCGGCTGCAGCGACAACGGAGCTATGCAACGGCCTGTGCATTTGGCCCTCGTTGCCGTGCGCCAAACATGCCGTCCTTACCCCATGGCATGAGGGTCGGGGTTGGTCTTCACGCTCTTGCAGTGGCGTACGTCCGCGCCTTGTACCCAGAAGATTACGTCCTCGGCGATGTTGGTGGCGTGGTCTGCCACCCGCTCCAGGGCGCGGCTGATCATCAGCGCGTTGAGCGCCTGCGGAGCCAGATGGCTCTGTTCTTCCATCACCTTGGTCAGCGATTTGTAGGCCGCCCGGTTCATCGCGTCCACGGCGTCGTCCATGGTGAGTACGGTGAGCGCCATTTCGGCGTCGCCCTCGATAAACGACTGCAGACTCTTGCGCACCATTTCGGCAGCCAGCGACGCCATCCTGGGAATATCCACCGGCAGATCGGCCGCCGCCATCTGCTCCATGTTGCGCACCCGCTCGCTGATGCTCTTGGCCGCGTCGCCCACCCGCTCCAGGTCGGCGTTGATCTTGATGACGCTGAGGATGAAGCGCAGATCGATGGCCATCGGCTGCTCCATGGCCAGCAAATCCAGGGAGGCCTGGTCGATCTCGCGCTCCAGGCGGTTGATGGCGACTTCGCTGCGGCTGACCAGGTCGCAGATGGAGAGGTCGCGCACGCGATAGGCCTCGATGGCGCGCTGGATGGCCTGCTCGGCCAGCCCGGCCATCACCAGCAGTTGCTCTTTCAATTCGTCAAGGCTTTGCTGAAACCGTATGCGTGTCATCCAAACCTGCCTGTGATGTAATCCTCAGTGCGCTTGTCGCTGGGGTTGGTGAATATCTTGTGCGTCGAGTCGAACTCCACCATCCGCCCGTTCAAGAAGAAGCCCGTCTTCTCCGCCACGCGCGCCGCCTGCTGCATGTTGTGGGTCACAATCACAATAGTGTACTGCGACTTGAGCTGGAAGATGAGGTCCTCAATTTTGGAGGTGGAAACCGGGTCGAGCGCCGAAGCCGGCTCATCCATCAGCAGCACCTCGGGGTCCACAGCGAGCGCACGGGCAATGCACAGCCGTTGCTGCTGGCCGCCGCTCAGGCTGGCGCCCGATTTCTTCTTCAGGTCGTCCTTCACCTCGTCCCACAGCGCCGAGTTTTTCAGCGATTTCTCCACGATCTCATCCAGCGCACGATGGTTGCTGTAACCGTTCAGCTTGAGCCCCGCCGCCACATTGTCGTAGATGGACATGGTGGGAAAGGGATTGGGCCGCTGGAAGACCATCCCCACGCGGCGGCGAATCTCCACCGGCTTGCAGTCCTCGTAAATGTCCAGATCGCCGATGCGCACCGTCCCCGTTACGCGCGCAATCGGGTTGGTCTCGTGCATGCGGTTCAGGCAGCGCACAAAGGTGCTCTTGCCGCAACCCGAGGGACCGATCAGCGCCGTCGCGTGGTTGCCCGGCATATTCAGGTTGACGTCCTGCAGGCTGTGATTGGTCCCATACCACGCATTCAGGTTGATTACCTCGATGCCGACGCCCACTTAGCTCGCTCCCTTCAGAACGCCGCGGCTGGTCACGTAACGCACCAGGGAAACCGCAGTCACAATCAATATGATCAAAACCAGAGCCCCCGCCCACGCCAGCCGGTGCCAATCTTCGTAGGGAGACTGCGCATACACCCAGATTTGCAGCGGAAGAGCGGCGATGGGCTGATTCAGGCTGGTGCTCCAAAAGGAATTGCCGAGCGCAGTGAAGATAAGCGGGGCGGTCTCGCCGGCTACGCGGGCAAAGGCCAGCATGCACCCGGTGATAATCCCCGGCGAAGCTGTCTTCACGGTGATCGATAATACCGACCTCCAGTTGGGCACGCCCAGCGCCAGCGCCGCCTCGCGCACCGCATGAGGCACCATCAAGAGCATCTCCTCGGTGGTGCGGCAGACGGTCGGAATCATCATGATCCCCAGCGCCACACCGCCCGAAAAGGCCGAGAAGTGGTTTTGCGGAACCACGATCAGCGCGTAGATCGCTATCCCCATCACAATCGACGGAACCCCATTCAACACATCCGCGGTAAAACGAATGGCGTCTGCGAGCTTGGTTCCTCGCCCGAACTCGGCCAGAAAGATGCCGCCGCCGATGCCCACAGGAACGCCGATCAGGCTGGCGATCCCAAGCAGAATCGCAGAGCCGACAATGGCGTTGGCCATGCCCCCGCCCGCTTCGCCCACCGGCCTGGGAAGCCGCGTGAAGAAGGACAGGCTCAGCGAACTGGCGCCCTTGTAGATCAAATAGACAAAGATGGCCACCAGTGGAGCGACCACCACCACCGTGGCCAGCATTGCCAGTCCAGTGACAACGCCATCCGTCAGCTCCCGGAACATGGACCGCAACTGGTTCCTTCCAGACTTCACCTGCAACTCCCCATTTCCTCCGCTTCAGTTGACCCGCGCCGGCGCGCCCCGCGTAACCGCCCACACCAGCAACTGGGCCAGCGCATTCACCACAATGGTTACGATGAACAGGGCGAGTCCGATCTCGATCAATGCACTGAGATGCAGATTGTCCGAGGCCTCGCTGAACTGATTCGCAATCACCGACGCCATCGAATTGCCGTTCGACAGCAGCGAGCGGTGAATCTCTATGCTGTTGCCGATCACCATGGTCACGGCCATGGTCTCGCCCAGCGCCCGCCCAAGGCCGAGAATAATGGCGCCGACAATCCCGATGCGCGCGTTGCGCAGCACGCCCATGCGGATCATCTCCCAGCGTGTGGCGCCCAGCGCGAGCACCGCCTCTCGCTGCGAGTGCGGCACCGCGGTCATCACTTCCCGCGTCAGCGAGGAGATGATCGGCAGGATCATAACGGCCAGAATCACCCCCGCCGAAAAGAAGCCCAGGCCGGTCGGATTATCGTCGCTGAAAAGGCCAGTCCAGCCCAACAGTCCCACCAGCCACGGATTCACATGTTCCCGCATCAGCGGCACCAGCACGAACATGGCCCACAACCCATAGACCACACTGGGGATCGCCGCCAGCAGTTCAGTCAGGAAGGACAGCGGCCCGCGTAACACGCCGGGGCACATCTCGGTCAGGAAGATCGCTACGCCGATCGCCAACGGAACCGCCATCAGCAACGCCAGGACCGACGTAAGCAACGTTCCGTAGACAAACGGCAGAGCGCTGAACTGTCCGTTCACCGGATCCCAGTAGTTGGGTTGGGGCAGGTTCGAATCCATGATGGCCTTGAAAACGCTGCCGAAGGTGAATCCGGCGGGCCAGGAGAAAAAACCGAGGCCGAACTTGTTCCAGCTCAACTGCGAGCCTTTCACCAATTGAACTGCAATCAACGCCACGATTCCGAAGATGCTCAGTGCGCACAGCACCATCAGCCACTTGAATCCCCGGTCGGCAATCGCCGAGTTGCCCCGTGAAAGCAGAAAGGTGCGAATCGCCGAAGACTCGACTTCGCCCGCCTCCGCGGGTTGTCGGCCGTCGGGAGAATCCGGTTCAGTCTGAAGTTGAACTTGGGAGATACGAATCTCTTCCACAGGGACTTCCACCTTGCTAAGGCTATCCGGCCAAGATGAATATGAGGTTACAACGCCGCAAAATCAGGCGCATACAATCGCAGAATCGCAGCTCCGGAAGCGCTGAGAACGCACCCCGGCTCATCCCTTTTGCGTTAATCCTGTTCATTGGAATCCGGAAAGCCCGATTTGTGCGTCTTGTCCTGACACTTTTCGTCCTCGCCTTCTCCGTTCACGCCCGCCAAGCTGAATCTCTCAGTGCGTGCCCCCGGGCTGAATCGTTACCCTGCCCGGCAAGCTCACAGGCAATTTCGTCTTCAGTGGCAAGGTATGGCCCATGAACCCGGGCGTCGACACCATTGATGCGGTCGATTCATCGTCACTCCACTCTGTCGAATGAAGCCTTGCCAATCGGCGGCGTTCCGGCGTCCCAGGAGGATTCATTTTTTCCAAAACCGCCTGTGCCCATTCGGTAATCGTTAACGGCAAAATCGATATATTAGAGGCGAAACGCTGTTTCCCATTTACGTAAAACGTGTTACAACACGAACATGGCAAAGGGAAGAAGTTCGACGCCGCCGGGACATGTAAACCTGAAAATGCTTGCCGAGCATCTTGGCCTGTCGCAGACCACCGTTTCGCTGGTCCTGAACGATTCGCCTTCAGCCAAGTCCATCCCCCCGGAGACACGCAGACGGGTCATGGAGGCAGCCGAGCGCCTGAACTACCGCCCAAATTACTTTGCCCGCTCGCTCCGCCAAAGCCGCTCCATGAGTGTGGGGGTGCTGGCTCCTGACCTGAGCGAGGGCTA
>Ga0326727_10024702_pt1 | contig 11331 bp, 9 predicted proteins | sample MB2enrmetagenome_FD_207643 | JGI IMG/M metagenome (GOLD analysis project Ga0326727, IMG submission 207643) | Lab enriched peat soil microbial communities from McLean, Ithaca, NY, United States - MB29MY | ecosystem: Environmental > Terrestrial > Soil > Wetlands > Peat | place: USA: New York... | reverse complement strand
CTCTTCGAAAAGCCCATCCTTCCAAAAACCGAAGAGGTCGTAGGCATTCCCGAAGCCGATGTCGTGCAAGGCCTCGTCATCCCTCAAGAGGCCCTTGATAACGTCGTAGTTCCGCCTTATTCCTGGCACTCCGGGGAAGTCGGAGCCGAAGAGGAACTTTCTGCTGTTTCGTTTCATGGATGGAAAGTAATCGAGAAGCTTGCCGGGAGGAAGACCCGACACGTCTATGTAGACATTCTCGAATCTCCTGGCGAGAAACTCCGCGATATGGTACCAGAATCCTCTCCCGCCGTGACAGAGCACGACCTTGAGTCCCGGGAAATCGCTGATCACGTCATCGAAGGTATAGGGATCGGCGAACCGCATCTTGCAGCCTGGAAACACACTCGTGCCCGCGTGGAACATGACGACCATGCCCTCCCGCTGACACCGTTCGTAGACAGGATAAAGCCGCTCGTCATTGGCGAAAAAGAACCCGTGAATGGGATGGATCTTCAGGGCCCTTGCCCCTTGGGCGAGTTGTTCCTCGAAGGAGGCCTCCGGATCAGCGTGGTGATTGGGGTTCAGGTTGGCGATAGGCACCAGCTCCGGGTGGAGCGCGTTGATCTCCTTCGCCCTCTCGAACGGCATGACCCCCGCTGTACCCGGCGAATACTCGGGGATCAGGATGCCGGCCCAGGCCTCCTTCTTGATCGTGTCGCCGTAAGCCTGAGGGAGCTGCTGCCCTGTCTCGTCGTACAGCTCAGGAACGTAGGGACCCGCGTCCATCCATAGTTCGCGCGCCCTTTCTGTCCACTCGAACCGATGGCCCACGTGGCAGTGTATGTCGATGAGCCGTTCCATGTCCCCCTTATCTTAGGGAAAGGCCCGCGAGCGCCCGAAGATTCCGCGCCCCTAGCCCCTTGCCGTTGACACCCCCTATCTTTCCCCTTATCATTATACATGTTTTTGCCTATCCTTTGGGAATTGCGGCAGGCCATGTGAGGATAGCGGGAATCCCTTTTCTGGTGTGGGCTATCCTCTTCCTTTCCCCGATGCAGGTCGCCATGGGAAGCCGTGCAGAACCCGACATGGAAACCCTCCGGCACATGAAGGAGATCGAGTTTGCCCTCATTGAGTACGACAGGGAGGCGCATCCGTATTACGGCTATGTGAAGGGCTCGATTCCCATTCTCATCTCTGCCCCCCACGGGGCGAGACACTTCAGGACGAGTGAGGGGCGCTGGAAGAAAGAGGATGCCTACACCTCTTCCCTTGCCCTGGAGCTCGGCAAGCTGACGGGAGCATACGTCCTCTATCTCAAGAATAAGGCAGGGGAAGACCCCAACGACGATAGAGGCACCGAGTATAAAGAGTTCTTGAAGAAGGTGGTAGAAGAAAACAACATCAGGTTCGTTCTCGACCTTCATGGGGCGGATGGCCGTCGGCCTTTCAAGGTGGATGTGGGGATTATGGACGACGCCGTTGCCCGCTGTTCCTGCCCGACCTTCAGACCGCTTTTCGAGAAGACGTTCGCCGGTTTTGAGCCGGAGCTTTTCAATAAGAATTTCCCGGCCCACAAGGGAGGAACCGTCACCTCTTTTGCCGGGAACAGCCTTGGCATAGAGGCGGCCCAGGTCGAGATCAACGCCCGCTACAGGATCGTGGAAAGCAAGACAACGGGATTCAAAGCCGACCCGGAGCGGGTTCTTTCCATGGTGCGGAGACTCGAAAAGCTCATCCTGGAGATCGACAGGGCTATCGCAGAAGGCCCTTCCCGGGGCTAGACCATCGGTTCCGGCGGGCCTGAATCTTCCCTGTGAGAGGTGGTCTGGAGTATGCGGAACCCCCAGTCGGAGCGGGAGAACAGGTAGAGGCCCGCGATGATCGCCGCAAGAACCGCCCCCGCGAGCCAGAGGTTGTACGCCCTTTGAAAGTAAAGAGTCCCCACCCCTATTTTGGGGGTTGTAGCTGGGGCGATGGGAAGGCCGTGCTGTTGCGCGAGCTGTTTGACATTCTCCAGATGGATAACGGGTATGTCCGCCTGGAGGAGCCGGCGTATCACCGAGTCCACGTTGGTCGGCGCTATGGAGCTCTCTTTCAGAAGGCCGGATTCGAGGGAAAGCTTGGAAGGCCTTATGCCCGCGGAAACCACCCCGCCGCCCACGTTGATGTACGCCTTCGGTGGCGGTCCTCTGAAGTAGATGGCCATGCGCTCGTCGATGTCTGCCTTGATGCTCGGCACGGGAAGCATGGGCACGTCATTCCTCTTCAGGGCCTTGATGACGTATTCCCGTCCCCTTTCGGTCATCTCTCTGCCTCTGTCCCCCCTTCCTCCCATGGAGGCTGCCACGGAGCGGAAAGGGAAGATCCCCTCCTTGTAAAGAACCGATTCCATGTCTATCCACAGGAACTCCGGGTTGTTTGCCCCCCCACTGAGAGGCACTCGCGGAGGAGATGATGACAGGCTTCAAATCGAGGACCTTGAGGGCTGCGCCGACCGCGACGTGAGCAGATTTCTCGAAGACCCCGATGTGCGTTCGCTCTCCTGTATAGAGCCTTGCGCCTATGGGCGTCGTACCTGCGAGGGCCCACGCGACATCTTCTTCTGTCGGGCCCATTACATCGAGATGGTCGGCCCTTGCGTTGGTGATGACCCCGTGGGTTGCCTTGAGAAACCTTGATTCGCTCAACCATTGCAGATGCGGCTGCAGGGCCATGCATTCCACGACTATGGCTTGGGCCGCATAATGGGCGGCAATGGAGAGTATCCGCACCTGTTCTATCACATTCGCGCCTGCGGGCCGGAACACCGGGTATTCCGAGGCATCGGGGAGCACCATCCTCGCGAGGGTACCGGTTGTTTTGGCGCAGGTAACGATGCCTCCCTCCCGCAGCCCTCCGGCAATGAGTCGGGTGACGCTCGACTTGCCCCTCGTGCCGTTCACGTGAATGCGTATCGGAATCGACGAAAGACTGCGCCTGTGAAGAGCGGCCTCGAAGAGTCCGGCCAGTAGGAGCACGAGAATGACCAGTGAGATTACGACGACCCCCACAGCCCCTCCCTTGCGAATGCCAACCTGTTCGGCGCCTCTGTCTCGGCCATGGGAATAGTATAAGTATTCGAGAGCCGATCGGCTGATACCTCGTGCGCGAAAGATCGCTCTTTTCGCGATGGGGCCGCCATTCCGACGGGCTGGTCGCATGGATGCTCCCTTTCTTTCAAAAAGGGGGTGCTAGAAGAGTTCTACATTCTGTTCGAAATGGGCTTCACTATTTATGGCAGACTGTGCTATCAATAGGTCCTCGGTCTCTTCCTGACCAAGTTTGCTGAAGGATTGGTGCACGCTGCGCTCGCTGAGCATCGTGTAGTTTCTTTCCAGGTTCTTCAGCGTCTCGAGCCCCTCGGCGCCCCCTCCTTGCGGAAGCAGGGTCGCCGATTGCGTGATTATGGAGCCAAGGATGCTTACCGCATTCTCTATTCTCCCGGCAAATTCGTCCTGCACCGTTATCCCGTTGGCAGCCGATTCTATGTCCGTTGCCAGCTTCCTCCCTTCTTTCTCGATGGAGGCCAAAAGGGAGAGGGCCGTGCCATTGGCGGCCCGAAGACCGCGAAGGAGCGTGTCCAGCTCTTTCAGCAGACCGCTCGTCTCGCTCGCCTGGTCGCCGGAGCTGATGCTCGTTTGGCTGCTCAAAGCCTTTACGGTGGAGACTATCTGCTTCAGTACGTCGGAGGCCGCGGTCTTGCAGGACCGGGCATCTATCGACAGCTTCTGTATGGCCTCCGAGATGACTCCAAGAGGCGCGCCTTCCGCTCCCGTGTGGGCGGCCTTGATCCGCGCGTTTATTGCTATGAGTTCTATGTCCAGGCCTATTTCCTCGATCTCATCCATGAACCTCGACATCTCCCCTACAGTGCCGCTGAGGCCTTCCACGACGTCCGATAGTTCGCGAATGCCGTCGCCAATCTCTCCGAAGCACGCTATGGCCGAGGACATCTCGGCCTCTATCATCGAAAAGAACGATGACGACGTTTCGCCTTCGACACCGGCCAGCTTCTCGACATGCCCATATATTCCCTTGATGGTGCGCCCTATGTCCGTCAGGTTGTCAATAATGTTGGACGCGGCACCGGTGAATTGTGCCCGCGAGTCGATGAGCTGAGCCTCTTGCAGCTTGCACATAGTCTGCGCTTCCATGGCGAGCCTCGCGATTCGGCCGTCCCCGGGCTCGCACGCCCCGGAATCAACCACTCCGGCGAACCTATCGGCCGCGAGGTCGAGCGCTTCCTTCACATGCTCCACTTGTTGGCGCGTTATGTCGTGAAACTGAATTGAAGAGACCACTTCGCCGATACTGCTGGTGATTGTCTTCAACTCGGCGGATATCTGATGTGCGGTCTCCGTGGATGACGCGTTCTTCTCCGTCAGTGATGTGAGGGTTCCACGGGTCTTGTCGAGCACGGAACGGACTTTCTCTTTTTGGCGGGCCTCGAGGGCGAGAACTCCGGAGAGCGTCTGTTTCACCAGGGAACTCAAATATCCTGCCCTTGCGGCTATGTCGGCGGAACTTGAGTTGATCAGAACGGAGAGTCTTTCCACATCTTCGGCGATCGTCACGAAATCGTGACCCTCCTCCTGGAGCTGAGCGCTTTCGATTTTTGTCGATATGCTCAATATCCCTAAGGTCTTTACTATCTTCTTAAAACCCAGCATCGGCTTGTGTATGCTTTCCGTGATGTGTTGGATGTCTAGAAGCACTCGCGCGTCCCTGCTGAATTCATCTTCCGTTTGCGCCATCAAGCCGTTTGACCGCGCCAGGAGATTTTGGAGCCCCTGTATCGCTGCGGATGCTTCGTCTCCTGAAAAGCTGCCCACGACAGCGGACGAGGTCGTCGAGATCTCGCGGGCACGATCATAGAAGTCGGCGAGCTTGTGGCCTACTGAGAGAAAGGCGTGCTCCGTCGCATCGCCGAGAGCCGAAAGATCATGGCCCACGCCCCTGAGTTGATCTTCCCACAGGCGATAGCGCTGCGCGTCTTCGCCGCCAGACGTCGGGATAAGTACGTTTTCCTTCGACATGGCTCGATGTTTCCTCAATGGAAAAGATTTCCGGGCCCATCCTGGATCCGGATCCGGTCAAACCTTCATAGAAGTAATATCGGCACACTGGGGATTTTTGTTTAGGATTAGTTGCCGCAACGATCGTGCTCTAGGGGCCTATGTTGCATACAAACTGCCGTAAATTAGGATGGATTGACAGGGCTCTCCAGTCAATGTAGTCTAACTCCTAGGTCGCACGGCCGTGATCGATGGGTCCGTATGGGAAGAATACTCATTGTAGATGACGAATACTCAGTAAGGTTCGCCTTGTCGGAGGTCCTGAGGAAGAACGATTTTGCGACCCTTGAGGCCGGAAGCGGCCGGGATGCGATCCGAATCCTCAAGGAAGGCGACGTCGATCTCGTTCTCCTCGATCTTGCGATGCCTGAAATGGACGGCATCGAGACGCTTCAAGAGTTAAAAAGAATAAAGCCCGGTGTGCCCGTGATTATCGTCACCGGCCGCGGGGATATCGCGGCCGCAGTCCGGGCGACTAAGCTCGGGGCATATGATTTCCTGTCCAAGCCGCCGCAGGTTGACAGGCTCATTGTCACTATCCGGAGGGCATTGGAAAGGTCCGAGCTGCAGCAGCTCTTGAGTCAGCTCGATCGGTCCGTGGGAGCATCCCTTGAATGGATATTCGGCAAGAGCACGGCCATGAAAGTGGTCATCGATCAGATCCGCCAAGTGGCGTGGAGCAATTTCTCGGTGATCATCCAGGGCGAGACAGGTACCGGGAAATCTGTTGCCGCAGAGGCCATTCATAATTTGAGCCGGAGGGCGGACCAGTCATTTCAGGTTGTGGACGTTGGTGTCATACCGGAGACGCTGATCGAAAGCGAGCTGTTCGGCCACGAGAAAGGCGCCTTTACCGGTGCGGACAGAAAGAAGCAGGGGTTCTTCGAGCATGCCAACCGTGGCACGATCTTCATCGATGAGCTGGAAAACATTCCTCTCAGCGTGCAGGGCAAACTGCTCAGGGCGGTGGAAGAGAAAAGGATCTACCCCTTGGGGAGCGCGAAACCGACGGATACGGACGTTCGCCTCATCGTGGCGACGAACATGGACCTCAAGAAGCTGGTAAGAGAAAAGAAGTTCAGGGAAGATCTGTTTTTCCGTCTCAATGAATTCACGATCACCCTGCCGCCCTTAAGGGAGAGGGTCGGCGACATACCCTTTCTGGCGGTCAAATTCCTCGTAAGGGCCTCGGCAGAGCTGAATAAGCAGATGTACGAATTGGATGAGAATGTGGTGGACATCCTCATGCGGTACCCCTGGCCCGGCAACGTGAGGGAGTTGAAGAACGTTATCAGGAGGGCCGCTCTGCTCTCTGACAACGGCATTATCAAGGCGGAACACCTGGAGTTGCTCATCGAAGAGAAGGTGGACGCCAAAGAGGAGCTTCCCTTCCTCCCTCTCAAGGAGTTGTCCGCCATGGCAGCAAAGGATGTTGAGAAGCGGGCCATAAAGCGCGCCCTTGCGATGACGAACGGCAACAAGTCAAAGGCGGCCTCCATTCTTGAGGTCGACTACAAGACCCTCCTTACCAAGATCAAAGAGTACTTCTAGGCTAGTCCCCACAGTTTGCCGCCGTTGTTCTGCCGTGGGCTATGGAACCGCTTCCATACTCTAGGGAGCCGAGTCCACACTCTTTCCGTCTCTTGAAAGAGGTACATACCGATAATCACAAATAGTTATCATCTGGCATCACTCTTGCTTGAATCTTTGAGCGGGCTCTTTTTTCCGGGTTTTCCAAAGCGGGCCATACGAGTTCTGCCGGGAGATTCCAAAGGAGGCTAAAATGAAGACACTCATAGTAGAAGATGAGCCCACGAGTCGTCTGTTGTTGCAGGCTATCCTCTCCGGTTATGGGGATTGCGACGTCGCAACGGACGGGGAAGAGGCCGTGGAGGCCTTCAGGTCCGCGTTCGAACAGGGCGTACCCTACGATCTCGTATGCATGGACATCATGATGCCGAAATTGGATGGCCACGAAACACTCGCGAAGATAAGGAGCATAGAAAAAGAGGGGAATGTTCCGGTTCAGGAAGCTGTTAAGGTGATCATGACAACCGCCCTAGGGGACCCGAAAAACGTCGTAAAGGCCCTCTACGGCGAAGGAGCAGGGTCGTATCTTGTGAAGCCCATCGGCAAGCAGAAGCTTCTCGAGGAACTGCGCTGCATGGGCTTAATAGAATAGAAAACCAAAGGAAACGGCCCACGTAGGTGGTCGCTCCCGGACAAAGAAGCGGCCTAAAAGACCGGAACGGACGGTCAGAAGGCGCCTGGCCAAAGAGGCGAGACCTATTTTAAGCAGGTCAAGCGCTCATGTTTCCCGTAGCAATGGACCAGCTGTCGGTCCGAGTTCTCTAGCGCGAGCCGTGGAGGGCGCGTACGTCTCCCGCCCGTGGGAGTCAACTATTTGGAGCGAGGCGTCCTCGATGGTTTTTTCGGCTGTTTTGGAGCGCCCGCCACACCCGGCTTGGGTGTTTTCTCCTTCTTCTTCACTGCGCCTTCCCCCTTCACAGCCGCTTTTTTTGGCGGGGCGACCTTCCGGCTTCCTTCCGCCCCTCGCTCCATTCGCCTGGCTTTTACGATGATTTCGGCTTCAATCCAATGCTCTTTGTCTTTGCCGTGCTGTCTTCCGTCCCTTTCGAAAAGCTCGTAGGCGACCTTTGCTATCTCGTCATTTAAGTCCATAACCCCTCCGAAGATGTCTTTTCTTAAAGGTCCTACATGTAAAGTACCGTAGGTCCCCATCAATGTAAACACTATTCTGCGAATCGTGCAACGACTATTGCCGAAGCGAAAAGGGCCTTTTTTGTTGCTCCCCCTTTTGCCTCTATGCTAACTTGTTGGTTGAGATGAGAGCCCTTTTCTTTGATGGCCTCGTGCTTCACCTCATCGACAATTACCGACAGCCCCAGCCGGAAGAGAACGAAGCGCTGATCCGCGTTCTTATGGCAGGCATCTGCGGCACCGATATGGAGATCATGAAAGGCTACAAGGGCTTCAAGGGTGTTCCCGGGCACGAGTTCGTGGGCGTGGTGGAGAAGGTGAACGGGGGCTACTCGAACCTGGTGGGCAAGAAGGTTGTGGGTGAAATCAACCTGGGATGCGGCGTGTGCGACCTCTGCCTGAGGGGTCAGGAGAAGCACTGCCCCGAAAGAAAGGCGCTGGGCATCAGCGATAAGGACGGGGTCTTCGCCGAATACATGGCCCTTCCCCTGAGAAATCTCTGGGAGGTCCCGAGCGGCGTAACTGATGAACAGGCGGTCTTTACGGAACCACTGGCTGCCGCTTTCGAGATCGCAGAGCAGGTGCACGTGAAGCCGACCGACAGGGTTCTCGTGCTTGGAGACGGGAAGCTCGGACTCCTGGCCGCCCTCGTCCTTGCCCAAGGGGGGGCGGATATCGTACTTGCCGGAAAACACGAAGAGAAACTCGCCATCGCGAGGCAGCAGAGAATAAAGACGAAGGGGGCTGAAAAACTGTCGAGGAGAAAGGCCTATGAGATAGTCATCGAGGCGACAGGCTCTGTTTCCGGAATAGAGGTGGCTCTCGATGTGGTGAGGCCCCGGGGGACCATCGTCTTGAAGAGCACCGTCGCGGAAGACACGAAGATCAATCTCACCCAGGCGGTGGTCGACGAGGTTACCATCGTCGGGTCACGGTGTGGTCCATTCCCGCCCGCCATCGCGGCGCTTGCGGGGGGTCGCATTGACGTGGGACCCCTCCTTTCAGCCGTCTACCCATTCTCGGAGGCACTCAAGGCCTTTGAAAAAGCCGCAGAGAAGGAGGTGGTGAAAGTCCTCCTCGACTTCAGGAAAGAGCGATGAGGCGCTCTTGCCCGTTCTGGTGGCTTCTCGCTGCAGCGCTTCTGGCTTTTTCCTGTGCCCGGCCGGCCATTCATTCCGAGATGGCCGCGCACTCCCCACCGGCGTCTTTCGAAGAGACTCCAGCGCCCAAGGTACAGGCCGAGGAGGCATTGCCTGTCCCGCCCTCCGCCTTATCCGGCGATCAAGGGCGGGACAATGAAAAGCGGCTTCAGCCGGTAGAGATAGATGACATCATCGACACCCACCCTGCCGCGCCCGTGCTCTGGGGCGTGTCCGTGCGGTCCCTGAGCACCGGCGAATCCCTACTGGCACGGAACGAGAGGAAGCTTTTCACCCCAGCCTCCAACATGAAGCTACTGACCACGGCGGTTGCCCTCACCCGGCTGGGGCCTGATTTCAAGTATACCAGCGGCCTTTATTGGAAAGGGAAAAGGAAGAAGAATGTCCTGGAAGGGGACGTATTCTTCAGGGGGAGTGGGGATCCCACCATTTCCGAGAGGTTCCAGGGAAAGGCGACAGCCGTATTCGAGGAATGGGCCGATACGCTGAAACAGCAGGGTGTGCGAGAGATCCAAGGAGACCTGGTCGGGGACGACAGTCTCTTCGACGACCGGAGCCTCGGTCTCGGTTGGGCATGGGACGACGAAATGATAGCGTTCTCAGCCCGGATCAGCGCACTCTCCTTCAATGACAACTGTTTCGAGGCGACTCTCCTGCCGGGGAAAAAGGCCGGTGATCCGGCTGAGATCTCCATCAGTCCGGAAACGGCTTACGTAGAGTTGACGAATGCCGTCAAAACCTCGAGCCGGGACGGAGACCCGGAGCTTGAAGCCAGGCGTGCCTTCGGGTTGAACAGGATAGTGCTGTCGGGCGAAATAAGTCTCTCCTCCGGACCCCGGAGCCTCCGGTTCAGCGTCGCAAATCCGGCACTCTACACGGTCACGGTGTTGAAGGAGGTCTTTGAGGCGAAAGGCATCCGGGTTCGAGGCAGGGCCATCGACATAGGACATTCGGGAAAGCCGGTCCCCGATTACGGGACGATGAGGGCGATTGCCTCGCGCCAATCGGAACCCCTAAGCGAGATTATCGAACACGTGAACAAGCGCAGCCAGAATCTCTATGCGGAACTCCTCTTCCGCACCCTCGGAGCGATCTGGCGGGGCCGGGGCACGACGAAGAACTCGGTTGAGGTCGTTCTGGAGTCGCTGGCCGCCATGGGGATTCCAAAGGACTCCCTTGCCGTGTACGATGGGTCCGGTCTTTCGCGTCTCAACCTGGTTGCGCCCGCCCAGGTAGTGCAGGTACTCGACTACATGTCCCGCCACCCCTACTTCGAGTACTATTACCGGTCCCTGCCGGCCGCCGGAGTCGATGGGACGCTGATCAAACGGATGAGGAACACACCGGCCGAGAACAACGTGAGGGCGAAAACCGGGACCCTCACGCACGTGGCAGCCCTGAGCGGCTATGCGACGGGCGGGTCGGGGAGCCTTCTCGCCTTTTCCATCATGAGCAATAACTCCCTGAGCTCTCCTTCCGAGATGCGCGCCCTGCAGGACGCCATCTGTGAAAGACTCGTTCGTGCGACGGAAAGCCGTTGATGTGAGCTATCTTGAGCCCCCAATCCTCCTCGCCTTCGCGCTATTTCTCCTGGGTCCCGCCGTCGGCGAGCTCTCTTGAGGGGAAGTCGTCTTCGCGGACATCGGGGTGTACGATGCAGTTGGTCCCTATCCTCGAATGGGACGGAATGGACGCCCTTTTACCGATGAGGGTGAGACCGGAATAGACGTGGTCGGGAAAACGGGCGTTGGCAACGCGAGGGTTCCCCTGCCCGATAACGCTCTCTTCCGCTATGGATGCCTCCTTGTCGATTATGGATCGCTCGATCCTCGTTCCTTTTCCTACCTTCGCGTCGTGCATGATGATCGAGTCCTTGACGAACGCCCCCTTCTCTATGATGACGCCGGGGGAGAGTATCGAGTTCTCCACGCTGCCCAGGATCACGCAGCCGGGTGAGACCGCGGCGTTGGCGACGTGGGCCGACCCGATGATCCGGACGGGCGGCCGGTCGTAAGGGGGTTGATCGGCCGACTGGTTTGTCCGTATGCCGCACGCCTCGGGGTTGAGACCGGATCCTGGTCTCAGCAGATCCATGTTCGCGTCCCAATAAGCGTCTATGGTCCCCACATCCCGCCAATAACCCTCAAAAGGGTAGCCGAAAACCTTAGCTCCCTTCAGTGCCCTCGGGATGATCTGGCTTCCAAAGTCCTCTTCCTTGGTCTCGCTTAGGGTTGTCACCAGGTAATCCCTGTCGAACACATATATGCCCATGGAAGCGAGGTTCGATCGCGCCCTCTTGGATTTTTCCTCCCAGTCGACGATCCTGTTCTCTCCGTCCAGGGTGCCCGTGC
>Ga0326727_10024701_pt1 | contig 11331 bp, 10 predicted proteins | sample MB2enrmetagenome_FD_207643 | JGI IMG/M metagenome (GOLD analysis project Ga0326727, IMG submission 207643) | Lab enriched peat soil microbial communities from McLean, Ithaca, NY, United States - MB29MY | ecosystem: Environmental > Terrestrial > Soil > Wetlands > Peat | place: USA: New York... | reverse complement strand
CGCCACGTGCAAACGGACCGGCTCCGGCGTGTGCCCGTCGTCGTCGAGAAAGTCTTCCGCCGTGTACGTGCCGGCCGGAATCTTTGCCAACGCTTCTTTCATCAGCCGAGCGGAGTATGACTGCAAGGCCTCCAGATAGAATCCGGTCCGCGTGTTTCCATATCTTTGCAGCAGTTCTTGCAGGCGGCGCTCGCCCAATCGGCAGGCCGCAACCTGGGCCATCAAATCGCCCTCGCGTTCACGGGGCGTCCGGACGTTGGCGAGGAGAATGGAAAGGACATCTCGCTGAATCTTTCCTTCGCGCGCCAGCGCCACGGGCGGGATGCGCAGACCTTCCTGATAGATTTCCTGACTGAGCCCCATGGAGGCGGGCTGCGCGCCGCCGACGTCGGCATGGTGGGCGCGATTGGCAACGTAAAAGCTGGGCCTGTTTCGCGTTTGTGCGAACTGTGCCCCCACCGGCGTTTGTAGGGCCGAACGGCGTTCGGCCTTGGGGCGAGCGCCGCTCGCCCCTACGTCCTGCGCCCACACCGGCATCACCAGCGTGATGTCCGGCAGGTGAGTGCCACCCGCGTACGGATCGTTCAGCATGGCAATGTCGCCGGGGCCCAGCTCCAGCGCGTTCAAGGCGGCGGCGACGGACATCGGCATCGAGCCCAAATGCACGGGCATGTGATCACCCATGGCCACCACGCGGGCCCGCCCATCGAAAACTGCGCAGGAATAATCGCGGCGTTCTTTGATGTTGGGTGAAAAGGCCGAGCGGCGCAGGGCGGCGCCCATCTCCTCCGCCGTGGAGTGGAAGAGGTTTTTGAAGATTTCGAGTTCTGCGGCGTCAACGCGCATTAGGTTAAATCCCTGAGGAGTAGCAAGCGACTTGCAACCTATGTGGGGAGACCTCGCCTGCCCATTCAAGACAAATCATGGTTTGCGCCTGCGCGAAGCGCTTTGGGGTGCGGTAGCAGCAGCTACCGCTTTCCGCCTTTGCTTCATACCGCAATCGCGCAACAGCCAGAACGAGAAAGGTGGTAGCTGCTGCTACCGCACTCCAAAGCTTCGCTCAGAATGCCGGTAGGGAAGCGTCTTCCCGCAGACTGTTCAGCCCCACCCTTCCAAACCCGTGATAAGAAATTCGGGATAAAATCACCGTCCCCTCTCCAAAATCAGATTCAGGTGTTCGTCAACTTTACATGTGAAATCCGGCGGCACCACGGTGGTCGCGCTGTACTCAACGATCACGGCGGGCCCGCGCAGTCCAGCGCCGGCAGCAAGACGCTGGCGCTCATAAATCCCCGTCGGGTGCGGCTTCGCTCCGAACCATACGGGCTTGGTCTTGACGAGGGCTTCCTGCGCTTGACGCGCCGGGCCGGATTGCAGCTTTCGCGAGCGAGATTTGGGCGTGGGAATCACCAGGCGAAGGCGCAGGTTGACGATTTCCAAAGGCCGCTCGGGATAAGCATAGCCGTAAGCCTTCGCGTGCTCGCGGTGAAAATTTTGGCGAAAGCCCGTGGTGAAGGGAACGGACAATTCATAAGATTGCCCCTGGTACCGCAGGTCCAGGCGGTGGGAAGGCCGAGCACGGTCCGCGTTGAACCCCTCGCGGCGAAGCTCGGAAAGAGCCATGCGATGGAGGCGCGCGAAGCGGCGATCGATCTGATGAAGCAGCGCGCGCATTGGTGATTGCCCGCCGGCGGGCACAGGTAACAGAACAGACTGCGACACGTCCCGGACCACATCGGAGAGCAGGATTCCCAACGCCGAGAAGGCTCCGGGATTCGGCGGAACGATGACCGCCGGCAAACCGAGAGCGCGCGCCAAATCGGCGGCGTGCAGTCCGCCTGCGCCTCCATAGCAGATGAGCGAGAAATCGCGCGGATCGTAACCGCGCTCAACAGAGATGACCCGCAGGGCTTTTTCCATGGTGGCATTGGACACCGACACGATGCCGGCGGCGAGCTTGACCGCGGAGGCGAAGCCCGCAAGGCGCGCCGGGCCGGCGAGGAACTTCTCAAAACCGCGCTCGGCGGCTTGCGCATCGAGGTCAAACGTTCCCCCCAGAAAATGCTCGGGGTCGAGCCGGCCCAGGATGAGGTTGGCATCGGTCACGGTGAGTCCCGTGCCGCCGCGCCCGTAGCAAATCGGTCCGGGGGTAGCGCCCGCGCTTTCAGGTCCCACGCGCAGCGCGCCGCCCGCGTCAATCCGCGCCAGGGAGCCACCGCCCGCGCCTACGGAATGCACATCGAGTACGGGGACGGCAACGGGCAGCCCGGCAATCGAGGTCTCGTGGGTTGTGCGCGGCGCGCCGTCCAGCAGGCAAACGTCCGTGGAGGTTCCACCCATGTCAAGACTGATGGCGCGCGCGAGGCCGATTTGCTGCGCCAGCCACGCGGAAGCCACCACGCCGCCCGCCGGTCCGGAAAGAATGGTGCGGACGGGCTGCTCCCCCGCACGCGCCGCCGTGGAAATGCCACCGTTCGACTGCATCACATAAATACGTTGGTGTAGGGGCACGCCATGGCGTGCCCGTACGATGCCGTGGCGTGCCCCTACGGCGCGCATCCGCTGCTCCAGGTTGTGGAGATACGTGCCCATGCGCGGGGCGAGATAGGCGTTAATGACCACGGTGGAAAGACGTTCGAACTCACGGAATTCCGGCAGGATTTCGTGCGAGATGGAAAGCGGAAGACCCAAGCTCATAAGCGCTGCGGCCACGCGCCGCTCGTGAGCGGGGTTGGCGAACGCGAAAAGGAAGCAGAGCGCCAGCGAATCCGCCCCGGAGTTCTTCACCCGCCGCCGCAAGCGGCGAATTTCAGCGTCCGAGATCGGCAGAAGGATCTTGCCGTCGGCCGCTATCCTTTCCTTTACGCCGAAACGCCAGGCGCGCGGCACTAGCGGCGGCTCACGCTGTACGTTCAGATCATAGAGGCTCGGGCGGGCCTGCCGGCCAATTTCCAGAAGATCTTCAAAGCCCGCCGTGGTGATCAGCGCCACGCGCGCGCCGCGCCGCGCCAGCAGGCTGTTTGTGCCGACCGTAGTTCCGTGAATGACTTCCAGCACCGATGGCGCAGCTTTCTTTCTTCGCGGCGGCTGATCCTCGTTGCTGCGGCTGTCGACAGGGATTTTCTCTCCCGCCAGTTGCAGGACTCCTTGGACGATGGCGCTGCTAGCATCGGCGGGAGTGGAGAAGACCTTCAGGATTTTGACCCGCCCGCCGGCCAAGACCACGCAGTCCGTGAAGGTGCCACCTGTATCTACTCCGATACGCATAGATTGACGCAGAGTCGAAAGCCTCCGTTTGCCTTCCACTCTTCTCGACATCCCGTCTAACCCCTTCCTTAGGCCACGTTATCGATGCGCCTGTGGGGCGCCCGCCATCAAGGTCAAACCGTAGGTCATGGGAATTACAATGTTGGTCCTGCGAAGAAATCGCCGGGCACGATCCACTGCCAACTCGCCCTGGCAGGAGACCTTTTCCAGGAGTTGTGCATGATCTTGGAAGTGTTGCTCGGCGTGGAATGCCTGATGGCGTACACAGCCGAAGTGCGCCAGCGCGTTGGTACTTCGCCGCACTTTGTCCTCCTCCACCGCATGGAATGCCCATGTGGAATCCGGCAGATGGTCAAAGATCAGAATATCGGGAGCCAGATTGGAAGCGTGCCGCAAAGCATCCTCGGGATCGTCCATTTCATGCAGGGAAAACTCGAAGTACACAACATCTCCAGAGAGCGAAGTTTCGCAAAAATCCGCATTGACGATTTCCACTTGATTTTGCAGCCCCTGAGCGACGACCCTCGCCTCCAACTGGCGTATGGCGGCAAGGTCCTTGTCAATGGCGATCAGTTTCTTGGTTCCGCGGCCAAGCTCGATAAGCTGGCCGCCACCAGCTCCGACCGCCAGGACCTCCTTGCCGGAAAAATCATAGAACTCCCGGATGTTCTGCATGATTTGCTTGTAGTCAGTAGCCATGGGACACCTTTGCATTCTCGTGGGCAGCATATCATCGCGTAGGATTGCTGTGAAATAACTGGTTCTCGTGGGCAAGTAAGCAGCCACGCTGCCACGGCGGCGACCTGAACGGCAAGTCCGCGCTATGCTTGCTTCGTGCCCAGGGGAAACGACGCGTGCGCGGTAAGGGAGACGCCGGCGCGCTCATCGGCTAGGAGTTTGTAGTAACCGGCGGCGGCAATCATGGCCGCGTTGTCGGTGGAGAGGGCAGGGGAGGGGAAGAAGACTTGGAACCCCTTGCAGCTCTCGGTGAAACGCTGGCGAAGCAGGGAATTGCACGCTACGCCCCCGGAGACAAAGATATTGTCGACGCGGGAGTCCTCGGCAGCGGCCAGCGTGCGCTCCACCAAGTCCTGAACCACGGCACGTTGGAAGCTCGCGATGAGGTCAAGCGTTGCCTGCGTACAATGGCCGCGAAGGTCGTCAAGGGTTGTGTTTTCCACCGTCTTGCGCCAAGCGCGACGCTCTTCCGCCTCGCGCGCCAGTTCCGTGCCGCGCACGCGGTAGAGCACTGCGGTCTTAATTCCGGAAAAACTGAAATCCAGCGGATTCCCCTTCATTTTGATGTGGCCGAAATCCACCGCGTAGGAATCGCCGAATTGGGAGAGTTTATCAATCACCGGCCCGCCGGGATACCCCAGGGCAAGCAGTTTGGCAACCTTGTCAAAAGCTTCGCCCGCGGCGTCGTCGCGCGTGTGGCCAAGCTGGGTGTAATTGAAGCGCGGGGAGGTTCGCTGCGCGCTCGGCGAACCGGGCGTGACGTAGAACAAGCTGGTATGGCCCCCGGAAGCCACCAGCGTGACGGCGGGGAGCCGCGCTTCCGGCAGGGGCTTGCCGGCGGCGCGGTCCATTTTATTTTCAAGCAGCACGGCGTGGATGTGCCCTTCCAGGTGATTCACGCCGACCAGAGGTTTGTTCAGGGACAACGCCAAAGCTTTGCCGTAAACCAGTCCTACCAGGAGCGAGCCGATCAAACCCGGCCCCTCGGTGACGGCGATCGCGTCCACATCGTGCAGGGTCACCTCGGCCTGCCGGCAGGCCTCGTCCACCACCGGCTCGATGGCGCGCAAGTGTTCCCGCGAGGCGAGTTCCGGAACCACCCCTCCATATTTTTCATGCGTCAGGACCTGGGAGGCCACCACGCTCGCGCGAATCCTCTCGCCGTCGGCCACCACGGCTGCCGCCGTTTCATCGCAACTCGATTCAATTCCCAGGACCAACATCACATTGATGATTGTCGATTGCCGATTGCCGATTGTCAATTCCCGATGGACGAATGCCGATTGGCAACAAAGAAATCATCTTCCGCTGTCAATTGACAATCGTCAATCGACAATCGGCAATTCTTTGACGAGGCGGGAAGCGAAGGGATAAACTAAACATCACCAGGGAAACCCTGTGGCCTTGAAAGCACAAGTCGAGCGAGGAAACATGCGGATCCACAAAGCGGTGTTACCGGTAGCAGGTCTTGGCACGCGCTTTTTGCCGGCAACCAAAGCCCAGCCCAAGGAAATGTTGCCGATTGTTGACAAGCCGCTGGTGCAGTATGCGGTTGAGGAAGTGGCTGCTTCCGGCATCCCCATGGTGGTGTTCGTTACGGGGCGCGGCAAGAAGGCTATCGAAAACCACTTCGATCTCTCTGCCGAGCTTGAGCAGGAGCTGGCAGGGAGAGGGAAGGAGGATCTTCGCCGCCAACTCCGAAAGATTTCCGGCATGGTGCGCTTTGCCTATGTGCGGCAGCAAATCCCCAGAGGATTAGGTGACGCTATCCTGACCGCGCGCGACGTGGTAGAAGATGAACCTTTTGCGGTGCTGCTCTCCGACGACATCATTGTGAATGAGATTCCCTGCTTGAAGCAGATGTTGAGCGTTTATGAGCGCTTTGGGCACAGCGTTATTGCGATTCAGCGGGTTCCCCGAAAGTCGGTTTCCAGTTACGGGATCATTCGCGGGCATTTGGTGCCGGATCGTGAGTGCCAGGGACGGCTTTACCAGATTGAGGATATGATCGAGAAGCCGTCACCCTCAGAAGCCCCGTCAAACTTGGCGGTGATCGGTCGTTACATCCTGACCCCGTCGATCTGGAAGGCCCTTTCCAGCGTCGATCCTGGCGCAGGGGGGGAAATTCAACTCACGGATGGTCTGCGGCGGCTCCTCGCCACGGAACCCGTTTACGGATATGTCTTCGAGGGTAAGCGATACGACGCGGGTGATAAGCTCGGCTTCCTGCAAGCCACCGTGGAAATTGCGCTGCAACGGCCTGACCTGGGCAAGGCCTTCCGCCGCTACCTCAAGTCACTGCACATTTAGGTGCCAGGTGTCAGGTGCCAGGTGTTAGGTGCCAGGTGTCAGGTGTCAGGTGCCAGGTGTTAGGTGCCAGGTGTCAGGTGTCAGGGATTGGGACATCGGCGGTTCTTCCTAACGCATGGCGCCAATCGAGGTTTGCAAAATAGAATGACAGCTTGCGCTGCTCCAGAAGCTGAATGTCACTTTATTTTGCAAACACCTGTAAAACCTGGCATCTGGAATCTGACACCTGACACCTGTTCTTACTCCTTGCTGGGGCTGGCCTTGGCGGGTTCACTCGGCTTGCTGGATTCCTTTTTCTTCTTTTCTGTTTCTTTCTTTTCTGTGGGTGGGGAAGAATCGCCAGACGAATTGCTGCTGGCAGCGGACGACTTCTTCGCGTAATCGGTGACGTACCAACCCGATCCCTTGAACCGGATGGCCGGCGACGAGATGAGGCGCTGGAGCTCCCCTCCACAAATCTCACAGGTCGTCAGGATCGGATCCGAGAATTTCTGGATTTTCTCCACCCGTCGCCCACACTTATTACACTCATACTCGTAAAGCGGCAAGCAAGCCTCCTGGTTGGTGAAGACTCTAGTAAATTATAGCGCGCCGTAGCGAAACCGTCAAAAGGCTGTCAGGAGACAGATGGTAGACGGGATACGGTAGACGGTAGACAGCGGAAAGAATTCCACACCGCGACCCTGCATCCCGTATGCCGTCTACCGTCTACCGATTTCTGACTCCAGCTTCCACTCCACTTGCGACAGAACTCCACCCAGGATACGCGCATCGTTGCAGGTGAGGTTCAAATCCAGTAACAAGCGGCGCAGCTTCATCAACATGGCCGCACGGCTTTTGGGTTGGAGATAACCCGACACATCCAGCAAAGCGGCGGCGCGCTCAAAGATGTGATTGAGCGTTTGCAAATTGGCGAGCTCTGAGCGATGCCCGGTAACTCGCGGCGGCCGCACCGAGATAATACCCGCACGGGCCAATTCATACGCGCAGACAGCTACGGCCTGTCCCAAGTTCATGGATGGGCAATCCAGCGTCGTGGGAATACGCACCAGCGCGTGGCAGTGGCTCATGTCTTCGTTCGCAAGGCCGGTCTTCTCCGAACCGAAAAGCAGGGCGGCTCTTCCCCTCGCGTTGCGGCGGAGCAGCCAGGCGGCGAGTTCCGGCAGAGGCAGGAGTTCGCGGTCGAGGTTGCGGCGGGAGCCGGTGGTCGTGCCGACCACCAGCGTTGCATCACCAATCGCGTCGAGGAGGGCAGGCACCACGCGCGCGGACGCGATCACCGTCTCTGCACCGACCGCCGCTGAGCGCGCCTCCTCCCACGTGGGTTCAAAAGCGGCGACGACCGCCATTTCCAGTAAGCCGAAATTCGCCAGCGCCCGCGCCGCCGCCCCGATATTCAGAGGATTCCGCGGGCGCACCAGCACGATGCGCCAATTTAATTTGAGAGGTTTCATGGCAGGAATTGTAGCAGCAAGAGGCGGCAGCGGGTGAACTGCGGATCCATCCTCACCTCAAGTCGACTCCTCGCCGCCGCCTGCGTTTACTGCTTGGGCGGAGTGGCCGCCGGGGTCGTTTGATCCTTCTGCTTGTCGATCGATTCCACCGACAGGATGCGCGCGCCGGACTTGAACTGCTTATAGTCGGTGTAGCGAACGACTTCCTTCATGTGGATGGGTGGCCCCTGGGAGAAGTAGAGGGTATCATCGGCCATGGTGTAAGTAGGAAACCAGAACTTGCCATCCACCTGCTCGCGCCAAGTCGTAAACCGCGGGAACAGGTTTTCCTGACCGTGGCTAACCTTGGCTTGGGGCACCTGTTTGCCTTCGCTTTTGACAATCTGCAAGTCCCGGTCGTCAACCCACACGACGCCCTGGAAATACTGCCGGTTCTTCTCGATTTCCTTGGGCCGGATTCTGAACACGTACGCGGTGATTTGATCCACCTTGACGTGGCCCATATAGGTGATTTCGTACTCCGGCAACTCGTCCGAGGTAAGGACAAAGGGCTGAATATTGCGAAAACCTTCGAGGTCCTCCTTGGTGACAATCAAACCCTTCAGCGTGTTCAGGGGCGCATAGGTGACCTTCTCGATGCGCTTGCCGCTGTCGTCATAGAGGATGTCCCACTCCTGCTCGTAGGTGCCCACGATTTCGTTCTCGGCGCCGAGTTCCTCAACCTTGTTGATCTGGTGGTAAGTGTAATTGTTGCGGGCCTCGCGAAAGATCTTCTCCTTGGCGGCAAATTCCTGGATGATGTGCTGGATTCCCTGCGCGTCGGGATCCTTCAGACCTGGAGAGCTCGCGGTAGCCGGGGTCACCTGCGGAGCTTCCTTCTTTGCAGAATCGTGCAAAACCGGCTCGGAGGATGACGGTGAGGCAGGCGCCGGGGATGGGGCGCTCGCAGGAGGTGTCGCCACTGGTGCAGCGGACTGCCGGGTATGCAATACCGGCTCCGAAGACGACGGCGCAACCGGTGTCATAGGGGCAGCCGGCGGCGCTTCCGCCGCCCGCGGTTCCGGGGCGTCCGGGGCGTTGGGTTTGCCCTCTGGCGAGGGTTCCGGAGTGGCGGGGGCATTCGAATTGCCTGTTGCCGAGGGCGCGGGTGCAGATGCAGGTGCGGGCGCGCTCACCTTTGCCGCAGCGGCCTTGTTTCCCGCGTTTTGCAAGGCATCAATCAATTCCTCGGTGGCACCCTGGTCGTGGAACTTCTTGGCCATGTCCGGATTCATTTGGAAGTCCACGCCACGCTGTTCGACCATTTGAATAATCTTGTTACTGGGTGAGCTCCCGAGCAAAAGCAAAGTGATGTCGTCCTTCGACAAGGGCTGCTCCGCCGGGGCGGTGGCCAGACTTAGCAAGCCTGCCATCATCAGCAGGGCTACGCCCACCACAATTTTCTTTCCAAGATTTGAATTTGATTTCATCGCGGAATACCCGTAAATGGTCGCGCTTCCAATCCTACGGAAGCACCACTATTCATAGAGTCGTTCCTACCGGAAAAAGTTGCATGTCCGGCCCGTCCCTCAGGGCGGGAAGGGGCTGAGATTCTCACGTGGGGGCCTTACGCCGAAGAACTCGCCGCCGCGATGGAGGTAAGGCCGGGCGCGGGCAATATCAGTAAAACACTTTCGCCTCGGGGGAACGGTCATCGCCATCCCCTCCGGGGTCATCCCGTGGTCTGAATCTCTGGGTTACAACCATTGTGGCCGATTGCCGCTTAGCGCGCTCGCCGACGATTCTTCAGGCGCATCTGGCGCAGCTTGCGGGGATTTCTTTTCGGCTTGGAGATTGCGAATGTGACCGTTCCCACCCGGCGGACTTTCCACTCCTGACCCGAGGGCGTGCTATGATCCGTATCCATAGGTTCTCTTCCGATCCTCCTAGAACGACTCGTCACGAAGATTATAGCGGATATTTCAATTTCCTGCTGAGGGCATCGTGCGAATCGGCGCTGAGCGCCTGCCGCCAGCGCACACGGGGGCCCGCTTTCCGATCTTGTTAATTTGCGGCGACGATCGAAGTAACCGAGATGGTGTTGCCCTCGAGCGTTCCCGTAACTTTCACCTTGGCGCCCGCAAACGGCTCGGGCTTTTTCTGGTCGCTGAGTTGGTAAATCTTCCCGCTGGGATCGATGAGGATATACTTGGCTCCTCCTTTGACGCATTCCAGCGTGCAATCCTTGTCGCTCTCGCCGGGCATCATGTGCTTGGCGCCACACATGGAATCGCCGATGCTCCCCACATAAGTCTTTGCGGGGTCTTTGCCAGGCGCAGCGAGGCTGAGGCCCGCTGCCAGCAGTAATCCCAAGACTGGAAAAGTGAATTTCTTCATGCCAACCTCCACAAAGTTTGGTTTTCTTGATGCGAAGCGGGGTTTTGTGTTGCCCGCAATGCTCGCCATCCGAGGCGTGGCGACGTCACACGCATTTTAGATGTGCAGCGAGGGTTCCAGGTTACACGATTGATAAGCATCAGAGGCCCCTGGCGTGCCCGTCCTGTTCCCGGATCCCTGCCCAAGGTGCAACGCTAAAAGACGAACGGCCACCCTCGGTCGCGAGTGGCCGTTCAATCTTCAATACTGCTGGTTGGTGCGACGTGAACCTACATTGACTTCTCAGCCACGCTCGCAACCGTAATGTTGGTACCCTTGACAGTGCCCGTCACCGTCACGCTCTTTCCACCCAAACCCTTGAATTTGTCTTGGGCGTCAAGCTGGTAAACCTTTCCCCCCGATATCAGGACGTACGACGCCCCACCGGAAACGCATTTCTCGACGCATTCCGCAGCCGCGTCACTAGCGGTCGCATGTTTCACCCCACAATGTGCGTCACTCACAGTCCCGGTAATGGTTTTCGCAAAGGATAAACTGGCAAACAGCAAAACCGCAAAAGTCAAGAGCGCTACTTTCCTCATTTGAATTCCTCCTCTGGGGTTGTTATTCCTCACTGAAGGCCTTGACAAGAAGCGCCATTGGAAGCTGTGCTCATTTCCTCAGCCCTCCGGACGCAAACGCATATACCAACGCTCAGCTCCGCTGCGCCTCTGAATGCTGCAACCCCTATCACTGAGTATTCTAATCCCAAAGGGTGACATCGCGCAAGGTGTTTGATGATATTTGCTGGATTTGTATCGTGGATGACCGGACAAGCGTGCCTCGGCTGACATGGGACGCAAGGGGACCAGGAATCTTATGGATCAAAGCGGACTCGGAAAAAAGATGTTGCACAAACCCGCCAGCAAAGACGGAATATCATTGTAAAATCCGTAGGCGAAAAATTGGTGACGACTATGAGTATGAAAACTAGTGCCTGATCGCATTAGTAAGTACGATTAATTATGACTCCCGGAAGGGCGGGGCTTTAGCCCCGCTCTGGAGTTTCTACATTTTTCACGCGGCGCCGGCCTGGGTGAGGGTGCGATCAGTGTGTGGAAAATCGGAAACCTGTAATCCCCTACTTCCTACCGATAGGAAAAAACGAGCCGATTATGCAAAATCTTTTCCTACCCATAGGAAATTG
>Ga0326727_10024700_pt1 | contig 11331 bp, 7 predicted proteins | sample MB2enrmetagenome_FD_207643 | JGI IMG/M metagenome (GOLD analysis project Ga0326727, IMG submission 207643) | Lab enriched peat soil microbial communities from McLean, Ithaca, NY, United States - MB29MY | ecosystem: Environmental > Terrestrial > Soil > Wetlands > Peat | place: USA: New York... | reverse complement strand
TCATGCGCAACTGGTACTATCCGGCCTTCGTGGCCGCTTCGCACCAGCTCGATGTGCGCTGGGGCACGGCCAATACGGTGACGCTGATTCTTTCCAGCTTCACCATGGCCATGGGCGTTTGGTCTGCTGAGACCCGCCGCAAAGGCCTGCTGGTTCTCTTTCTCTCGCTTACCTTTGCGCTCGGTCTGGTGTTTTTGGGAATCAAGAGCATCGAGTACCACGAGAAGTGGGAGAAGCACCACATCCCCGGCATCCGCTACAGCACTGAAAACTTCACCAACCCGCAGTCGGACCCCGAGGTCTACAAGGAGTATCACGACCAGGCTCTGCAAGGCGACATGGCTGCGAAGACCGAGCTGTACTTTTTCCTCTACTTCGCCATGACCGGCATGCACGCGCTGCACATGATCATCGGCATCGCGATACTGGGATACATGATCGCGCGAGCCCGAGCCGGGGCCTACACAACCGGGCACGTCACATATGTTGAGAACTTCGGCCTGTACTGGCACTTTGTCGACATTATCTGGATCTATCTCTTCGCCCTGCTGTATCTGATCAGCAGGCATTGACCGGCGCTGATGCAGGTCCAGTTTTGAAAGGGCACGACTGGTAGGTTAGGGCTTCAGCCCTGACTGCCGATAAACGAGCAAAGAGATTTCGGGGCTTTAGCCCCTGAGGGACAGAAGGCGCGCGGGAGTAATTCCATGACTGAAACGAACGCAAATCACGAACAAGAGCATCACATCGTAAGCCCGATGACCTACGTCATTATCCTGCTGGTGCTGCTGGCAGGCACGGCGCTGACGGTGCTGGCATCCTATTTTGATCTGGGCGAAACGCGCCTTGCCCTGGGCAGCCTCGACACGGGCTTCACTCTCTACTGGAACCCGGTGGTGGCGCTGGCCATCGCCACCACCAAGATGCTCTGCGTTGTGCTCTTCTTCATGCACGTAAAGTACTCGACGAAGCTCACCAAGCTCACCGTTCTCTCGGGATTGTTCACCTTCCTGGCGCTGATTGCGATGACGCTGTCAGACTACGTGAGCCGGGCGTGGGGGCGGTGGTAGAGAGACAGGGATCAGGGGTCAGAGATCAGTTGGGGCCGCCTGAGGGCGGCCCGAAGTGTTTGCGAGCTTGCCCCAGCTCATTCCAAAACTCTGCAGCTGTCATCCTGAGCGAAGCGTAGCGGAGTCGAAGGATCTGCGGGTGCTTTTCAGCGAGCTTTGGTCCGACAAGACGCTCTTGAGAGCCGCCACGAGTCCATAGAGTCGGACAAGCAATCCGCCTCGGTGCTTTGGCGGTTAATAAATGACCAGGTCATGCGGGTTTTCGTCGATCGGGAAGCGGGGACCACGCCTCCCGGCCTTGCGAATAAGAGGGCGAGTTACCGGCTTCCCCTTGCGGGGTGCGGCGTAGGTCTGTTCGAGCGCCTGTATGATCAGCCTTCGCATGGAGGTGCCGGTTTCCAGCGCGCGCCTGCGCAATTCTTCGTGGAGCGGCTCGGGAATGACGATAGTGGTGCGGATGGTCATGACTAATCATGTCACTCAGGGACGAGGAGTGCCAGCGTCAGGGCCGTCTGTCGTCAGTAAGGGCGGACGTGCTTCGAGAGAGGGCAGAATTCCCTCAGCGAACCTTGGTGTCCTTCTTCCGGCTTGAGGTCTTTCAAGGAATCTCGGACCGCACTGTGCGCCTGTGCGTTTCGCGTCACTACGACCCAGAATTCGTCATGACTTATATGCACGAAGAAATCGCCACGGCTAGGAACAATGAAGGCGTCCCAACCGAAGACAAAGCAAGGCAGCACGAAAGCTGCAAGCTCGACGACAGAGCCATTACGAAACCAATTCCCAGGTGCGGCCTCAAGCGGGCGATTTTCGCCAAAGCCGCGGCGCATCATCTCCAACATGGCCCATCCCGTTTTTTCAATCTGAGGACTACCTATGTCAGAGAGTGTTATCCATAAGAGAGCGCCGTAGAACATGCTTTCGTCCTCGGCGCCAAGCATCGATACGACCCTGGAGAAATACGTAGCTTGGCCAGGTGTCTCGGGAAACTTCAAACGGAGCACATTCGATTCAGGATCGTCATAACGCAATGTTCGGTCATGAACTTTGATTCCACTATTCCAATCATTCTTCGCGAAAAACTCCCGCACTTCTTCGTCGGTCAGCGCAGTCATTGTTTGCTCCAGACAATGAAGTCATCTTAAATGTTTAGAAGGGCCCGGATGTCTGAGAATCAACAAATTCCAGTCGATCTCGCTGCGTTAAGCACCGATCCCCGCATCCTCGTTCGCCGCGAAGGCGCGCCGCGGAAGGACGGCATTTGCGTCGTCTATTGGATGCAGCGCGCGGTGCGGGCCGTCGACAATCCCGCGCTCAACGTAGCCGTTGAAGCCGCCAACATTCTCGGCGTTCCCCCGGTCATTTATTTTGGCGTGACTCCCAACTACCCCAACGCTAACCTCCGGCACTATCACTTTCTGCAGCAGGGATTGCGCGACGTGGCCGAAGATGCGGCCGAGCGCGAAATCGCATTCGTGATTCGCCGCTCGCCCGACACGCTTGAGGCTTTCCTCGAAGAAGTCGGGGCTGCGATGCTGATAGGCGACGAGAACCCCTGCCGCGAACCCGAGCGCTGGCGCCAGGTTCTGGCCAAACGTCTCAAGATTCCCTACTGGACGGTCGATGCCGACGTCGTTGTACCGTCGCGCGTCTTCAACCGCAGTTTCGCGCTGCTGCATCACTTCAGGCCGCATCTCAAGGCAGAGCTGCCTAAGTTTCTTGTCGAGCCCGCAACGGCTAAACCCCTCCACCCTTGGGAGTCTGCAAATCCGCACAACTACGATCTCGCCAACGACATCACGCCCGGCTTCAAGACTTCCGACCGCACAGTAAAGCCCGTGGACAGCTTCACTGGCGGAACGCACGCCGCGCTCAAGCTTCTCGACGAATTCGTCCAACATAAACTGGCCGCATACGACACCGCCCGCAACCATCCCGAGACCGATGGCACGAGCCGTCTGTCGCCCTATCTGCACTTCGGCAACATCGGGCCGCTCACCATCGCCTCGGCCGTGAAAAAGGCCGCAGATCAGCAAAAAATCCCCGCGGCAACCATCGACCGCTATCTGGAGCAGCTCATCGGCTGGCGCGAACTCGCCGTGCTCTTTGTCCGCCACGAGCCCAACTACGACAACTGGGAGTGCGCTGCTCCCTGGGCGCGCAAGACGCTGCTCGAGCACGCAGCGGACCCGCGCCCGCACCGCTATAGTCTTGAGCAACTGGAGAGCGCCCAAACCCACGACGACCTGTGGAACGCGACCCAACTCCAGATGACTACTACGGGCTGGATGCACAACTACATGCGCATGTACTGGGCCAAGAAGATCCTGGAGTGGGCGCCCGATCCGGCCACGGCCTTTGACTGGGCGGTGATCCTGAACGACCGGTACGAGCTCGACGGCCGCGACCCCAACGGCTACGCCGGCATTGCGTGGGCAATCGTAGGCCGGTTTGACCGCCCCTGGTTTAACCGTCCCGTGTACGGGCTGGTGCGCCCCATGACCGGCGGCTCAATCGCGAAGAAGTTCGACGCCGGCGCATATATCTCCCGGTTCAAGCGTTCCTGATCGCGCGCCTTGCTCAAAAAAACAAGCAAATCGTGCCTTTTTAATGCGTGTGATGAATCACACTTCGGCGTGAGATCCCCGTTCCTATAATGGGCAGCAATTTCATTCCCGGAATCTGAGCGTCGGTTTGAGCGCAATCCCATGGAATCCCCGTGGACCTTCATTGGAAGATTTTCACGAAGGTGGAGGCCGCAAGCGGAAATTCGGATGCGGGCGACTATTGTGATGGCAAGACAGACTTCAGGCGGGCCAGATTCCAGGGCCACCGAGAAAACTCGATCAGCATCTCGATCATTGCATGGATGGGTGCGGTCGTTTGCACTGGTTGCGGCGTGTGTGACGGCGATGATGTGCATTCGGACAGCCGCCCAGTCCGACGTCGGAGGAGCGGCCCCGGCGTTGCGCGCGTCCCAGGCTCGCGCAGGCGAGGCTTTGCCGCCCCGCGTGGCGCAGGCCGAGAGATTTCTGGCCCGGCGCGGCCTCAAGCCCGGCCAGCGGCTTTTACCGCCAACCCGCCGCAGCCGCCCTGGCGCCGGGGCACAGCCAGGTTTTGCGCCCCTGGCTGGCTCCTCCTCGCCGACCGCGACCTGGCAGCCCCTCGGCCCCACTGCTGTCCTCACGCCCGGCTATGGTCTGGTCACTGGCCGAATCTCATCCATCGCGCTCGACCCCAGCGACCCCACCGGGAACCACGTCTACGTGGGAACCACCGGCGGAGGTGTGTGGGTGACGGCCAACGCCGCCGCATTGAACCCGTCTCTCATCTCCTTTACCCCGCTCACTGACTCTGTGAGCGCCCTCGCCTACGCTGACGACGCTTCCATCAGCATCGGCGCAGTTGCGGTGCAGCCCGGAAGCACAGGCGTGATCCTGGCCGGCACGGGCGACCCCAACGACGTGCTCGACTCGTACTACGGCGCCGGAATCCTGCGCTCCACCGACGGAGGAACGACGTGGACGCTGATCCAGCAGACCCAGGACCTGGAAGACGGCCTGGGCCTGCAGGACTACGAGTTCGTTGGCGAGGGCTTTGCCGGCTTCGCATGGAGCACAACCAACGCGCAGCTGGTTGTGGCCGCAGTCTCACAGGCTTACGAAGGCACGCTGGTCAACGCCGATCAGCCATCCTACAGTTACGAGGGCCTCTATTACTCGCAGGATGCGGGCGCTACGTGGCACCTGGCCACGATTACCGATGGGCCGGGGCAGGATGTGCAGGGCCCTCTCGACGCTTTCGATTCGCCTGACGGCAACGCCGCCACTGCCGTGGTGTGGAACCCGGTGCGGCAGTTGTTCGTTGCCGCGGTGCGATTTCACGGCTTTTATCAGTCGGCTGACGGAGTGAAGTGGACCCGGCTTGCCAATCAACCCTCGGCGGGAATCAATACGCTCCTTTGCCCGAATAACGCCGGCTCGACCGGATCGATCGACTGCCCGATCTACCGTGCCGCGCTGGCCGTGAATCCGGCCTCGGGCGACACCTTTGCATGGAGCGTCGACGCGAACAACCAGGACCAGGGGCTGTGGCAGGACCAGTGCCAAATCAGCGGGACCTCCTGCAGCAACTCCACCCTGACGTTTGCGACGCAGTGGAACACCGCGCTGCTCGAGGCCGGCAACGCCGAGGGCGCCGCGACCATCGTCAACGGCAATTACGACCTGGCGCTTGCGGCCGTGCCGTCGCAGCAGGACACGCTGGTGCTGGCCGGCGACGGCGACCTGTGGAAGTGCAGCTTGGCCATGGGCTGCGAGTGGCGCAATACCACCAACTCCACCACCTGCATGAGCGCGCAGGTGGCCGGATTTCAGCACGCGCTGGCCTGGAATACAAGTAATCCCGATGAGATTCTGGTTGGCAACGATGGCGGCCTGTGGCGTTCGATGGATGCGATTGGCGAAACCGGCGCAGCCTGCAGCGCGTCTGACGCAAACCACTTCCAGAATCTGAACGGCGGCCTCGGCTCGCTCGCCGAGGTGGAGAGCATGTCCCAGATCGGCAGCTCTCTTTACACAATGATGGCGGGCCTGGGCGTGAATGGAACCGCCGGAGTGAAACGCAGCTCAACAGTCGCTGACTGGCCGCAGATTCTCTCCGGTTACGGTGGTCCTGTCGCCATCGACCCAACCAATCCCGAGAACTGGTATGTGAATGCCGGTTCCGGCGTCGACATCTATCTCTGTTCGCAATCGGCGGCTTGTATGCCTGCGGATTTTGGCGCGAGCCCGGTGATCGACGACGCCGACGTGAGCGAGGACGGCGAAGCCATGAGCTCGCCAGCTCCGTTCCTCGTCGATCCGCTCGATTCAACGCAACTGCTCATCGCCACTTGCCGCTTGTGGCGCGGCCCGGCTTCCGGCGCCGGATGGAGCACATCGAACGCCGTCACTCCCATCCTGGACAGCGGGGCCAGCACTTTTCCCTGCTCCGGCGACGCGCTCATTCGCTCGGTGGCGGCGATGGCTCTCGCCGGCGGCGGCGAGATTGTCTACCTGGGCATGTACGGCTCAGCCAACGGCGGCTCCAACCTGCCCGGCCACGTTTTGAGCGTTGCGATCAATCCATCGTCGAGCTCACCCGCGGTCCTTACCGACCTCACCCTCAACCCGGTCGTGAACGACATTAATTCACTCAATAAGTTCGGTTACGACATCTCGAGCCTCTTCATCGATCCCCACGACGCGACCGGCAACACCGTCTACGTCACGGTTGCGGCCTTCCAATCCACCGGCGAGCCGGTGCAGACCGTCTATCGCTCGACCGACGGCGGAGCCCACTGGAGCGACCTGACGTCGAACCTGCCGGATGTGCCCGTCAACGGTCTCGTCGTCGATCCCAACGGCGCCAATACGGTCTACCTCGCCACGGACCAGGGTGTCTTTTTCACCGCAGCGGCAGCGAGCTGCGCGCAGGCCCCCTCGGTCTGCTGGTCGCCCTTCGGATCGGGGCTTCCCGGCGCGCCGGTTGTGGCCTTGTCCGCCGCGCCGCTGGGCAGCACCACGCCGGCTCTGGCGGCGGCTACTTACGGCCGCGGAATCTTCGCCACCAATCTCTATTCGGCGAGCACCGGAATCACCAGCGTGAGCGTCGCGCCCATCAGTCTGACCTTCGGCAGCCTGCCGGTGGGCACATCCAGTGCGGCGCAAACGGTGACGATCGAGAACACCGGCGTTTTTGCTCTCGCGCCCACCTCGATCGCCGTGACCGGCGACTTTACCGAGACCGACAACTGCGTCAATCAGTCGATTCCCGCCGGCAGCAGCTGCGCCATCCAGGTGCAGTTCATTCCATCGGCGATTGGCGCGCGCAGCGGCATACTGACTTTCTACGCCAATATTCAGGGCGGCCAGGTGCAGGTCGACCTGAGCGGAACCGGGACAGCGAGCGGCGCAGTCACACTCTCGCCCAACCCGCTCAGCTTCGGCCAGGTCGAGGCCGGCTCCTCCGCTCAGCTCTCTGTCACCGTTGCCAACGCCTCTTCCACCTCCATTCCCATCACCAGCCTCACTATTACCGGTCCCTTCGCGATCGCCACCAACTCGTGCGGCACAACGGCGCTGGCCGCCGACGCCGACTGCCAGATCCAGGTTTCCTTCAATCCCACCTCGGCCGGCCCGGCCACGGGCACGCTCACCCTCGTCGACGGCGCGGGAACGCAAAGCATTCAGCTTGTCGGAACCGGTCTCAGCGGACCCACCGACGCGCTCAGCCCCACTTCACTCGCCTTCTCCGCCACGCAGGTTGGCCAGGCATCCAGCCCGCAAACCGTTACGCTCACCAACTCGGGCGGCGTTGCACTCACCTCGATCTCGGTTTCGGCTTCGAGCGGTTTTGAAGTCTCGAACGGTTGCACCACGCAGCTCGCGGCAAGCTCCTCTTGCGCGCTCCAGGTGCAATTCATCCCCGCCGTGGCGGGCAGCCAGAGCGGCGCCCTTACCGTCTCCGACGCGCTCCGCACCCAGACCGTCGCGCTCTCGGGCACCGGCCTCGCGCCGGGAGTCATCAGCGTCAGCCCCGCGAGCCTCACCTTCCTGAACCAGCAGCCCGGCGTGGCCAGCGCGCCCCAAACTCTCAACGTCACCAACTCCGGTGGCGCGCCCATCGCCAATCTCGACTTCGCATTCACCGGCGCGGCCGCGGCCAGCTACTCGCTCGGCACGGTCACCTGCGGCGCAACACTCGCCGCCGGCGCAGGCTGCACCGCGCAGGTCATCTTCACGCCCAACGGCATCGGTTCGATCACGGCAGCGCTCAACATCTCTTCTTCCACGCTCGGCGTCCAGGCGGTCCCGGTTCCGCTCAACGGCTCCGGCGCAATCTCCGGGGGCCTCACTGTCAGTCCTTCGACGGTCGCCTTTGGCGTGGCCGGCGTGGGCCTGTCAAGCACCGCGCAAACCGTCACCCTTGCCAACTCAACCGCCAGCACCATCCCCTCGGTCTCGCTTGCTGTTGCCGGACCCTTTTCGCTGGCTGCCAACGCCTGCACGGGCAGCCTCGCACCCGGCGCCAACTGCGCGGCGTCGGTCATCTTTTCTCCCACTGCCACCGGCCCCGCTTCAGGCACTCTCACCATCACCTCCTCGGCGCTCGCTTCGCCTATCACTGTTGCGCTCACCGGAACCGGCTTCAACTTCACCTTGACCGCAACAGCCACTTCAAGCCAGACCGTCGCCGCAGGCCAGACTGCCAGTTACACTCTCGCCGTTACTCCCAGCGGAGCCCAGGCAACATTCAGCTTTGCCTGCGGTTTGCTGCCCCAATATGCTTCGTGCTCGTTCAACCCCGCCACCGAGACGCTCAACTCAGGCGTCATCGGCAATGTGACCCTGAATCTATCCACCGGTGAATCTGCCATTGCGGGGGTCGAGCCGGCCGCGGGCTGGGGCGTCGCGCCGCTCCTCTGCGGACTGGTTCTGCTCCCATTTGCGCTCTCGCGGCGGCGCAGGGCTCTCCTGTTCGCCGTTCTCGCCTGCGCGCTGACCACCGGTATCACTGCGTGCACCAGCTCCGGTGGTGGAACCGGCGGTTCTCCTCCGGGCCAGAAGCAAACCACAACCACCCCGCCCGGAACCTACACCATCCCGGTGACCGCGACGGCAGACGGAATGTCGCAGCCAGTCACGCTCACGCTTACGGTAGATTGAGCTGCGTGGCGGGGCATTGCGAGCGGCTGCGCGACAATCGTCAGCCGGTATACTTGAGCTTCAGTACATTCCGGCAGCGCACGGGCGTCATTCTGCGCCTCCGGATCAGGAACCAGGCCAAAGCATGACCGCAAAGGTAACCGTGGAAGACGTGGAGCGCGTAGCCGAGCTGGCTCATCTCGAGCTCAAGCCCGAAGAGACCGCGCGCATGCTCACCGATCTGAACGCAATTCTCGATTACGTAGCCGAGCTCAATGAGCTCGACACCTCAGGCGTTGAGCCGCTGGCCCAGGTCAGCGAACTGGAAGGCTTCGCCAGCGAGCCTCGGTTCGACACGCATGAGCCGTCGCTCCCGCGCGCGGTGGTGATGCCCGAAGCGCCCGAAACCGATGGCGTCTTCTTCAAGGTGCCGAAGGTGATTGAAAGGTAGGGAACGAGGGAACAAGGGAACAGGGAACAGCGACATTAGAGGAGAAGCGATTGGCAAGCGTCGAGAAGATGGCCGGAAGTTTCGTTGAGAAGCCGAAGAGCATAGCGTCTCTGCGCGAACAGATTGCCGCGGGCCAGGTGAAGGCCGCCGATCTTGCCTCCGAATACTACGCCCGCATCGAGCAGAAGAATCCGCACCTCAACGTCTACCTGAGCTTCACAAGGGAACGCGCTCTTGCGCAGGCTGCGCGCATTGACGCGCTCGCCGCCAAGGGCGACCCGCTGCCCGCGCTGGCCGGCATTCCCGTGGGCATCAAAGACGTGCTGGTGGTGAAGGGCGCGCCGGCGACCGCCGGTTCAAAGATTCTTGAGGGCTACCATCCGCCCTACGACGCAACCGTGGTCTCGAAGCTCGACGCCGCCGGCGCGGTGTTGCTCGGCAAGCTCAACTGCGACGAGTTCGCCATGGGCTCCTCAAACGAGAACTCGGCCTACGGCCCGGTTCGCAATCCCGTCGATACGCAGCGGGTCCCGGGCGGATCGAGCGGCGGATCGGCCGCGGCAGTTGCGGCCAACATGGCGGTCGCCACGCTCGGCAGTGACACCGGCGGTTCCATTCGCCAGCCGGCCAGCTTTTGCGGCGTCGTTGGCGTTCTGCCCACCTACGGGCGCGTCTCGCGCTACGGGCTCATCGCTTTTGCTTCTTCGCTCGACCGCGTCGGCCCTTTTGCCGCAAACGTGCGCGATGCGGCGGCGATGCTCGGCGTGATCGCCGGCCACGACGCGCACGACGCTACCAGCTCGCCCGCGCCGGTTGAGGATTACGCCGTCGAGAGCGACAAGCTGGTGGAGGGAACGCGCATTGGCGTGCCTGCCGAGTACTTTGCCGAAGGTCTCGACCCCGAGGTGCGGGTAGCCATCGAGAAGGGAATTGACGCACTCCGCGCAGCCGGTTGCACCGTGAAGCCGGTCAGCCTGCCGCACACCAAGTACGCCGTGCCGGTCTACTATCTCATCGCCACGGCCGAGGCCAGCGCCAACCTGGCGCGCTTCGACGGCGTGCGCTACGGCTACCGCTCGCCTGCGTCGGCCACGCTCAGCGACATGTACTCGCACTCGCGCGACGAGGGCTTCGGCGCCGAGGTCAAGCGGAGAATTCTGCTGGGCACCTACGCGCTCTCGGCCGGCTACTACGATGCCTACTACCGCAAGGCGCAGCAGGTGCGCCGCATCCTGGCCGAGGAGTTCCTGCGCGCCTTCGCCGAGGTCGACGCAATCGTTACTCCCACCTCGCCGTTTCCGGCCTTCAGGATTGGCGAAAAGGCCGACGATCCGCTGGCCATGTATCTGGCCGATATCTACACGGTGACGGCCTCGTTAGCAGGCATCTGCGGCGTCACGGTGCCATGCGGATCGACCGGCGCAGGACTGCCGGTCGGCATGCAGGTGCTGGCCTCGCACTTCGGCGAGAGCAAGGCGTTCCGCGTGGCGCGGGCGGTGGAGGCGGCGGGGATTTAAGCCGGGTCCCTCCATTCCCGTGATTCGCCTCACAGCGTAGCGTGACTCCGCAGTCTTCAATAGCTGTTCAGGGGCTTGCGCGATGCGACGCTTGATCGGCTTGGTATTTCTTCTCTCTCTCTTGGTCACGGGCACCCGTTTCGCCCTCGCCGCCGCGCCCAAGCCCCACACCGTGGTTCTGGGTGCGGCGCGCCGCGTCAACTACTCCAAAGCCGGCGACCCCGCGGGCGCCGCGCAAGGCGAGACCGAGCTCAGAATTCGCGCGCTGCTCGTCGACGGAGCGCTCAAGGAGTGGACCACCGGCGACCCGCACGACGTGACCGATCGCAGTTTTGTTGTGCGGCGAGCGATTCGGCTCAACGACGCGCTCCCCGGCGACCAGCCGGCGCCGGAAAAACATTGGGTCTGGCAGCGCGGGCCGTGGATCATGGTCGATCGCGCCACTGGCCGCATCACCGCTCTCAAGTTGCCCGACTACGATCCCGGCGTGAGCCAGGTAAGCTGGTTCCGGGACTACGGCGCCTACTGCGGCGTAACGCCCAGCGGCAAGAGCCTCTACGCGGTGGTTGCGCAGATCGCCGCGCGCAAGCCGGTGCTGGCCAAAA
>Ga0326727_10024699_pt1 | contig 11331 bp, 9 predicted proteins | sample MB2enrmetagenome_FD_207643 | JGI IMG/M metagenome (GOLD analysis project Ga0326727, IMG submission 207643) | Lab enriched peat soil microbial communities from McLean, Ithaca, NY, United States - MB29MY | ecosystem: Environmental > Terrestrial > Soil > Wetlands > Peat | place: USA: New York... | reverse complement strand
CGGGTCGGACCATCATGTCGGCACCGAGGACACGGCGTTCATTCTGGGGCCGAATCCGTTTCATGCGGCCGCGTATGAGGCTGTCGTTCCGCGTCCGCGTCTGCTCTATGAGTATTTTCAGCGCCAGTCCGCGCGCCCTATCGCCGGCGCGTTCAAGACGGTGATATCGGAGTTTTATGAGATGTTGGCGATGCACCAAGGCAAGCGTCTGGCAGATTATTTCGCCGAGCAGTCCGACCTGTTCGGTATCGAGCGCAACTTCGCGCGGTTGGCGTTTCGCGATACGCGCGAGGTCGTTTTGCTGCAGGATCCGCGCGACGCTTACTGCGACTGCCGGCAGCTTTGGTCTACCTCGCCTGCGCAGGCGCTGGACAATTTGCGCCTCGTATGTGCTCGGACCGTCGCGATGCGGCGAGAAAATCGGCACGACGTGATGTTCCTGCGCACCGAGGACTTCCGATTGCGACCGGAGAGCATCCTGGGGGAGGTCTCCGCCTTCCTGGCGTTGGATCATGCGATTGTCGCTGATCCCGGCCTGCTGCGTGCGGCGGCTGACGATGCGACAATCGCGCAGATCGGAAGGTGGCGCACCGAGCTGGACGCCGACGAGATAGCCCTGTTCGCCCGCGAGTTCGCCGACTACCTGCAATTGTTCGGCTACGACACCGCCGCCGATCAAACCTGATCGTAATCGATCACCACGACCCCCGTCAGCGGACGCGACTGGCAGGTCAGCACGAACCCGGCCGCCAGTTCCCATGGCTCCAGCGAGTAATTGACGTCCATCGCCACCTGCCCGTCCACCACGCGCGCGCGACAGGTGCAGCACATGCCGCCGCGGCAGGAATACGGCAGGTTGCGGCCGGCCCGGATCGCCGCATCGATCACCGTCTCATCCGCCGCGACCGGGAATTCGCTGCGGACGCCCTCGCTGATCACACTGACCATGGCGACCGGCGCGACCCGGGGCACGCCCTGCGGCGCCGAAGCCCGCCGGCGACGGCCACCCGATCCGGGCGTGAAACGCTCGACATGCACCTGGTCCGGCCCGAAACCGAGCGTCGGCAACGCGTCCGCCAGGTCCTCGATCATCGGCTGCGGGCCGCACACCAGCACATGGTCCACCGTGGCCGCCGGCACCACGTGGCGCAGCAAAAGGCGCGCCTTATCGCCGTCCAGACGACCATTCAGCGCGGCCACATCCTGTTCCTCGCGCGACAGCACGTGAAACACCGACAGCCGCCCCATATAGCGATCCTTCAAGTCCTCGATCGCCGCGCGGAAGATGATCGCCTCGCGCGCGCGGTTGCCGTAGAACAGAAAGAAGCGGCTGTGGGGCTCGTTCGCCAGCACCGTCCGCACGATCGCCATGACCGGCGTGATCCCTGACCCCGCGGCGAACGCCACCACGGTGCGTGCGCGCCCGTCGTATGGCGGCAAGCCGAACCGGCCGCCGGGCGTCATCACCTCCAGCGTATCGCCAACCCGCAACCGCTCGCGCGCCCAGCCGGAGAACGTGCCGCCGGCAACGTGCTTGATGCAGACGCGCAACTCGCCGTCCTCGGGCGCGGTGCAGATCGAGTAGGAGCGACGCACCTCCTCGCCATCGATCGTCGCGCGCAACGTCAGATACTGCCCGGCAATGTAACGATACGCCGCCGCAAGCGTTTCAGGCACGGCAAAGGCGACCGAGATCGCCTCCGCGGTCTCCGCACGGATGTCGGCAATGGTCAGCGCGTGGAAGCGCGGCGCCGCCATCAGCGGCGATCATTTCGGGTACGAGCGGCGACCTCCGTCATGTCACTCGACGCCCAGGCTTGCCGCATCGCGAGACCCGACCTTGTAGGGTGGATAGGCTCTTGCGTAATCCACCTTCCTCTATCCCCAACGTTACAGCCGCGGCGCCCCCCGGTCCGCACAACACAGAGACGCAGCGAGCTCGGGGTTCTCATGCCAGGTAGCGGAAGGCTTGACTCGTGACCGTCATGGCCGGGCTCGTCCCCGTAGGCATCAGGATAAGGCGGCGGGCTGGAAGATTCTCCCCCTCCCCTTGCGGGAGGGGGTCGCAGGGAGGGGTTGGTGCCAGGATCGCTCCGTCGTTCCGTGCGCTTCGACCCCTCCCCCCAACCCCCTCCCTCAAAGGGAGGGGGAGAATCTTCCTCGGCCGCTCCGCTATCCTGATGCGTATGGGGCTCGTCCCGGCCATGACGACTTGAATGTACCGGGCGGTACGTCAATTCTTCCGCAGCTTGGTATCACAGCAGAAAAAAAGGACCAATAACGCGCTGCGCGCGAAGCGCAATAACGTGTCTTGCCTCTCTGCGATCCCTGAGGCCTCTGCGCCTCTGTGTTATGCGGACTGCGACACCCCTCCAGGCGCCGCAAGCCACCCCCACATCCACAGGATACAGCAACATCCCGCGCCCTACACCCGCACCGCCGACCGCCCCAGCCCGCCATACAAATCCAGCGCCCGCTCCTGCCACGCCACCACCGGATCGTTCGCCGCCAAAACCTCAAACCGGCTGACGCAGCGCGGCCATTGCAGCGTGCCGAACAGGATATGATCGGCATAGCTCGGCGTGTCCCCACCAAGCCATGGCTGCGCCCGCAGCACCAGCCGCGCCGGCGTCAGGCTGTCGCGGAATGCCGCCAGCCGGTTGGCCCGGCCATCCGCCTGCACGGCCTCCAGCGTCATGCCGAATCGCTGCTCGCGGCTCGACCGAAAATAGTCGCCGTCCTTCGGATCGATCGCGGCATGAATATCCGCCACCACCAGCCGCGCCGCAGCACCCAGCACCACCGCATCGGCCCAGGCATTGATCAGCCGCGCATGCGCCTGCCCGGTCGCGCCGCCGAACAGGCTCGGCCGGTCCGGATACGTCGCCTCCAGATGGCACGCGATCGCCCAACTGTCCGACACCACCGTTGCGCCGTCGCGGATCACCGGCACCCGCCCCTGCCCCGAGAACGCGATCGCGTCCTTGTCGGTGAAACGCCACGGCACCGTCTCGACCGGCAACCCCTTGTGCGCCAGCGCCATCCGGATGCGCCAGCAATACGGGCTGAACCGCAGCGCAGGGTCCGCCCCCGCCAAGTCATACATCACAATCGCCATCGAACCCTCCCAGCCCGCACCCGCCGCGCCAAACCACCGCTTGCCGTGGCGCGCTGGCCAATCGATGATACACTCCACAAGTCCAGGCAAGGCAGCAGGCAAAGCGCCGTGAATATCCTCGCCCCACCGAAGGCACGGCTCAGCGTCGAGATCGTCCACGATCTCGTTTGCCCATGGTGCTTCCTCGGCGTCCGGCGGCTTCTGCGCACCCTGCGCCGCCGGCCCGACCTGCTGTTCGACCTGACCTGGCGGCCGTTCCTGCTCAACCCCGACATGCCACGCACCGGCATGGCACGCCCTGACTACGTGGTCCGCAAATTCGGCGGCGAGGATCGGGCGCGCCGCCTCTACGCCTCGATCGCCGAGATCGGCCGCGCCGAGGGCGTCGCCTTTCGCTTCGACCGCATCGGCCGCACGCCATCCTCGGTCGACGCCCACCGCCTGGTGCGCTACGCCGCGCGCCACGGCTGCGCTGACGCGATGGTCGAGGCGCTGTTCTCCACCTACTTCACCGACGGCCACGACGTCGGCGATCTGAACGTGCTGGCGGCGGTCGCCGGCACCTGCGGCCTCGAGACCAATGAGGTGCGGCGATTCCTGCGCAGCGACGAGGACGCCGACTCGGTGCACGCCGACAACCTGCGGGCGCATCGCCTCGGCATCAACGGCGTGCCCTGCTTCGTCGTCGCCGGACGGCACGCCATCGCCGGCGCGCAGGAGCCCGAGGTGATCGAGCGGCTGCTGGATGTCGCTGCGGTGGAGGCCACCGACCACTGAGGCCCGCCGACCTGGAGGGAACAAAGCCGCCCCTGCCGGCGTTGCCACCTTACCGCGGCGCCATCGGGCCCGTGTCAGGAGCGACCCGCATGGCACCACGCGCGAACTGGAAGGGCTTCCTGAAAATCGCCGAGGTCACCTGTCCGGTGGCGCTCTACACCGCGGCCTCGACCTCGGAGCGCATCGCTTTCCACACCATCAACCGCGCGACGGGCAACCGCGTGCATCGCCAGTTCGTCGACAGCGAAACCGGCAAGCCGGTCGAGCGGGACGACCAGGTCAAGGGCTACCAGAAGGGCGCCGGCGACTACATCATGCTGGAGCCCGAGGAGGTCGCCGCGGCGGTCCCCAACAGCGACAAGACGCTGGCGATCGATGTCTTCGTCGGCTGCGGCGACATCGATGATGTCTACTTCGACAAGCCCTACTATCTCACGCCAGCCGATGCGCATGCGGAAGATGTTTTCGGGCTGATCCGAGACGGCATGCGGGCGCAAAAGGTCGCCGCCCTGGCGCAGACCGTGCTGTTCCGTCGCGTCCGCACCCTGCTGATCCGGGCGCATGACGATGGCCTGATCGCGACCACACTGAACTTCGACTACGAGGTCCGCTCGGCCAAGGATGCGTTCAAGACCGTGCCGGACATCAAGGTGAAAGGCGAGATGCTGGAGCTCGCCGAGCACATCATCAAGACCAAGCAGGGCAAGTTCGACCCGGCAAAGTTCGACGACCGTTACGAAGCGGCACTGGCGGAACTGGTGAAGGCGAAGCTGGAGGGCCGCAAGATCGAGCCGCCGAAGACGCCGAAGCGGGCAAAGGCCGTCGACCTGATGGACGCGCTGCGTCAGAGCGCTGGTATGGCCGAGCAGCCAAAAACGTCAAAGCGAGCCGGGACAGCGCGGCCCGACCGGAAGCAACCAGCGAGGAAGGCCGCCCCGAAGGCCAAGCGCGCTGCCGCGTACCGCAAGGCAAGCTGACCCCCCACCTCTCCCGCTCTTCACCGGAGATTACCCCCACCTCTCCCGCCCTTCGCGGGAGAGGTCGCCGCGAAGCGGCGGGTGAGGGTCGCGCCGCACCGACCCTTCGATAACCGCGGCACACCCCCACCAGAGCGCGACCGCGCTCCACAAGGCCACGCCACGCCCTAACGCGCGGCACCCCGTCGCGACCCCAATCGCTCCGGTCCCGCATCAACCACGCCGCGCCCTACCCTGCCCCAGGCTCTTGCGCAACGCATCCATGATATCAATGACATTGCTCGGCGCCTCCGGCTCCGATTTCGCACTCTTCGACGCCTTCGCCGGCTTCCTGCCCTTCTGTTTCGACGCAATCAGATCGAGCAATCGATCCTGCACCGGATCATCGACCATCTTCGGCGTCCAGGGCCTGGTCCGTTCGCTGATCAGATCCTGCACCAGCGCCATTAGTTTGGGATCGGGCTTCCCATCGCCGATCTTGCCGAAATAATCCTGCTGATCCCGCACCTCATCGCCATAACGCAGGGTCCACAGCACGATGCCCTTGCCGCGAGGCTCCAGCATCACCGCCCGCTCGCGCCGATACATCACCAGTCGCGAGATCCCCACCATCCCCGTCGCGGCCATCGCGTCGCGAATAACCGCGAACGCCTCCTCGCCAACCGGATCGTTCGGCGTCAGATAGTGCGGCTTGTCGTACCACACCCACTCGATGCTGTCGGAGGGCACGAACATATCGACGTCGATGGTGCGCGCGCTTTCCAGGCCAACCGCCTCGATCTCGTCATCCTCCAGCAGGACATAGTCGTCCTCGCCGCGCGGATAGCCCTTGACCTCCTCATCCTCGTCGACCGGCTTGCCTGTGACGGCGTCGACGTATTGGCTGACAACGCGGTTGCCGGTCGCCCGGTTCAGCGTGTGGAAACGGACCTTCTGGTTCTCGCTGGTCGCCGGCATCATCTCCACCGGGCAGGTGACGAGCGACAGCTTGAGGTAGCCCTTCCAGAATGCGCGCGGCGCCATCGTGTCGCTCTCCTCGACCGAACGTAGGGTAACGCGTTCCGCAGGGGCTTCGTTCCCGACCCGACCCGGCGTGGCGTCGCGCCAGCGGGCTGCCGCATCGCGCCGCTAGGCTTCGACTGCGGCAGCAATCCGCGGATGGCGGCGCCGGGGGCCTCCGAGGCACATCTACGCGGTCCCACCAACCAAGGAACCGCCCTATGGACTTCCGCATCTCTGGCCTGCCGGCCGAACCGTTCCAGCGCTACTTCCCCATGACCGACGCCGAACTGCATGCGCACGGCGCCCGCCGCGTCGTCGCCACCGAGACCGACCTGAACCTGATGCCACCGTGCCGGGTAAGCCTGCGCGATGCCGCAGTGGGCGAGAGCTCGATCCTGCTGCACTACGCGCATCACACTGCGGCAACCTCGCCGTATCGGGCCAGCGGGCCGATCTATGTGCGCGAGGGCGTGACCCAGACCGCCAGCTTCGTCAACCACGTGCCGGCGCAGCAGCGCATACGCCTGCTGTCGGTGCGCGCGTATGATGCGGACGGGATCATGGTCGACGCCGAGGTTTTGCCAGGCGAGAACCTGGAGGCGTTGATCGCACGGTACTTTGGGCGCGACGACGTAGCGTTCCTGCACGCCCACAACGCGCGCCGCGGCTGTTATTCGTGCCGTATCGATCGGGCTTAGTGTGCGGCCCGCCGCTTCGCCGGCGCCTTCCCTGCAGCCTTCTTCCGGGCAGGCGCCGCCTTCTTCTTCGCCACCGCCTTGGGCGCGGCCGCGGCCTGTTTCGCCGCGACCTTCGGCGCCGCCCGCGTCGGCTTCGCCGCCGCGCGTTTGGCCGGCGCCGCCCTCCGCTCGCTCGGCGCCGCCGCCGGTGCCGTCGGCGGCGCCCCCGCCGCTGCAACGCTCTTGCGCGCCGGCGCACCGCGACCACGTCGCGCCCCGGCCTTCGGCTTCAACTGCTTGCCCTTCTCGGCCAGCAGCGCCACCGCCTCATCCAGCGTAATCTCCTCCAGCAGCACGCCGCGCGGCAGGTTCGCCACCGTCTGACCATGTTGCGCATACGGCCCGAACCGGCCCTTGCGCACGATCACCGGCTGCTGGTCCTTCGGATGCGCGCCGATCGACCGCACGCTTGCCAGCTTCTTCGCCAGCAGATCGACCGCGCGGTTGATGCCGATCGCCAGCACATCGTCGTCGCGATCCAGCGAGCCGAACACCGTGCCCATCCGCACATAAGGCCCAAATCGACCCACACCCGCCTCGATCCTGTCCTTCGTCTCCGGATGGATGCCGATCAGCCGCGGCAGCGACAGCAGCCCCACCGCCTGCTCGAGGGTGATCTTCTCACCGTCCATCCCGCGCGGCAGCGAGGTGCGCCGCGGCTTCACCTTTTTGTCCTCGCCTGCCTCGCCGCGCTGCACGTATAGCCCGTACGGCCCGCGCCGCACGGTGATCGGCTCGCCGGTCTCCGGATCGGCCCCCAGCTCGCGCATGCCGTCCTTCAGCACGTCGCCCTCGGCCTCACCGATCTCGACGGCGAGCCGGCGCGTGTACTGGCAGGCCGGATAGTTCGAACAGCCAATGAAACTGCCGTAGCGCCCGAGCTTCAGTCCAAGCCGGCCATTGCCGCACGCCGGACAGCCCCGCGGATCGCCGCCATCCTCACGTGCCGGGAAGAAATGCGGCCCCAGGTCTTCGTCCAGCGCCGCAATGACGTCGCTGATCTTCAGGTCCTTGGTCTGGTCGATCGCCTTGGAAAACTCGTCCCAGAACGTGCGCATCACCACGCGCCAGTCGAGCTGCCCCGCGGAGACGTCGTCGAGCTTCTCCTCCATCGAGGCGGTGAACCCGGTGTCGACCCAATGCTCGAAGAAGCTCACCAGGAACGCGGTCACCAGCCGCCCGCGGTCCTCCGGCACGAAGCGCCGCTTGTCCAGCTTGACATAGTTCCGGTCCTGCAACACCGACAGGATCGAGGCGTAGGTGGAGGGCCGGCCGATGCCGAGCTCCTCCATTTTCTTGACCAGGCTGGCCTCGGAGTAGCGCGGCGGCGGCTGGGTGAAATGCTGGCTGGCGTCGACCTGGCCGCGGCGCAGTGGATCGCGCTCGGCCATCGGCGGCAGCATGCGGCTGACGTCTTCCTCGGTCGGATCGTCCAGGTCCTCCTGGTAGAGTTTCAGGAACCCGTCGAACGCGACGATCGACCCGTTGGCGCGCAAGGTCTGACCCTTGCCGTCGGTGACGTCGACGCTGACCTGGTCGAGTTCGGCCGAAGCCATCTGCGAGGCGACGGCGCGCTTCCACACCAGCTCGTACAGCCGCCGCTGCTCGGGCGTCAGGTAGCGGCCAGCTTCGGCCGGCGTGCGCGACACATCGGTCGGCCGGATCGCCTCATGCGCCTCCTGCGCGTTCTTGATCTTGCTCTGGTAGATGCGCGGCGCTGCGGGCAGGTAGTCGCCGCCATGCGCCTGCTTCACGTGATCGCGGATCGCGGCGATCGCCTCGCCGGCCATCTGCACGCCGTCGGTCCGCATGTAGGTGATAAGGCCGGTGACCTCGCCTTGCAGCTCCACCCCTTCGTAGAGCTGCTGCGCCAGGCGCATCGTCTGCTGCGCGCCGAGGCCGAGCTTGCGGCTCGCCTCCTGTTGCAGCGTCGAGGTGGTGAATGGCGCCGGCGGATGGCGGCGGACACGCTTCTTCTCGACCGTGCCGACATGGAACCGGCCGGCCTCGACCGCCTTCTTGGCCGCCAGCGCCGTTGCCTCGTTCGGCAGGTCGAACTGGTCGAGTTTCTTGCCATTCAGATGCGTCAGGCGCGCGGTGAACGGCGCGCCTGCCGGCGTGGTGAAGGCGGCCTCGATGGTCCAATACTCGCGCGCACGGAACGCCTCGATCTCCGCCTCGCGCTCGCAGATCAGCCGCAGCGCCACCGATTGCACACGCCCGGCCGAGCGGCTGCCCGGCAGTTTGCGCCAGAGCACGGGCGAGAGCGTGAAGCCCACCAGGTAGTCCAGCGCGCGGCGCGCCAGGTAGGCCTCGATCAGCGGCTGGTCGAGCTGCCGCGGCGCGGCCATGGCGGCCCGCACGGCGCTGCGGGTGATCTCGTTGAATGTCACGCGCTGGACGTCGATGCCCTTCAGCGCCTTCTTGTCGGCCAGCATGTTCTGCACATGCCAGGAGATCGCCTCGCCCTCGCGGTCCGGGTCGGTGGCCAGATAGAGGGTGCGGGCGCCCTTCAGCGCCTTGGCAATGGCGCCGACCTGTTTCTCGCCGCGGGCGTCGGACTGCCAGTCCATCGCGAAGTTCTCGTCCGGGCGGACGCTGCCATCCTTCGGCGGCAGGTCGCGGACATGGCCGAAGCTCGCCAGGACGGTGAATTTGTCACCGAGGTAGCGGTTGATGGTTTTCGCCTTGGCGGGGGATTCGACGACGACGACGTCGGTCATGGTGTCCTGACATGTCACTGGCCGGCCGGGTTCAGCAGCGCCGCAACGCGGCCCCCCGGCAGCGTTTCGACGCGGCCGGCGAGTTCGAGTTCCAGCAGTGCCGCCATGACGGCGGGGGCAGAGAACTGGCAGCGCCGCACCACCGCGTCAACCGGCGTTGGGGAAGGTCCCAATAATTCAAGCACTTGTGCATGGAGATCGGCGCGGTTCCGCACCGAGTCCATCATATCGAGGTCGGTTGGCAGAGTTTCGGCGAAGCCAGCGGCGGCATCTGGGGCGGCTTGCCGAGGAAACAAGGGGACGCCCTCCGGCGCACCCCCGGCGGCCACACCGGCGGCCGGAAGCTCGGGCAGGTTCGCCAGCACATCGGCGGCGGATTCCACCAGCGTCGCGCCCTGGCGGATAAGGTCATTGCCGCCGCAGGAGCGCGGGTCGAGCGGCGATCCCGGCACCGCGAACACCTCGCGCCCGGCCTCGATAGCGAGCCGTGCAGTGATCAGGCTGCCAGATCGCAACGCCGCCTCCACCACCACCACGCCGAGCGACAGGCCGGCGATGATGCGGTTGCGGCGGGGGAAATGTCGCGCCTGGGGCACCGTGCCGGGCGACGCCTCGGTCACCACCGCGCCGGCCGCGGCGATGCGACGTTGCAGGTCGGCGTGGTCCGGCGGGTAGGGAATGTCGAGTCCGCCCGCGACCACGGCGACGGTGCGGCCCAGCGGCGGGCCAATGGAGAGTGCGCCATGGTGCGCGGCGGCGTCGATGCCGCGCGCCATGCCGGAGACCACGACAAGGCCGGCGCGGGCCAGTTCCGCACCCAGGTCCTCGGCGATACGGCGCCCGTTGACCGAGGCGTTGCGGCCGCCGACAAGCGCGACCGCACGAAGCGACAGCAGCGCGATGTCACCCAACACGGCGATCGCCGGCGGTGCGTCGTCGAGCAGTGCCAGCAAAGGCGGGTAGTCGGCGGCGCCGAACAGCAAGATCCGCCCGCCGAGCTTCGCCGTGGCGTCCAGTTCGGCAATCACGTCCGCCTCACCGGGCACCGTCGGTGGTGCAGCCCGACCGCCGGCACGCGCCAGCCCAGGCAATGCCCGGAGCGCCGCCGCGGGCGAGTCGAACCGCGTCAGCAGGCGCCTGAAGGTGACCGGGCCAACGCCTTCGGCGCGTGCGAGGCGCAGGCGGTCGATCGTGTCCTGCCGTACGTCTGGGGTGTCCTGCGTTGCGTCTGGCTCTCGCACGGCGTGGCTCCTGCTACCCCGGCAGGGATGCCGCGGGGGCCGCCTACGCCTGATCCGGGGCCGTCTCCGGGGCTTTCCGGCCGATATGCGGCTCGGTGCCGGCGAGCAACCGGCGGATATTGGCGTGGTGGCGGATGAAGATGAGCACGGCGATTGCCAACGCCAGCTTAACGATGCCGAAATCAGCCAAACCAAAACGGGTCAGCACGGCGGCAATGACCGGCGCGGCGGCAAATGAGGTGAGTGCGGCGAGCGACGAGAGGCGCGCGGTCTTGGCGACGATCAACCAGACCGCGCCGGCGGCCAGCCCGACCGGCCAGGCCGCGGCGATCAGCACACCGTAGCCGGTGGCGACACCCTTGCCGCCCTTGAAACCAAGCCAGACCGGGAACAGATGGCCGAGCACGGCGCCGAGGCCGGCCCACAGCGCGGCCTGGTGCCCCGCCAGCCACCAGCCGATCAGCACCGCCGCGGCACCTTTCAGCCCATCCAGCAGCAACGTCGCCGCGGCGAGGCCCTTGCGGCCGGTGCGCAGCACGTTGGTGGCGCCGATGTTGCCGGAGCCGATCGCGCGGATGTCGCCCAGCCCGGCGGCGCGGGTCAGCAGCAGCCCGAACGGGATCGAACCGAGCAGGTAGCCGAGCAGGATGGTGCTGTAGGGTGGCATCGGTCGCGCGAGATTAGCCGGGATTTGTGCGGGTTCCGATAGGGGGTATCGGAGGGGCCGCCGCAAAGGTCGATCGGAGCGCCTAGCCG
>Ga0326727_10024698_pt1 | contig 11332 bp, 5 predicted proteins | sample MB2enrmetagenome_FD_207643 | JGI IMG/M metagenome (GOLD analysis project Ga0326727, IMG submission 207643) | Lab enriched peat soil microbial communities from McLean, Ithaca, NY, United States - MB29MY | ecosystem: Environmental > Terrestrial > Soil > Wetlands > Peat | place: USA: New York... | reverse complement strand
AATCCAACGCAAGAAACAATAGAATCCACCTGTAAATCAAACCTAAATAGACTCACCTCATGCGTTTTCTATCTATTCGAGAACCTGAAACATACTCCAATGCTACTTCATTTTACAATTGCGAAGAAGAAAAATCAAGAATAAGGAGGGCAATTTGGTGTAGAAATTTCCCCTTTGCCGCCCTTCAACGTGAACTTGTTCCAGATGACAGATCAGTTGGAGCTGTCTGAAACTGTAGCACCGGAAATTCCACCTGCATCGGAAATGCTTGTCGGGTAGGAATCTGCTGTGAGTGTCCGCATGCAGGTGGTATCGATTGTCAAACTGCAATTCTGGATACCGCCCGTCAGAGTCGCTTTGCTCTGAACGATAGTGGCAAATGTACTTCCAATTTCAACCACTAAATTGCCGGCCGATGCTTCACCGTCTGCAATGAACGTCGCAGTACGAGAAGACAACGTGCTGATGATGCCATAACCGAACATGGTATTAAACAGGAAACGAAAAACGGAAATCTTCGCGAATTTGAGATTTGGACAGTCAGCAATTGTCATTCCTTTCGTTTAGACCGGCGTAACTTGCACGCAAATTGTCTTGTTCGAGTAGTAATGCTAAGGGTTGGACAACTCCCTTCGTATCTCAGTTTAATCCGGTTCCCGAGTGTGCATTGAGTTCGTGGTCGCTAGTTTCTCTTGGAGGAAGATTAGGACTTGACCCTTCGGAAGTGACCCAATTGGGCATCTACAGCTCGCTTCGTCGTCTGCAAACAAAGTGCAGGAACAAATCCCGCTCAACTATTCTACGGGACGGCACAAGAGAGCAACTTCGGCGCTCGCTTGTATCGAAGCGCTGCGATTCAGGATTAAGTATGCCGCAGTAAACCCGACCGAGCCACCACTGCGGCCCAGTCTTTTGCAGCATTGGAGTTGCCGATTCTCGTGGCAGCTGTCTACCCGCGCGCCGGGCGCGACTTGCTGCCGGATCTCCCGGGAATTAGAGTCGCGGTTATCATGGTACAACTCTATTTGATCAACAGCATCTTCTCAGCATAAAATTTCCCGCCTGCATCAAGGACATAAAAATATACACCTGAAGAGAACCCGCTGGCATTGAAAGTTACGTTGTAATATCCAGCATTCTGCCTTTGATCTACCAAGGTTATGACTTCTCTTCCGAGCACATCATATACCTTCAAGTTGACATGGCCGGCCGTGGACAACTGATAGCCGATCACGGTTGTCGGGTTGAATGGGTTCGGATAATTCTGACTCAGCCCAAACGATTTAGGAACATCATTCCCGACTTGATTTACGACAAGAACAATATTGTCGGTTCCTCCGGCTTCCAAGTACCTTGCTTTGAACTCCTGTAAATAGAGACTTGCGATGCGAGCGCTGTGAATGATCAGCGTATTCTCGTTGTTTACAGTTTCAGCTGACGTTGACCAATTGTGAGAACCGGTAATGACAATTTCATCTGCCCTGGGATTCTCTGCGTCAATCACAGCATATTTGTGGTGAAGCAGGCCGCTTCCGAGTGCGGTGCCTTTCAGATGCACGTCGATTCCGTTCGTCTGTAAGAAACTAAATTGATTGCCGCTGTCGATGTTGTTGTCCATTACGACTCTGACCTTATCTCCTGCGGCCTTTTTGGTGACGAGTTCCTGTGCCAGGTCGCTGCGGGTGAAAGTCAGCATGCAGACGTTGATCGAGCTTGTTGCCAAGCTGAGGGTTTCATAGATATGCAGCGTGGTTTGGTCCGATGGGCTAAAGTAAAGCTCAACCGATGTTCCGTTGATGTTGAACTTGTGCGGCGTTATATCTGATTTGTCGGCGCCGAAGCGCGATTTGGTTGAGTCTGGAATATCTGTCGAGCTTCCCCACATTTCGTTGAATTCCATCGTGTAGGCATTAGCCAATGCCTTGTCCTGTATCTCTATTGAATTTTGCGCGTCGTCATCGTCGCCCGGGTCCGTTGCGTTCCATGATCCTGTCCACACCCAATCATCGGTAAAAGAGCTTGTGTCTCGAAAATCGAATATCGCAAACTTGTTATGCATCAGTCCATTGCCCGCATTGATCGGATCAAAAGTATCCGTAATGAACGGGACGTTATTTCTCATCGTGGTCATCGGTGCGGTCCCGGCATTATCATTCTCGACAATCATTCTGATCTTTACTCCGCGTGCTTTGGCATTCAGTAAGTGAGTCGCGATGGTACTGCCGACACCTCCACTGAAACTGTACAGCGCGAGATCAATCGAATATTTCGCAGAATCAACTCTCGCGAGGAATTTGTTCATTATATCTACAGTCTGGGCATTCTCCCCGCGGGCAACGGAAATATCCACAGACTTGTTAAAATAGACATCCATTCTTCCGGTTGTGCCGGACGGGGACTCCGTACTGAAGATCGCGTCGCCAGTTTGATTCGTGCCGGCAGTATCGCTTGCAACTGCTTGATAGTGGTACACCGTAGCCGGTAAGAGTCGGGTCAGCAGGATTGCATGATCGGTGTCCGGCGATGCTACGACGACCGAATCGGTGTAGATTGAAGTCCTGCCGTACCTGACTACTGCTCTCGACGCCAGAGAGGCGGTCTTGAAATAAATCGTGACCGAGTTAGGCTGGATGTTCTCTTCAGTGGGCGACTCCACAAAAGCTGGCCCCTTGCTCAGTATGAGGTCGGATTGCACCCTGGCTTCGACCTCGTAGTTCGAAGTGTACGGGGGGGTCATTGTCGAGGTGCTGCCCGGTTTGTATTGCTTCAGGATCCCGATCATGTCGAACGCACCCGTAGGTGAAACCAGATTAGTCGGGACGTACCCCCCCGTGGTACCCGTAATATCAGTGATGGTCGTGTTTGACGCATCATAAGTCACTCCATTTACTCTGACAAGCCTGCCCTCGTTCGGCTCTGTGTAATCGTCATTGAAGGTTTGGTTGACATCCGCGCAAGTCAGAAGCATCGGCTCCGGCAATGGGTTGCCATGAGAATGAATTATGGTTTTGGAGGAATCGGGCATAACCTCGATCCCACCCCGAAACTGGTTTATTGTTCCCGTAAAAGTTATCGAGTCGCCAACCTGATAATCGTATGAATGAGTATAGCTGAAAATATTCACCCCGGCCGTGGCGTCCTGAAGGAAGAGATTTGTCTGCGGCAATGCACTGAAATCGGCGGTGACAATTCCACTGACGGTCACCGTAGCCCCGATCTGATATGGCGCGATGGGAACTCCCGAGGAATCGTTGATGTGAAGATCGACAATTCGTACCACTTTGATCACGGAGACCGCCAGCCTCGAGTTCAGCGGCGATGGCGACACGCTGTCTACCGAAGTGCTGACAACAAAGATTCCGGTCATCGATGAATCCGGGGCGGTCACGGAGCGGATTACAACCTCTCCGGTATCCATGTTGGTGACAGCCGCGCCTGAAATGACTATGGTATCCTGGTTAACGGTCACTTTAGCGCCCGAGAGAGATGAACCCGAAAGAGAAACATCTGATGGGCTCATCGACCACGTGAAGGCTTGAGGGACAGTGGCAAGAATGTTAGCAATCGTGTCGCTTGCGTCGCTGGCAATCTTGATCGTGAAATCAGATGTCTGCTTTGCATTCAGAATAGCTGGCGAAATTTGGGCAGAGCCTATGCCGCTTCCTGGTATAGCTGTGGAAGTGACCGTTCCGTTAACGACTATGTTGTTCAATCGAAAATTGCCGGTGCTGGAAGCTCCGTACCCCCATATTCTGAAAGTTATTGTGTTTGAGGTTGCCGGCGGCAGCCCGGTAATCGAGAATTGAGTCAGGGAACTCGTATTCGAGTTGGCGGTTTCACCAAGCGTCGTGGTTCCCACCGATGCAAACCCATCAAGGCTGTACTGCGCTTGGATCAGTGATGGACCGGTTGAAGTGCGCCCGGCACTGAACGACAAGGAAGAGATGGCCGCTTTGAAACCGGAATTAGGAGTGATTGAAAACTCCCAATATTTTCCGGTCGCAGAAAAAGCCGACGAGGTCGACCATGATCCGCAGTAAATATCGCCGGGACTTGTTTGGTAGGATATTGCCGACGTTGCAGGTACAACGGCAATGACGCTGGCGGTTAGATTAGCATCACTCGCTGTAGCAGTCGTCGCTGTAGAAGTCAGGTTCCATGCTGCGATTTGTTGCCCCCACACTGCCGTGGTTGCAGACAAAAAGAAAATTAGTAAAACAATTTTGAATCTCATCTGAAAGTTCCTTTGCTTAGGCGGCCTTCCTTACGCTCCGGCCTTCTCAATCCACTTCATCAGTTCTGTTGTATTGAACAAGTTGCAGGTATCTTCTCGTGGAAGCCACCTTTACATGAAATATAGCCCTTCGATGTCTCTGGGGAAAGGAAACAGAAAGTATTACACGTCCAGGCCCCTCCCTGAGATGTAGAGAGAATCAAACGGTGAACCAGTTCTTACTTCATCAATACCATTCGCCGTGATTGCATGAACACCTCCCCGGTTTTGGCAACGGCAATGAATTTATAATAATAAACGCCAGATGCTATCCTCGACATGTCAAGGGTAACCTCATGCGTGCCTGCACTCATCATCCCGCCTGTCAACTCCTTTACCTTCATGCCAAGCACGCTGTAAATCTCCAGCGTAACATTCGCGTCCGATTTCAGATCGAAGCGGATGTTGGTTGTCGGGTTGAACGGGTTCGGATAGTTCTGGTAGACAGAGTAATCTTCCGGAAGCGTAACCTGCACCTGCAAGATATCTCCAGCCCGCTGGGAAATACCCGAGGTGCTCACAGACTCTACTTTGTAATAATACGTCTTTCCGCCGGAAACCCTCGCATCGACGAACAAATACGATGCGCCACCCGCCGCACTGCCGGAAGCCTTCAAAGCCAAGTTCGATTTATAGCTGGAGATCATCTCGAACGGCCCGCTCTCGGAAAGCGAACGGGAGATATTGAATCCAGCAACGTCAACTTCGGTTGCAGTGGCGATGTTCAGATAAACCTTCCCGGCGGTAACTCTCGCGGTGATGCCTTTCATGGTGACGGGAAGAGAATTGTCTGTTAGATTACCTCCAAGATAGAACCGTCCTGCAACCGAGCCATCAATACCCGTGCGGTTGGCTTCGCTACCTGATCCCGCAGAATGAGTTCCCACCAAGTCGAAGCTCGAACCATCTGCCGAATGAATAATTCTGAGTGCGGAAGGACTTTCAATTCCCGTTTGGCCATTTCCGTCCACGCTTAGATTGTAAGTGCCGCCTGCAATCGTCGACTGCGTCACCGTCCAATATTGGTCAGATCTTCTGCTAATAGAAAACCCTGCATCGTTTAGAGCACTCACCAAATCCACTCCCAATAAATCCGGTGCCACGGTAGTAACCGTCACTATGCCTCCGGTTGATGGAGGCGTGGTGTAAGTAATTGTAAGCGGGTGATAGTTGCTTGCAGTGCCAACGGGAAATAGCATTGCATTCGTTCCGGAGACATATCTCGCAAAGTTACCTATGATGGTTCCGCCTGTATACGCTAGGGCACCTTCCAAGATTGATCCCAGTGCGAGCGTGTACGCACTAGTTGTGATGTTACCACTGATCATAGTCAACACGCGATTCACGGTGACTGGGCCACCGAGCGGTGCGGCTCCATCATTGAGATCAAGGTCAGTAAAGGTGTTAGATGGAATCAGGGTCGTCGCCGAATAGACCGCCATTGAGGGGGCAACACAGCTATTCCACCAGCGGATATTGTCTAAGCTTATTGAGGCAACGTTTCCACTAGAATTCATACCATAGAACCTAAATGCGTTTATTTTAGTTCCTCTAGCCAGCAGACCCTTGGAAAGATCGTTGCCAACAAGCGTACCGTTAACCCACAGATCATAAGTATCTGCTGACACATTTTGGCCCGCGCCGTAATTTACTGTAGAGGATGAGTTGTTTCCCACAACTGTCACAGTGTAGGACACATTTTGCGCAAATGGAGTGCCCAAAATCCCGGTGGTAGCCCATCCGCTGCCTGAGCGATTGCTCGTCGTGATCGCATCCGATGTACCAAAGCTCCACTCAATCCCAGCAAAAACCTGAGAACCCGTGAATACCACACTTTGTGCAGAATTGAAACTCGTTCCGTTTCCCGCAAAGAAAAACCAAGAGCCTGAACTTCCACCCTTAAAGCAGACTTCAAAAGCCACTGTAAATGTTGATGAGGAGTCGCCAAATCCAGTACCCGCTGAGATTCCGACGCTATTGATCGAGCTTCCGGTGGGGGCAACTCCTTGCAGTTCAGCTTGGTACCCGATTTCCTGGCCGGGGTTCTTTACAATGAACGAACCTCCTCCACTACCGATGTGAACACCACTGAAAGCTGTGTTCGCTGCTGTTGCAACTGTGCCTTCAGCAACGTTCCCAAAATCTAGAATGCCATTCGGTGTTTGTCCCCATGCACTCGTGGCTACAAGTGCGACAAAAATTAATGTTGATACGTACCTCATGATTAACCTCCTGATTTTTTCACATGAATAAATCTAGGAAGGCTGCGCCCCGTGGTGACCGTCCGTTATCCCTCTCCCGCGGCTATTATCCCTCACGTCGCCACGGGCCTCCTTCACTCACAATTTGAACTAATATGAAACATGGCTATCTGAATGTCAAGTTTGAAAGGGAAAAATGAACACAATAATCCATGGTGCAGTCTGAATGCAGCCATGGTAGTAACTATTGAGATTGGCATGTGGGGTTGGATCTAGGCTGTCGTGTTCTCTTGAATGATTCGCTATGCTGCCAGTGGCCCGGAGGAACCACCCCAATGGCCCTTCAGGTCATCGCATAGAAACAAAGAAATTTCCCTCGTCAGTTGCCCCTTATCCCGGGTGAACATATCTGCCCAAATTTGCTTGAGCGCCTAAACATCAGGGTGGAATGTCCCGTCACACGGGCACGGCCAATCCAATCCGACGCATGAAAAAAAGATGCGGACGAAAATCCTTTGATGATTCTATTTGATCAAAATAAGTTTCTTTGTGTCGCTGTAGTTTCCGGCCTCGATACGGTAGAAATAAACTCCGCTCGGAAGATTGTTCGCATCGAAGTTTACCGAATAACTTCCCGCGTTTTCCTGGCTGTTCACCAATACTTTGACTTCTCTTCCAAGATCGTCGTATATACTCAATTTCACAAAACTATTCCTTGGTAATCCATAAGTAATCACCGTTGCCGGATTAAACGGGTTCGGATAATTTTGGCCAAGCTCAAATGATTTTGGTATTCCATCCTTATCGTCCTTCATCAGGGAAAGCGTTGGTGTAATGAACGACCAAGTGATGGAAAATGAACTTGTCGCGGTGTCGCTCACGGCTTTCAAATGCCAGAAGTACTTGGTTTTGCCGGTGAGTTTGGTGCCTATTATTTCCTGCAACGCGAGCGATGTATCTGTGATTTTCGCCGAATCGACCACAATACTCGAGAACGCGCTGTCGGAAGCTATTTGCACTTCATACGATGCGGCACCTGCCGCTGAGTACCAGACAAGGGCTGTGTCTTTAGCCGCAAGAGTGTCCCCCGTTGTCGGTGCAGACGCGATGGGGGTTGGAAGAAGAGAGCCCATTCCACGGTTCGTTGTATGCAAGATGATTCCATTTGCTCCGACAGCCCACCCGACCGAATCGTTAAGAAAATATATGTCTTCGAGCCAGGTTCCTGATGGTTGATTGACATTTTGATTTACCCACGTCTCGCCGCGATCTGTAGACCTTAAAATTGCGGCGGTGCCCCCGTAATAGCCGGCAATATAGGCGACGGAATCTCGCAGGAGAATAACTTTAAAATAATTGCCGATCGGATTTGATTGTATGACTCTCCAATGTGTTCCACTGTCCGTAGACTTTATTATTATTGCCTGACCGACTGAAATTCCTGTAAGCGAATCAAAAAAGGCTACGCTGTTGAGATACGATTCCGTCGGACTGGTTGCCTGGTTGTTCCACCATTTGCCGCCGTTCGTGGTGGAAAGGATCAATGAATCGCCGACCGCCCAGCCGACATTCGCATTGATGAAATAGATGCCTGCCAACCTGCCATCGAATCCGATTATTGCTGGCTGCCACTGTCCGGGCACGCTCGACCTCTCGATCTCCGTTTGATTCGCCGACCTGTTACCTCCTGCGAGCCAGCGCAAGTTCTGCCCATTAAAATTAGCACAAAAGATTCCATAGTAGTTTACCAAAGAGGGATAGGGCGAGCTATTATAATCCTGCTGCCAGGAAGCGCCGCCATCTGTGGTGGACAGAATTGTGTTGTGATCGCCGACAACCCAACCGTTTGCGCTGTCCGCAAAAGAGACTTTGTCGAGAATTGAATATGCCGGACTTGATATTTGGCTCCATGAAGCGCCACCATCAGTGGTCTTAAGGATAGTCCCATTTTGTCCGACGACCCAGCCTTTCAATGACGAAGTAAACCGCACGCCAATAAGGTCGACGTTCACATTAGACTTCTGCGGTATCCACTGCGCTGACGACGTCAAAGTTACACATAGAACCGAGAAGAAAACGAAAAAGATAGCCTTCATAATGAATCCTCCTAAACTGAACTTATCTTTGATTTTTAGACAAGTCCATCACCAGCAAGAACAAGCTAACATCATTTTATCACAACCAGTTTCTTCGTCGCGCTGTAGGTACCAGCCTGGATACGGTATAGATAGACTCCGCTTGCCAGACTGCTCGCATTGAAAGTCACGGAATAAATTCCTGCGTTCTGTCGTTCGTTCACGAGCGATTTCACTTCTCTTCCGAGCATGTCGTAAACCTTTAATGAGACGGAAGCGTTCGCCGGCAACTTATAGGATATGACCGTCGATGGGTTAAATGGATTCGGATAATTCTGCTCAAGCACGAACGACGAGGGTCGAGCCGGATTGGAGACAAAAAGAGGAGTAATGACCGAGTGCTTGATGGTCAAAGCCGGATCGCCAAGAAATGTGATTCGGTCCGCTGTATTCATAAGGTTCCCCCACTCCAGAGTATAATCCACTGCCTCTTCATATGATTTTCCGATGGGATCGTCCGGCTTTCTTATCATTGACTGAACCATAGAAGTAAAAAACACGGTTGCCGTACTTTCGAAGCTAAGACCTTCGGACGAAACCACGGCTACTGCACCACCGCCTTCACGTGCAAGGAGATGTGTCGGAATGGAAACGTCCGGCCCGGTATCATAAGTCAAGTCGCATCCGCCGAAAAAGCAGACGGGTAATTGGCTATTGTTTGTCAGGGAGTCTATACTCCAGGTCATAAAATACCTTGAGTTTGAAAGCTGAACTGCGTCGGCATGGCCGAAATATGAGACTACTGCCGCACCATGATTCCACAAATTCACAAATGCTGTCGTATCGAGATAACTAGGCGAATCACTCCTCACATCGACGGCAATGGTGTCGGTCCACAACGAGTCGAGGTATGTGCGAAATTCACTCGCATCGTTTTCAAATATGTTATCTCCATAATAGTCAGCTACAGAAATTGCCCTATTGCACCATGTACCGGAAGAATCGGTCTCATATTGTATTGTTTTATCGACCATGATGGCAAGGCTTGCTGAATCCCATGCGGGAAAACGACCGATGCACGCATTTGTCTGAGAAATGAACGTATAGTCAGTCCTTGGAACTTCAACAAACCACTGATCTATCATCGGGAAAAAATCGAGGTCAAGTATTCCCTGTTCCAGCCCCACCTCGTACGCATCATCCGCCTCCGGGTGCGAAGGGATGACGTTGATGTTACCTGCAAGGACAAAGTATTGCGGTTTGGGGTTGCTCCAATGGTTCAACGTAAATTGGATGAAACCCTTCAATGCCGTGTCAGGTGTGACTCCAATTCCGAAGTCCATCGCGATCGTGTCGATACTGACAACCATTGTCGAGAATCCATTCTTCTGATGACGAAACGAAGCCAGTTGCTCGGCAATAGGATAATAATAGTTCGGCGCTATAACGATATAGTCAGCTTGGTTAGTAGTGTCCGTGAGATTACTGGCGAAGCTTTCGGGTGCGGCGGACAGCATAAAAGCAGTAGTGAGAAGCTGCATAACCCTCATTTTAGTGGTGCCCATTTTTCTCCTTCAAATCCCAGTCTTGAAATTCATTTCTACAGTCGATGACTCCCGTCCATCCGGAGGATCCCGCCTTTCCACCTGACCCGTGAGCGGTTGGTCACCCGCGATGAATATAGAAGCCCTTTTTCGTAATGTCAAGAAAAGGTTACTTGGAGTTCAGGTTCATCGTTCATAGCGATAGCTGATGGGCAAGGAACCGGGCTGAACCCAGAACGATGCAAACACAAATGCGGCGAGTTTGATTACGTTAATCATTTCTCTCCCGCCTTGAAGACGGTCCACGGCTGTGATGGACGATCTTTAAGGATATCTTTCATCCAATCAAACTGCGGGTGTTCATCGAGAAACTTATTTGCATCGAACGCAGTTCCGCACGCCGCGCCCCATCTTGCAACGAAAGACATTTGCTTCGCCATTTTCGAATCAACCACTTTCCCGTCAACCGTCCCGCTGGGCGAAAATGGCTCGGAACCTCCGTACAACTGCGCGTCGAGATCCCCGTGGGCACAAAGAGTGCGATCGTCGGCAACAGTGGAATTCAAGTAGGTGTCGTAATGATCGGCCTCAAATTTCTCCGCAAGATCGAGGTCGATTTTGCCGGCGTATTCTTTCATCAAGTGTTTCCACCGGACGCGTCTTGCGACGGAGGAGGACTTTATGTTTGTCTCATCGCTCTTTGTTTCTCTTCGCAAAAGCTTCAAATCTTCCGCCACATTTGAGCCGACAAAGTATCCGTCCTTTTTCTTTTCGAACCCGACATTCTTTAAACCGAGCTCTAATCTTGCAATTTCATTCGTATTAACATCTCCTATCAGCCATGCGTTTGCGTAACCGCCGTTGTTTCCCTTCTTCATCATGTCACACCACTCCTCGATGGAGTTGGCATATTGGGCTGCGTGCCTCATACGCGAAAATTCCGGGACGCCCGTCTCATCAAACGGGAAGAATCCTCCGATGGTTGTCTCAGATCCGACAAGACCTGCGTCCGTGATAAAGAAGTCCGTCCCGCTGTGAATCAACCCGGCCGACGTCTGCATCAGGATCCTATGTCCCTTCTCAGGCACTGCATCGAGAATAACATTCACTAATGGGTCCTGGTAGCCATCCATAGTGTTATGTCCGAGAACAATCTTTCCGTCTTTGGTCATGCTTCCGGTCGCAATGAAGGAGCTGCAAGATTCCTTCGGCGGGTCAATTGAGTTTATCTTCAGCGAG
>Ga0326727_10024697_pt1 | contig 11332 bp, 15 predicted proteins | sample MB2enrmetagenome_FD_207643 | JGI IMG/M metagenome (GOLD analysis project Ga0326727, IMG submission 207643) | Lab enriched peat soil microbial communities from McLean, Ithaca, NY, United States - MB29MY | ecosystem: Environmental > Terrestrial > Soil > Wetlands > Peat | place: USA: New York... | reverse complement strand
ACCGGCAGCAACAGACCCGCGCGGATGTACTCTTCGATCCAGACGCGGCCCGCCGTCGGAAACTTGCCGTGCGCGACGGCCGCGCCTACGCCAGCATTGCACCACGCGGCGAAGGTCATCGTTTGGCCAGTGAGCACGTTGCGATAGGTGGCATCCGGTGTCGTGCGGATCGGTTTTGTGTAAAACGCTAAGCTCATGTATCAATCGTATGCGCGTATTCGCGGACACGTTTTGACGAGCACCTTCGCGCGGTAGGCCGTCGCGCTACGAGTCGCGTTCCAGGGCGTGCAGCGCGAACTCGATAAGGAAGACCATCGCTCCCGCGGCCAAGCCGCCGAAGAGTCCAAGTGGAACGCGCGGATCGCGATCCACCCAGCAGAGTACTCCTCCGACAACGAGAAGGAAGCCCAGCTCGCGCGCAAAGCTGACGCATCGTTTGTGGCGAGCGGCGAGCAGCGGCGCGATCACGCCGATGGCGACGCCGCACGCGACGGCATTTAGGAGCAGTAGGTCATCGGTCATAGCTACGCGCGCGTGATACGCACCGGCATCAGGAGCGCGAACCGCCTTGCGCGCGCGGCTTGCGCAGCTTCGGTCGCGCGCAGGACCATTGCCGGCATGACCGGAGAGCGCGCGAGGATCGACACCTCTCCGTCAAAGTGATCCGCGACGGCCTGCATATGCGCCGGCGCGAAGCCGATGGTCGGGAAGTCGCCGTCGATGGCGGCCGGGACGCCCCGGACGCGCTCACCGGGTTTGCCGGATCCCAAGCAGAGCGTATCGCGCCCGGCGCTGCAGAGCGTCATGGCGCGGGCCGCGCGCTTTGCGCTCACGGCCTTGCCGATCACGTCGGCGTCGACACGCACGCTCGCGCTGAATGGCTGCTCGGCAAGCGCGCGCCACGCCGGGAAGCCGGTCGCGCCGGTGAAGGTAAGCGTGTACTCGCCCCACTTCAGCGTGCTTACGCGCTTGCCGATCGCAAGGGTGGCCGTTGTCACCTCGAGCTCACCCTTGGGCGAGAGCAAACCGCGTAGGACGTCAGCGCCGCCGCGCGGCAAAACCATGCGACAGGCGCGCTCGGTCACCGCGCACGGCGTGGACGACGGGCGCGCGACGCCCAGCCGATAGCCGTCCGTACCGACAACCGACAACTCACCGCGCTCGTCGACGTCGAGGCAGACGCTATCGAGTAACGGCTCGCGGGTCTCTTGCACGGTGAACGCGCTCGAGAACGTGATCGCGTCGATCAACGAGCCGAGGTCGATGCTCAGCTCCGCGAGCACATAGTCGGGGGACTGCGGTTCGGGGAAGTCGTCACCGGACGCGAACGGGATCGTCGAAGCGACGCCGTCGACGTTAACGACGGCCGCGCGCTCGAACAGGCGCAGCTCAAAGCCGCGCCGCGCGCGCTTGACGGCCTTGACGAGCGGCTCCAAGGTCAGGACAGCGGAGAAGTCTGCCGATGCGAAGAGCGCATCGAGGTGCGTCTCGAGGGAAAGCGTCGCGTGCAGATCGGTGCCGTCGATGCGCAAGCGCTCGCCGTCGAGCGAAAAGCGCACGCCCTGCAGCGCGCACACGCGGCTCTTCGGCCGAACGATCTTGCGTAAGTGCAGCAGCGCCGGCACGACGTGACCCGGGACGAACGCGCGAGCGACTTGTGCTCCGAGCTCTAGCGATGCACCCATGGCTTGACTCCCTTTCGTAGATACGATCCAGTGCTTTTATGGTAGCGGCATCTGCCGCGAGGCACGTGTACGCGCGCGCCGCCCCTCGCGCGACTGTTTAGCTTACGTCGCCGGTGATCGCGATGCTGTCATACCAGACGCGACCCAGGCTCGTCCGCTTCACCCACAGCGACCGCCGCACGTTCTCCGGCTCGACCGTGAAGAACTGACCGCCCGCAACGAACTCGTACCCTGGGCGAATCTCCACATCGATGCTCTCGACGCGCCCCGTGCGGTCTTTACGGTAGCCCGTTATCTTCGCGGGGTCCCAGCCTCCGCGGCTGGGCAGATGCACCTCGACGGTCATTCCAACGCGCGGGTTTCGAATCATCAGCGAACCTCCCCGACGGTATTCTCGTGCTCGTCATCAGTGCCGGCACCAAGGAGCAACTCTGCAGCGCCTTCGAGCTGCCGCTGCGCGCCATCGAGGTCCGAGCTATCGTAGCTCCCGCTTTCCAGCCGCTCGTCGGCGCTCTCCGCTTCCTCGCGGCAATCGAGCGCGATCTGCTCGACCGAGCTCGCGCTTTCGAAGAGCGCATGCGCGATTTCACGAAGCGCCACCGCATCCGGCAGCACATCGTCGTCGGCAAGGTCGAGCCGGCGCGCGATCTCGCGCAGGGTTGCGACGACGGGGACGCGCTTCGCTCGCGCATCGCACGCGGGAGTCAGAGCACTCGGCATCAGAGCAACACCGGTCCCACGAAGGCGGTCATCGACTGATCGGTCATTGCCTCACGGGGGAAGTGTTGATCGATCAGCTCTTTGATCACGTCGCACGGCTTATCGCCCGAATCCGCGATGTTGTCCCAATCGATCAAGACGACGCGAACGGGAACGTTCGACTGCGTAACCTCGACGCAGCCGCCGCGCAGCGTTACCACGACCGCCGGCACGTTTTTGGCCGCTTCGAGATCATCCATCGCTTCGAGCGCGGCTTCGACCGCCTCGATCTCATCCGTCGCGATATCGCCGTGTTCGGCACGCTGGTCGGCAAGAAACTCGCTCAGCGCGCGGCGGGCATCTTCAAGTTTGCTCATCGAGTAGTACACCTTTCGTAGACAGCTCTCTATCTAGCGTAAGGGCGAAACCGGGGTGAGGATTTGTGCGAGATCAAAGGGTGACGAGTCGCGTGGGCGGTCCTCTCACCCGCGCGCGCTCGCGCACGCACCGCGGCCCGTGGTTGTCGAGCCTGAGAGCGCGCACGGGCAGGCGTGACCGGCGCGGCGGCCGTCGATACCGACGGGGCGCATATGCCTGCGCCGGCGGCTGAGCCGCAGACACGATGGCATCGTCTTCGTCCGGCAAATAGTCGACCGCGCGCAAACCGGCGCGCCGCTCGCGCCGCGCATCTTCTTCGGCGACGATGCGATCGTAGAGCGTTGCCATCTCATCGATCAGGCCCGGAACATCGGCAACGACGACGGCGCTGGTTCCATGAAAGTCGACGCGGTAATACACCGCGCGCGGCGGCTCGATGCCGGAAAGCGCCAAGCGCGACCCAGGGGCTGCCGTCGCCTCTAAGCGGCGCACGACATGCATGACGTTGACCTTGCGCTCCGGATCGGTCTCAAGGTAGACGCACAGGCGCTCGCCGGCGACGCGAACCGTGCGCCAGCGATAGAGGTGGTGCTCGTAGCGGAAGTGCCCTAGTACCGCGCGCGCGACCGCTGCGATATCGGCGGCTGTCGCGAGGATCGCCCGCGGCGGAGGCGTAGGCGGCGGCGTAGCCGCCTCGGGCGCGCGTAGCAAAGCAACGCCCACGATCTACCGCTTCCGCCGTTTGCAGCGATGCACGCCGTTGACCGCGTACTTGATCGTCGAGAGGCGGCAGACGCCGCACAGCACATCGATCGGCTCTTCGATATCGGGAGAGCTCAGGCGCACATCCCCTGCGATGCCACGTACGTGCACGTCGCCCGGATAGGCACCGGCCGTTGCGAAGGCGCGCAGTTTGAAGTCGGCGTCCTCTTTGTCCGCGGCGCGCACGAGGTACAAAATGCGGCGGCGTTCCTGGGCGGGAATCGCGAAGATCAGCGCACCGCCGGCGCGCGGCACGTCGCCGCTTGCGCGGGCATCTTCTACGCCACGCTCATCCAGCAGTTCGAGCGCCTTGTCCACGTAGAAGCGAATCTCTTTGAGCGCGCGCACAAGCACGCCCCGCTGCGCCTGCGGTGCAGCGGCCGCCACCAACGGGCGTACCAGGCCCGCGACCGCCTCAGCTAGTTTGCCGAAGCTCGTCGCGCGCGGCACCTGGATGCCGAACGGGGACATGCGTTCATCCGCGGTTCGCGGCTCAGGCCGCGACCGAATCGGCTGCACGTCGGAAAAAGAGCTACCGCCCTGAATCTTTGTATCCATGCCTCGTCTACCGGCGCGACCTACTCGTCACCCATGGCGCGCCTGTAGGTCTATTGTGCGGCGTCTTTTGGCGAGGCAATTTCCGCGGCGGCCCGCGTCTGGCGCAGGGGCTTTGTCCGTCCTTAAGCGCCTCGGGCCTGGTCTATACTCGAACCATGCGCATCTCGATCCGGCCGAGCGGCCGTCTCCTCGCCGCGCGTGGGCGCTGAGCTTCCGCCGATCTCATGGCTCGCATCATCATCGTTGCCGGGAAGCCCGGCACAGGGAAATCGACGCTTTCCAGAGCGCTCATGTCCGAGCTCCCTCCGACCTGGACCATGCTCGACGTCGACACGCTGTATATCCCGATGATCGTCGCGGTCTTGGCCGATCGCGGCGTCTCGCTCGTCGACGCCTACGGAACGCCCCTGCTTCGGTCGCTGCGCGACGCGCAGTATGCCGGGCTCCTCGCGCAGGCAGAGCAGATTCTCACCCAGGCGAATCGACGGGTCGTGCTCGTCGGCTCGTTCAGCACCGAGCTCGCGGACCCGGGATTCCGCGAGCGCTGCGAAGCGCGCTTCCGCTGCCCGGTCGCGATCGTGGAGACGTGGGCGCCGCCCGCAGTTGTGCGGAAGCGCATCGACGGGCGCTCGGAGTTCTGGGACCAGATGCGGCGCGTTCACTGGGACCGCGAGCGAACCGGCTACGCCGAGGAGCTGCCGCTCCGGCCGTGGCCCGTGATCGATACACGCGCGGAAACCGACGCCCGCTCAGTGCTGCAATACCTCCTGGACGCCGCTCAGCCCGCCCCGCTCGCGTGATCCGGCCCCGGCCGCCAACCAGGAAACCGCCAAGCGCCGCGAGGATCGACGGGCATGCGAGGCCGGCGGCGCAGCCGCCGGGACGCGGCCGGAACGGAAGGCGGACGGATCGTGGACGAATCGGATGAGGAACGGCGCCAGCGTGAGCGACGCGATATCGCGCCGCACTACGAGATCCACCTGGGCTCCGCGATTCATGAAGATCAACGCCAAGGCGACCGGCGGCGGCTCGAAGAGGGAAAGGACGGGCTGATTGCCGCCATGGTGGAGCGCGCGCAGCGCGATGAAGGGTACCTGAGCGAGATCGTCGGCCGCTACGTCGGGCTGCTCTCGCCGAACGAGGCTGAGACCGAACGCAAGCGCCTCGCGTAACACAGGCTACCGCCGATCGCGCGCCGTCGTGAGCTCGGAGACGTCGCGCAAAACTCGCGCCAAAGCAGCGCGGGGGCGCGGCGCGCCCCCCCCTCCAAATCAGCTACGCTGCGGTCTCCTCCGCCTTGTACTTGAGCTGACCGATCTGGCAGTCGGTCACGAGAACGTCTGTCCTCTCGCCAAGATACTGCGGTTGGTACAACGAGCCGCCCCGATACGCATAGAGGTAGCGAATTTCTACGAACGCGCCCTCCTTCGGCACCGGGTGGTTTACGGGAATCGTGCAGTTGCCGATCGGAGTGAAGTGCAGCTGCTCGTCCAACACGGAGAGGCGAATCGATCGCTGCTCGTTCACGCCGGAAACCACGCACGTCGCGCTCTCCCAGAACTTGCATTTGAGCGCATGCTCGGAACGCGCCCCGAGCGTTATCCCTGAGCCTGCGTCCTTGAAGACCGCGCCTTCGAGACAGCGATCTTGAAGCAGCTTGAAGAACGCGCGTTTACCTTCCCGCGTCGTCTCGGTTCGCGCGACGGAAATCAACGTCGCCAACACGCGCCCCTCGATGAGCTCGCACAACCGCGCATAGCGTTCGCGATACGGAATGTTGGTGAGGTCATCGCCGTTGAAGCGCAGGAGGTCATAGGCGTGGTAGCGCCCTTGAACCAGCTCGCCATCGATCACGTGATGAACGCCCGGCAGCGACGAGAATTCGCGCGCTAGGTCTACCGGGAGATCGACGACGAGGCCGCGGCGATTGATACCACGCACGTCGTCCGCGGTGATTTCCACCAGACGACGATCGCCGTCGAACTTCTGCTGAAGCCAGTGCGAGGCGCTCTCGATGTAGCGTTGCGCGTCGGCCAGCGCGATTGGAGTAAGGAGCATCGGCATGATGCCTGAGTGCGGGCCATCATGCTCGCCCGTGCTCGCGAATGGAACGCCCGAGGCGTCCAGCGTGTAGCCTTTCTTGCGTCGTTTGGCGCGCTCTTTGTCCAGCGCTTTTTCCGCATCGGCGAGGTTCGGGCCCGTATACCAAACCTGCGGCTTTCCGAGTTGTCCGCGCCGACCCCAGCGCCCGGACGCGATGAATTGCCCGTCCGTTTGTTCGATCGTCAAATCGTACTGCTTGTCGGAACCGGCGTCACGAAAAAACCAGCTTTCGTGCGTGTGAATCATGGAGCTCCTCTCGTCGTGGGACAGACGGGAGCGCATCGCGCGCTCTCACTTAACTCAGCGTATCGCACATACGGGTGAGAGGATTTCTGGTAACGCGGGCGCGGCGCGCCTCGATAGCGTGGGAACTCCCACTCATGTAACGACGTCGTGACGCTGCTCGCCACATGCACGCTGGAGAAACGCGCTTCAAAGCGCGCGCGCGAGCTCGCGCATTCAGCCCGGCTCTAGCGCTTGCGATTGAAAATCGCAGCGGCAGCGCAGGCGACGCTAGCAACGGCTCCAATCATCGCTGCCAGCAATACCAACACCGACGTCGCCGAATACGACGTCTGCCGTACGGACCACCACGTCGAGATACACGCGGTGAGCACGAGGATCGCTCCCGCGCAGACGACCGTTGTTGGCCACCATCCCCGTGCCGAGTACGGTCGCACGAGGCTTCCCACGCGCAGCCCGAGCGCGCAGCCGACAATCGCGATCGCGCCTAGGACCACCAAGGCGAAAACATATTGCACCCAACCGGCTATCGTCACGACCCGCCTACTCCTATCGCGAGCTGCGCAGATGACGGTGACAAGGCGCTCGCCGCGGTTGCGCGCTTAAGCGCAGTCGGTCGGGGGGCCTGCGCAGGGCCGAGCGCGGACGACTCCCGCAAGGGCCAGCAGTTGCCGGCGGCCGCGCCCTGGCTGGGCCATGGGGACGGCCTGCGCATGGCGAAATTTGAGAGCCGCTTGTAACTTCCGTCGCTTCGCACGATAGCTAGGAACCAGAGGGGTTCGTTAGGAGAAACGCATCCATGGGATTTTGGAGTCCATTGCTCAGCGGCATCCTTTTTTTCTGGGCACTTGAGATTGCCCTGATCGGCGGCAAGCCAATCCTGAACCACATTACGCGCTTGGCGCTGTGGTTTCTACCCATTGCGGCCCTCTTTGCCGCTAGTCCCTCTGAGAAGGCCGAAACCGCTATAGCGTGTCTGATCGTCACCGGCATGTTGTTCGCGTTCAAGCGCGAGGCCACGATCGCCAACATCAACGCGACCATGGAGCGTTTCCGCTCAAGCGCGGCGCGGCGCAAAGTGTATTGGGAGAAGCGCCGTCCGTAGCGGCGCGGCTACAGCCCGAGTTTCATCCGTGCCGGTACCGGCCGCGTTGGCGGGTCGATCTGCGTGTCTCCCGTCGGCGATGCAAGCTGTCGCTCGAGTGCGCTAAAGCGCAAGATGATGTCTCGCGCTTCGTAAACCTGGCCGCGCTGACGATGCTCACGCGTGGGCGCAAGAATCCCGGCGTCGACGAGTCGCGAGATGCCATCGAGCGTACTTTGCAAACTCCGATCGATCAGATGCGACGCCGTCGCGGCGCTGAGCACCGGCGTTCCCGGCAAGACGTCGACTAGCCGAAGGGCCGCAGAATCCGCGCGCACCGCGCCCAACCGCGTTCGCCAGCCTGCCTGAATCTCGGTGACGCTTTGCTGGAACGCCGCTGCGTCAGCGACGGCGCGCGTGCATGCGGCAGCAAAGGTGCCCAGCCACAGATCAAGGCCGCGCTGCGCGTCTGGCGAGTCGACGTCGCCCACGTAGCGCATCGCACTCAACCCGTGCAGATAGTCGTTCGTTCGCGTGGCTAGGATCAGTGACACCGGCGGCACCACGTTCTGCGCAAGACCACGCCGGCGAAAGATCATCTGAATGAGCGCGCGCCCAACGCGCCCATTGCCATCGACGAACGGGTGGATGGTTTCGAATTGTGCGTGCGCGATCGCCGCTTGCGCGACCGCTGGAAGATCGTCGTGCGAACAGAACGCGCACAGATCTTCCATCAAGTCCGGGACAAGCTCGGGCGGCGGCGGCACGAACGCCGCGCCAACCGGCGTGTAGTTGCTCCCCCCGATCCAGTTCTGCTGCGTTCGCAGGACGCCGCCGTGCTCGGCGAGCCGCGAGCGCTTAAGGAGCCTCGCATGCGCCTCCAAGAGCAGTGGAAGCGTGATCGCGGAGCCCGTGCCGACCGCGCCGAGCGCGTAGTCCATCGCCTCGATATTGCCGAGCACTTCGGCGGCGCTGACGTCGCCCGGGTCGCGCCCTTCTTCGAGGGCGGCGGCCGCCTGCAGCAGACGCCGTGGGCCGACCTGGAGACCTTCGATCCGCGACGAGGCCACCGACTCGGCGCGCAGCAGAATCCGCGCGAGCGCTTCAGTGCTCGCAAGGGCCGGCGCGGTGCGGTCCAGTTCGGCGATCGCGAGCTCGGCATCGGCCACGTCGGCGGCGACGGGTCCGGCCAGCGAGAAGCTGCGGCTGGTGAGGAAGTCGGGCACGTAGGCCTGGTAGTCTCCACCCCGCCGGTCCCGCCGGGGGAGCCCCGAGCGGTCCTCCGGGACCCACGAACGCGAAATTACCGATGCCATTACTTAAGGTTATCGGCTAAACTTGAATTAAGCAACCCTCACTCCCGGTTTACTGCAGCCGGAAGCCTGGCGTCTGCAACGGTAAATCGAACTCGGCCGCGTGCTTCAGGATATACCGCTCCGTGAGCGGCATACGGAATTGCACCATCCCCGGCATGGGGTTGAAGATGACGCCCTTCTTGATCAGTTGCGATCGCATCGATCCAGCCTGCGACGATTTTAAGCCCAACCCGGCCGTGACCGCGGCGAGCTCGTGGGCCCCCGGACCCAGCCTCGCGAGCTGGTAGCAAAACGACCGCTCTCGCTTCGAGAGCACATCGAGTTCGTCGCGAAAGGTTTGGCGCTCGAGGATCGGCCGCACGCGTTCGATCGCCCGCGCTGCCCCGGCAAGATCGATCGTCTTCCCCTTTCGTTCACCCCACGCGGCGCTGCCGTATTTTTGCAGAAAGTACGGGTAGCCGCCGGACTCCTCGACCATCGCGTCAACCGCATCGGGGGTGATGCTTACGCCAGCACCTTGGAGCGGAACACGTAAAGCCTGCGCGGACTCCGCTCGCGTGAGAAACTCAAGATTGAAGCGGTCCCAGCGCGACCGCACGTAGGTAGGCAGCTTGTGGAGCAGGTCGTTCGTTTCCGGCAGTCCCGCCGCCGCGAACAGGATCTTCGCCTTACCGCTCACGCTGCGGTGTACCGCCGCGACGATAGACCGCACGTCGGCCACGTCCGCGGCCTGTAGTTCGTCCAGCGTGATCACGAGACGCTTGCGTGTCGACGCAACGGCATCGTTCAGCGCATCGATTGCGAACCCGACTGACCCGGGCGGCGCCAGTTCCTCAGCCTCTTCGGGCGCCTCAAGCCGGATGGAGCCCACGCCGCCGGGTAGCTCGAAGCCGATCGTCGGTAGCGTTCGCACGGCGTCGGCCAGCGCCGCGGCCGCCTTTCGGGCGGGCGATTGCAGCTGAGCGCGCACGCGTTCGATACCCTCGCGCACGATCACGCCGAGCGACGCGTCCCGTTCGACCTCCAAGGCGAGATGCACTGAATCGGGGGCCAGGCGGTGCACCTCATGGAGCAGCACCGTCTTCCCCAGGCCCCGCAGACCCGTAAAGATGAGCGGCGTGGGAGCGCTTCCTTCATGAAAACGAGCAATGGCATCTTCAATGGCGACCATCTCGCTTTCGCGTCCGGCCAGGAAGGGTGGGATCGCCCCGGGTGCCGGCTGGAAGGGATTGGCATCGTTTGGCATATTTGGCATTATGCCACAAATGCCAATCCGTGCCAACCGGTCGTCCGACCGGCACGGCGTCCTGAAATCCTCACGCGGCCGGTCGCTCCAAGCGCCCTTCGGCGGCGGCCAGCGGGCCGGGCAACGGACGCCCTTGCAGCAACTGAATCACGATGAACCATAGGCGCTCTTGAGCCCACCCCGGCGACTCGACCACGTAGCACGGAACCCGCTCCGTCCCAAGCGCCTTCTCGGCCTCGGCGTGATGTTGGCCATCGAGTATCCAATGCGAACCATCGCCGCGGCGCGCAACAAGCAGCGGCTTTCGCGGTTCCCCGCGCTGCGCGCGCCGCATCAACTTACGTTGCAACTCGTGAACGCGCGCACGGTTGCACGCGCGCTGATAGTGCGCGTGATCGTTCGCAAGCACATGCGGTGAGAGGTGAACGAGCGTCACGTCGACGCCGAGAATCTCGATCACAGGCTCGATGGCGGGCATAGCGTCCTTCGTAAAGAGCGTGGGGACTATCGGCGCGTGGCCGATATCCTCAGTATCCCACTCAAACGACCGTGACGATTTCGCTGCGACGGCTATGCTGCGTCATCGTGCGCATCATCGACATCCGTCACCGGCACACCATCGACGAATACTTTGACCGGCGTGATCCCGCGCTTCGCCAGGGCGTCGAGTTCCTCGGGCGTTTCGTCGCCTCGTACCACGTATTCGATCGCCGAGGGCTTGAACGCGTGAAACACACCGGGAATATATTCGCGATCGCGATGATGCTCACCAAGATGCCCCGTACGCCGGCCGCACGTGTCCACGAGATCCACCGCCTCGCCGCACGGCACCACGGGAATCGCCTTGCGATGCGCAACGAGCACCCACGTCTCGCCTAATTGGAAGTCTTTCGGCAGCGCTCCGATGCGACGCGAAACACCCTGCGTTGCCGCTTCGCGCGTCCATGCTTCCGGCGAGGGGTAAAACTGTTCGCCGACCCAGATGAGTCCGTGTCGCCCGGTGATCGTCGGGCACGCCATGCACTGCGCCGCTTTCGCTGCGCAGGAGCGCTTTGTCATGATCTCGCCGGCGTCTACCCATGTGAATCCGCGGCTCGGTTTGATGCCTTGATCGCAGGTTGGGCAGCGCTCGAGCGCAACCGGAAGCCGCCCGCAGGGAACGCCCGGGCCATCGCTCACGAGGTAGAGGCCGCCGGGCTTGCGATACCCACAGCCACGCTTTTGATCGTTGCGAATCTCGATCTGCATGTTCCTTCCC
>Ga0326727_10024696_pt1 | contig 11332 bp, 6 predicted proteins | sample MB2enrmetagenome_FD_207643 | JGI IMG/M metagenome (GOLD analysis project Ga0326727, IMG submission 207643) | Lab enriched peat soil microbial communities from McLean, Ithaca, NY, United States - MB29MY | ecosystem: Environmental > Terrestrial > Soil > Wetlands > Peat | place: USA: New York... | reverse complement strand
TGCTGTTCATCCTCGATGTGACCTCGCCTGAGCCGAACCCTTATACCGGATTGCTGGCCTACATGGTGCTTCCCGGATTCCTGACGGGAGGGTTGATTCTGGCCGGCATCGGAGTGTGGCGCGAGCGCAATCGCCGCCTGCAGGCCGTGTCGGGTGCTCCAGTGCTGCCGCTGATTGACCTGAACAGGCCCAGCGATCGCAGTCGGCTGATCTTCTTCCTCTGCTTTGTGGCGGTGTTTGTTCTGCTCAGCGCGGTGGGAAGTTACCGGGCCTATGAGTTCACCGACTCGACGACCTTCTGCGGCGAGCTCTGCCACCAGGTCATGCATCCGGAGCATACGGCTCATGCGCACTCGGCGCACGCGCGGGTGAGCTGCGTGGAGTGCCACGTCGGCTCGGGCGCAAGCTGGTATGTGAAGTCGAAGATGAGCGGACTGCGACAGGTCTTCAAGACGGCGCTGAATACCTATCCGCGTCCAATTCAGTCGCCGGTGGCAGACCTGCGTCCGGCCTCGCAGACCTGCGAGCAGTGCCACTGGCCGCGCCGCTTCTGGGGCGCGCAGTTGAAGGTCTTCAACCACTTCGCCTCCGATGAGGCCAACACGCCGCGGCAGGTCCGCCTGCTGATCAAGACCGGCGGCGGCGATCCGCGGCTGGGAACGGAGGCGGCCGGCATTCACTGGCACATGAACATCGCCAACAAGATCGAGTACAAGAGCGATGCCAAGCGCCAGAACATCGTCTGGGTGCGCAAGACCGACCCCAGCGGCAGGGTGACCGAGTTCAGCGTCCCCGGCGCCAGGCTGGATGATTCCAAACTGGAGCAGCGGCGGATGGATTGCGTCGACTGCCACAACCGTCCGACGCACGTCTACACGCCGCCGGATCGCGCCGTGGACCAGGCGCTGGCCTCAGGACGCATCGTGACCGCTCTGCCCTACGCCAAGCAGCAGAGCGTCCAGGTGCTGACCGCGGAGTACAAGAGCACCGACGAGGCCATGTCCACCATCGATAAGACGGTGCGCGCCTTCTACAAGGACAAGTATCCGCAGATGGTAGCCTCGCACGCCGCCGACATCGACAACATGGTGCTGGAGCTTCAGCGCATCTACCGCGAGAACATCTTCCCGGAGATGAAAGTCGATTGGCGGACGCATCCGGATAACGTCGGCCACTACTACTTCAGCGGCTGCTTCCGCTGCCACGACGGCAACCACGTCAGCAGGGATGGCAAGGCGATTCCGAAGGATTGCAACTCCTGCCACACGGTTCTGGCGCAGGAGGAAGGCGTGCTGCCGGCAGCGGTTTCAAACACGGCCCTGACCTTCAAGCATCCGGTCGACCTCGGCGACCTGACCAGCGTGAACTGCTCCGACTGCCACAGCGGCGGAGTAGGACCGTAGAGCGAACGAAATGAGTCATCGGCCCCGGCAGAAGGTGCCGGGGCGTTGTTTTTTCGCGCAGGACCGGCTTGGCAGCGCCGGGTTTAGAGTAATGTGGTGCGCGTGGGATTTCGTGTCGCAAAGGAGGAAATCATGACGAATTCATCCAATGACAGTGCGAGTGTTCTCGGCGAAATTCGAGAGGTTGCGGTCACTGGAGCCGGGCTGATCGGCATATCGTGGGCAGCGTTGTTCCTGGCCAATGGGCTGCGTGTGCGGGTCTTCGATCCTCGTTCCGACTTGGAGAAGGCGGTGCGAGAGGGCCTTGCGGCAATGTCTCCGGCTCTGGAGCAGCTAGGGTATTCGATGCAAGGCTTCGAGCAGCGACTGCGGATCGAGACGAAGCTGGAGGCCGCGGCCGCGGGTGCGGACGTGGTGCAGGAGTCCGGCCCGGAGCAGATCGAATTCAAGCGTAAGTGCTTTGCCGAGTTGGAGCAGTACGTGAAGCCGCAGGCGTTGCTCTTCTCTTCGACTTCCAGCCTTCGGGCGACGATGATCTCCGCGGAGATGGAGCATCCCGAACGAATGATGGTGGGTCATCCGTTCAATCCTCCGCACGTGATGCCGCTGGTAGAGGTTGTTCCGGGAGAGCGTACCTCGCAGGAGGCGGCGCAGAAGGCAATGGCGTTCTATCGCGCGCTGGGCAAGGCTCCGGTGCTGCTGCATCGCGAGATCAACGGCTTCGTCGGCAACCGTCTGCAGGCGGCGGTGCTGCGGGAGAGCATCTACTTGGTGCAGCAGGGAGTGGTTTCCGTCGCTGAGTTGGACACGCTGATGGCGAACTCTCTGGGGCTGCGCTGGGCGACCGTCGGCCCGTTCAAAGGCATTCATCTGGGCGGAGGGCCGGGCGGCATCAAGCACTTTCTCGATCACCTGGGCACGATGTTCGAGGGACTGTTCAACGAACTGGGTGAGGCGCACATCACTCCGGAGACGATTGCGCAGCTCACGTCGCAGGCTGAGAGCGCGTACGGACCGATGCCCAATCCGCGCATGGCCGCCGAGCGCGACCGCAAACAGCTTGGAATCCTGCAGAGCCACGCGGCCGTGGCGCGGAAGATGGCCGAGGAAGAGAAGAGCGTGATGGTGGGGAAGTAGCAGCCTTGGAACTGGTCTGAAACCCTGGTATCGCGTAAAGTGATAATTATCACAATAGGATTGTGACTAGAGTCATGGCTCGATGTTCATCGCGCTCCTATCGTGGAAGTGTGGCCGGAGCGGACGGCCCTTCAGGAGATTTCATGAGTGCGAGTCCTCGTATCGGCGCTGGCGAGCATAAGCCGCGCCTGATTTTTTGGGAAGTTACCAAGGGCTGCAATCTGCGCTGCGTACACTGCCGCGCGACGGCGACCGAGCTGGCCTCTCCCAACGATCTGCCCACGGCGCAGGCGCTGAACATCATCGATCAGATTGCCGACTTTGCGAATCCGATCCTGGTGCTCAGCGGCGGCGAGCCGCTCTACCGGCCGGATATCTTCCAGCTTGCGCGCTACGCCACCGGCAAGGGGCTGCGCGTGGCGCTGGCCACCAACGGCACGCTGGTGACGAAGGAAGTGGCGCAGAAGATTGTGGACGCCGGTGTAAAGCGCGTCTCCATCTCGCTCGACGGAGCCAACGCCGGGACGCACGACAGCTTCCGCGGGATTCCCGGCGCCTTCGATGCGGCGATCTACGGCTTCCGCAATCTGAAGGAGCTGGGCATGCCGGTGCAGATCAACATGACCATCGCCCGACACAATGCGGCCGAGCTTCCCAAGGTGCTGGACATGGTGCGCGGACTCGGCGCCGATGCGCTGCACACCTTCCTGCTGGTTCCGGTGGGCTGTGGAGTGGATATCGCCGAGTCGCAGATGGTTCCGGCCGATGAGTACGAGCGCATCCTGAACTGGTTCTACGATCAGGCCGCGGTGGGCGACATCGAGCTGAAGGCGACCTGCGCGCCGCATTACTTCCGCGTGGTGCGCCAGCGGAGGGTGGAGGAGAATCGGGCGGCGCGTCAGGCTGCGGCCTCCGGCACACCGGCTGCGGAGGCAGCCAAGCCCGAGATCGGCCCGACCGAGATGATGATGCCGGGCACGACCGGCGTGAGCTTCAAGACCGATTACGAGAAGTTCGGACGCAGCGGATTGCGCCACGACGGTATGCCGCATCCGCATGGACATCCCGGCGGCGATCCGAGCGCGATGAACGCGATGACGAAAGGATGCCTCGCCGGAACCGGCGTTTGCTTCATCTCGTTTGAGGGCGAGGTCTTCCCCTGCGGCTATCTGCCGGCGATGGCCGGCGATCTGCGCAAGCAGCCCTTCGCCGAGATATGGAACGACTCGAAGGTCTTCGCCGACCTGCGCGACACCGACAAACTGGAAGGCAAGTGCGGCTGCTGCGAGTTCCGCAACGTCTGCATGGGCTGCCGCGCAAGAGCCTACGCCGAAACCGGAAACTACATGGCCAGCGAACCATTCTGCGTCTATCAGCCGAAGACGATGGCGGGGAAAGAGTAACGAGCAAAAGATGGCTCTGCTTCGCGCCTGCGGCGCGTCGGCCGCTATGACATGGATTAATGAAGCAGGCGGCGCGGATGAACTCCGCGCCGTTCGTGTCTCTGAGAATCTCAACTACCCCACCCTAACCGCAAAGAACGCGGTTAAGGGGGGCACCATATCTGATTCCATCCTAGGATTAAGGCTTTTCGAAGAGCTTGGGATCGATGTCGGGATTGATCTCCAACTGGTCGAGCGTCATCGAGAACTCGCTCTGCGGATCGCCCGACATGACGAACTTTGCCGGGTAGCGAAGGCCGCCGTAGTCCTTCCAGTCGGAGTACTGCATGGTCAGCGTCTGCGGGCCGGATTGGCCGATCTCGCTGAACTGCTCCTGCAGCAGACGTCCGTCGGAGGCTATCCACCAGCGCGTGCGCGCGCCATCGGCATTCACGTCGACGATGGTGGTCTCGATCTCGCCGAGCTTCTCTTTTCCGCCTGCGGCGAAGGCGAACTTCGGATCGCCGATGTGCTGAATGACGTTGATGAAGTCGCGCTTGAGCGCATTGATCTGGCTGCTGCGCTCGCCCGGAGGCAGCTCCCGCGTCTGCGAGGCCATGGACATGAATGCCGTCGTGGGCGTGACCACCTGCAGCAGCTCTCCCTGTGGCAGGCTGATCTTCTGCGCCTGCTTGTCGGGATAGACGATGCTCTGGTCGATCTTCACCTCCTGCCCCTGCTGCTGCATGTTAACCACCTGGCGCAGGCTCTTGATGGCATCGACCCGGGCTTTGCCGCCGAGAGCCTCGGCGAGGCGGTCGATGGCGGCCCGCCCTTCGGCGTTCGTTGACGTGGGCTTAACGGCGCTGGCCTCCGGCGGCGGAGGAATCGTGATGTCGATCGGCGTCACCGGGCCTAGCGCGGCGAGCTGCTTTTTAAACTCGCCGGCGTTGCCGACCACCAGCACCTTCAGCTCATCCTTGTGTACGTACTTGTTGGCGACGCGGGTGACATCTGCTGCGGTGACCTTCTCGACTCCGGCGCGGTACTGCTCGAGGAAGTCAGCCGGATAGCCGTAGAACTCGTAGGTCTGCTGCTCGCGCAGAACCTTGGCGGGGGTGTCGAAGTTGAAGATGAAGGAGTTCAGGATCGCGTCCTTGGCACGCTTCAGCTCCAGCTCGGTGGGCGGCTCGCTCTTCAGCTTGTCGACCTGATCCCACAGCCCCTTGATGGCCTCCACAGTGGTTTCGGTCTTGGTGCCGAGCTCGAAGACGGTGAGGCCGGGATGATCCCAGTTGCTGCCGACGCCGCCGCCGACAGAGTATGCGAGTCCGGCCCTGGTGCGCAGGTTGCTGAAGAGGCGTGAGGAGAAGCCTCCGCCGAAGATCTCATTCATCGCCTGCAGCGCGAAGTAGTCGGGATTGCGCCGCTCGATGCCGAGCGAGATCATGCGAATCTCGCTCTGGTTCACATCGCTCTTGTCGACGAGGTAAATGCCGGGCTTGGCAGGATCGATCGAGACCTTGGGCTCGGGGACCTTCGCTCCCTTTGACCAATCTCCAAAGGTCTTACTGAGCTGGACCTCGATCGCCGCTGCGTCGAAGTCTCCAGTGATGCCAAAGATGATGTTGTTCGGCGTGGCGTGGCTGCGATGCCATTCGACGAGATCGTCGTGGGTGACGGCGGCAACGGTTGCGTACTCCGGGATGCGCGCGTAGGCGCTCTGCTTGCCGTATCCGAGGATATCGGTCTGCATCTGCGCGATGTCTTCGGTCTCATCGTTGCGGCGCGCGATGCTGCTGTTCATCTGCTTCTTCGCCAGCGTGAGCTTGTCTTCCCGGAAGGCCGGCGAGCGCAGCAGATCGTTGATGACGCCGAGCACCTCGGGGAAATCCGCCTTCAGGCAGTTGAAGCTGATGGTGGTCTCGGAGTCGCCTGCAGCGGTCTCCACCTTGGCGGCGCGAGACTCAAGCAGATCGTCGAGCTGGTCTCCGGTCATCTTCTCTGTGCCGCCGGTGCGCCACGTCTCGGCGTAAAGCTCGGTGAGGCCGGTCTTGCTGGCAGGCTCGGAGTCCGATCCTCCGCGAATCATCACCGTGCCCTGAATCAGCGGCAGCTCGTGATTTTCCGTCATGAAGAGAATCATGCCGTTAGGCAGCACTACGCGCCGCGGCTGCTTTGGATGAAATGCGGGGAGCGGCGGAATCGGGACCTGCTTCCAGTTCGCTGGCACGCCGGGAGTCGAGGCCGGAGCCGCTTTTGGCGCGCTCTCCTGTTTGGTCGCGTCGTCTCGGGATGCCTCCTGCGCATAAGCGCCGGTTAGCAACAGCGCGGCGCTTGCGGCCGCTATCATCCATCTGCTCTTCATCGCTGTGCCCCCTGGTTCGCGGATGGTGCCGCGGATTTCGCCGTCGTGTTCGTTTCGAGGATGCCCACGGTGCGATTGCTCTCGACGAAAACTTCGCTGGCGACGCGCTTCACGTCGTCGCTGGTGACGGCGTCGATCTTGTCGATGCGGCGGAAGAGCTCGCGCCAGTCGCCGTACTTGAGCTGGTTCTGTGCCAGGTTGATGGCGAGTCCCTGGTTATTGGCGAGGCTGCGGATCAGCTCCGCCTTCGAGCGCGTCTTCACCATCTTGAGCTCGTCTTCGGTGACGCCGTCGCGCTTGAGCTTATCAATCTCGGCGTGCATGGCCGCAGCCATCTCGGCGGCGGTGTGTCCCTGGGCGGGGACGGCGTAGAAGGCGTAGAGGTCGCGGTACTTCTCTCCGGGGAAGCCGGCAAATCCCGCGGCGGCGACGGCGATGCGCTGGTCGCGCACCAGCGAGCGATAGAGCCGCGAGGTACGTCCCTCGCTCATCACCGAGCTGATGACGGAGTAGACCGCATCGTCCTTGTCGCGATAGTTCGGCTTCTGATAGCCCTCAAGGTAAAACGGCTGCGAAGGATCGTGCAGCAGGACCGTGCGTTCGGAGCTCTGTTTCGTCTGCGCCGTGATGTACTCCTCGGGCTTGGGGCCGGAGGGAATGCGTCCGAAGTAGCGCTCGATGATGGGGAACGTCTCCTCGGGTTTCAGATCGCCGACGACGGCGACAATCATATTGCTGGGAACGTAGTAGGTCTTGAAGAAGTCCATCGCATCGGTCGCAGAGAAGTGGCGGATATCGCTGGCGTAGCCGATGTTGGGACGATGGTACGGACTGCCATCGAAGGCGACCGAGAGGAACTGCTCCACCAGCCTTCCGGTCGGCGAGCTGTCGGTGCGCATACGGCGCTCTTCCATCACCACGTCGCGCTCCTTGTAGAACTCGCGCATGACGGGATGCAGGAAGCGCTCGGACTCGAGATAGGCCCAGAGCTCAAGCCGGTTGGCGGGGAGCGAGTAGAAGTACTGCGTGCTGTCCTCGCCGGTGGAGGCGTTGAGGCCGACGCCGCCGTTGCGCTCGACGATCTCTCCGAACTCGTTCTTGATGACGTAGCGGTCGGCCTCCTCGCGTGTTTTCTCCCATGCGGCCTTCAGCTCGGCGATCTTCCTCTCGTCGCGGCTGACGACGCGATTGTTCTCGAGATCGTAGGCGGCATAGGCCTGCTCGACCTTCTCCAGCGCAACCTTCTCGGCAGGATAGTTCGTGCTTCCGATATTGTCGGTTCCCTTGAAGGCCATGTGCTCCATCATGTGCGCGAGGCCGGTCTTGCCGTTGGGGTCCTGCGCATCGCCGGCATCGACGACGGTGAAGAAGGAGAAGACCGGAGCTTCCGGACGCTGCAACAGCAGCACCGTCAGGCCGTTGGGAAGAGTGCGGACGTGGACTCGCTTTTCAAACGAGGCCAGATCCTGCGCGCGCGCAGCCTGCAGGACGCAGAGCAGAACGAGCAGAGGAAGGTAGGCTTTCAGCCGTCTCATCGTGCCTCCACGGAGAGCATCATATAGCTCCGAGTCTAGCGAGTTTACCAACGCGCAGGGAAGGTGTCGAACGGGAGCGGGGAAGAGGTAGGTTCAGAACGGCCTGTCACCCGCCAGTGACAGCGGAGCCGAGTGGAAGCTCCCAATAAGCCGAATTTTCAGGAGTAATCCGGGAAGAAGCCGTAACGAGCAGAAAGCACTGCCGACATTCAGATTCTTGTTCTGCCCGACACTGTGGCGATGCCCAGCACTGCCTCCGCGCCACAACCGAGCGGGTAGTACATAAGTGGTAACTGACGCATAGCCCGTCGCCCACCCTGAACTCAGCGACCAGGAGTTCGACGTCAGTCCTCATCCTGCCTCCTGATCAACCACAAGCGAGAATGCCTACCCCCGCACAAGTCCACACGGCCGCAACCGGGCGCAACCGGAGCCTTACGGCTATGACAAGTTCCGCGACCTGCTCTTCCGAAGAGAAGACACTGCCGATTCCGATTCCGCTTTCAAGCAGACGAATTGAGCTTGCTGCCAGGGACCACTGGCTCCCTGTCTGTTTTGACACCTGTCAGTTTTGACAGTTACCGGCGGAGACGGACCGAACTAAGCTGGCGCGTGAGTAGGCTTTCACGAGTCATCTCAGCCCTGCAAGAACGAGGTAACCATGATTCCTGATGCAAGGCGCCTTCTCACATCTGCAACCCTTCTGTCGTTTGTTCTTTGCTTGTTGCCGGCAATGACTGGCACATCTTAGCCCACCCGTATCTATGGTTTCCGGGTATTCACGGGAATGCGGGAGTCGGCGGAAAGGTAGCGCCCTTACATATATGGGACCTACGGTGGTCGCGTTAGTCCAACCCCCACATTTCACGATCGGAGTTCTGACAAAGAACTACTGGTCGGTGGCTGGTCATTCCAATAGAGATAAACCTGCCGTGAATCAGTTCCTCCTGCAGTATTTCGTGAATTACAACATGAAGCGCGGTTATTACCTTACGACGCAGCCCATTATCACTGCCAACTGGAGAGCAACCAACGGTGGTCGGTGGGTGGCGCCGTTTGGCGGCGGCGTAGGAAGAATCATGAGGCGCGGATTCCAGCCCGTGAACCTCAACGTGCAGTTCTACGGCAACGCCGTCCATCCGCCGAACGCTTCGCTGTGGGCCATGAAAGCCAATATTGCCTTCCTGTTTCCCCGGCTGAGTGAGCAGCAGGAAAAAATGCTGCTGGAGCAAAAGCTGAAACAGATGGAACAGGAGCCACCGCAGAAGAAGTGACTGAAGATGAATAGAGGGTCCGTTAGTTTATGGGTTCACAAGAGAAAGCGTCACTGGACTGCGTTGGGGACCGAGCCCCTCGTCGCGAGACTCCATCGCCGGGTTGGTTGAGAGTGAGGGCAATTGGAATCACAATGATGTGGTTTATTCTCGGGCTGCTTACTCTGTGGGCAGTGGCAGCTCTTTACGTCGATCTTCGGATCGCGGCATTACGCATTCCGGTGACTTTGATTTACGTTCTTGGGATTATCGCACTTTTAATCAAGTTCAACCGATCCTGTTGGGCTGCAGGTTTGTGCTTTGTTGGCTTTTGTATTGTGCTTGCCTGGTGGCTCAACCTAAAGCCCTCGAACAATGGCGATTGGCAACCCGACGTTGATCGCACAGCCTGGGCGGAACTGGACGGTGATCGGGTCACAATTCACAATTTACGCAACTGCGACTATCGGACAGAAACCGACTACGCGAATTGTTGGAGTGACCGCACACTCTATCTTTCACAGATTCGGGCAGCCGACCTATTCCTGACGAACTGGGGGCTGCGCTGGGCAAGCCACCCGATTGTCAGCTTTCAATTTGGCGACAACGAACATGTCGCATTTTCAATTGAGGCACGCTACAAAGCTGGTCAGTCCTACTCTCCAGTGCTTGGATGTTTTCGTCAATACGAGCTGATTTTTGTTACGGCGGATGAGCGTGACGTTATTCGATTGCGCACTAACTACCGTAAAGATGAGGAAGTTTACCTGTACCGTGCCCAGTTACAACCGAAAATAGCACGGGCTATGTTTCTCACCTATGTCGCCTACCTGAATAAATTGAACGATCATCCCGAGTGGTACAACCAATTGACAAGAAACTGCACGACTACGCTCGACAGACAGCTTGCTACCGACGTTACCAACCCGCAGCCATGGAACTACCAATTCATCGTGAACGGCACGCTGGACGAGTTGCTATACGACCGGGGGCGGCTGGTCACTGGCGGACTTTCATTTGCAGAGTTGAAGCAACGTGAACATATCAACGCAGTGGCCCAAACGGCGAACCGGTCTCCTGATTTTTCTGCGCTGATTCGAGCGGGGCGGGTTGGATTTTGAGTGGTAATGGAGACTTAAGAAAACGGAGGTCATCACGAATCGCGTTCGCCCATTTGAAGGCACTCGCTGGTATCCTTTCCTTGCGTTGAGGATCGGCGTCGCTCTACTCGCTGTAATCGTGTCGCCCCTCATCGCAGTTGGCCAGAGCGGGCCGCAGGCTCCCAAGCGGCTGACAATCGGGGTTGCGCTCGAAGGCGGCGGTGCGCTCGGACTGGCCCACATCGGCGTGCTCAGATGGTTTGAGCAGCACCACATTCCCATTGACTATATCGCCGGAACGAGCATGGGTGGCCTAGTGGGAGGCATGTACGCAATCGGCAAGAGCCCGGATGAACTCGAACGGCTCGTCAAGGGAATGGACTGGCCGCTCATTATCGGGGGCGGAACCCCCTACGAAGATCTCTCTTACCGCCGCAAGGAGGATGATCGCGCGGTTCAAAACGACTTGGTGGTTGGTTTCAGGCATGGGGCGTCGCTCCCATCCGGATTGAATGCGGGACATCAAATCGGACTCGTCATTGACCGGGAAACACTGGCCTACTCGACCGTGAAGTCGTTCGATGACCTACCCATCCCGTTCCGTTGCGTATCCACCGAACTGGTTTCGGGAAAAGCCCACGTCTTCGACCACGGGCCGATTAGTTTGGCTATGCGGTCCACCATGTCCTTGCCGGGAGTCTTCGCTCCCGTCCGCGACGGGGACCGCTTGTATGTGGATGGTGCCTTGGTGGACAACCTGCCTACAGACCTTGTGCGCAAGATGGGACCCGACGTGGTCATCGCGATTCATCTCCAGGCCTCTCCTATTACCGCGAATCAAATCCAGTCTCTCTTCGGTGTCCTCGGCCGGTCAGTCGATCTTGGCATCGCGAACACGGAGTTCCGGGGCATGGAGGCTGCAGACCTCGTTGTCAAAGTGGATGTTCAGAAGTTCAACACCCTCGATTACGACAAGACGGAAGCGCTCATCCAGCAGGGAATGCAAGCAGCAGAGGAGAAATCCAAAATCTTGCAGCCTTATGCTCTCGATCAGGCCGCATGGGACGAATACGTGGCCCAGCGCGATGCACGCAAGAAAGGAACCGTGGGCGTTCCACAATTTGTAAGAGTGGAAGGGACCAGCGACGCCGCGG
>Ga0326727_10024695_pt1 | contig 11332 bp, 4 predicted proteins | sample MB2enrmetagenome_FD_207643 | JGI IMG/M metagenome (GOLD analysis project Ga0326727, IMG submission 207643) | Lab enriched peat soil microbial communities from McLean, Ithaca, NY, United States - MB29MY | ecosystem: Environmental > Terrestrial > Soil > Wetlands > Peat | place: USA: New York... | reverse complement strand
CACGATGGGCGCGTCTTTCAATCGAAGTACGGTAAAGATCTGAATGATCCCCGGAAGTGGTTTGAACTGGCTGTCAGAGCTGCGAAGGTTCCGAACTTCCGCTGGCACGATCTGCGCCACACGTTCATCAGCCGCCTAGTCATGAAGGACGTGAATCTGAGGACGGTTCAGGAATTGGCAGGGCACAAAACGATTTCAATGACTACCCGATATGCTCATCTGGCGCCGGAGCACAATCAGGCAGCCATCGAAAGACTTGATCCGACCACAGCGTAAAAGCGGCCGGTCTTCCCTGGTGGATCGGACTTTGGCTCCCGTCGCCTTCATGGAGCATCCGGAACTCAATTACGACTGTTGATTCTGATGGGCAGGACACCATCAGACTCTTCGCTGCGCGGGCCGAAACCGTTCAGCGATGCGGCGGAGGCCTTTCGGTTCGTCCGGGCCCGAATCGACGAGCGGACATCTCCGGCGCGGACTGATTCCGGGTGGTCCTCTCTGGCAAATCTCCGGACCGCACTCGCTGGAATGAGAATCTTGCCCCCAACGCGGCGCATGGTGAGACGCCCCGCTGTGATGAGGTAATCGACAGAACGAACGCTGAGGCTGAGCGCTTCAACGGTATCGCGGCGAGAATAGAGCAACTTTTCTACACCTGGGTCCATGTGAACTCCCATTGGCTCGCGGGAACAGGAAACGCACGCGAATGATTCCCTCTCTTGCGGGAACGAGGCGCTGTGCCTCCTCCCCACCAGCTTCGTTCAACCTTGCCCAAGTGTCCAATACTTTTCATTTATCAGGTGATAGGCTTCACCTATCACCCCCACTTTTCCGGCTCACGGAGCATTACAGAAACCGGCCCGCGAGCGAGACGATTCAAGCAAAGCAGTGCTGGAAAAGGGAATCCCATTATGGATAGATCAATGTCCAGCTCTTGCATCCCGATTTCGCCCCGATGGCCTCAGTGCTCAGCAGCTGCCCGGCCGGGGCTCGGCGATCCGGGCGGGGCAGCTTCGGCAGCCATCCCCTGAAAGGGTCATTTAGGCCGACCGATATGGGAGTAGGATTGGAACGTATCGATTCCCGGCGGAGTCGCTTCGAGCGCGCGCTTTCAGGTTGTCCCTTGCATCGGGTTGATTCACGAATCGAACTCTGCCGATGAGGGTTACGCGGGACCGAACATTAAAAAGCCGGTCCAGCAGAGTTGCATCGATGAAGAGGTTGATTGCCCTATTCGCGATCGTTCTTGGATGCGCCTCGGCCGCCTGGGCAGCGCCGCCAACGCCCCTTGCCACACTGCACGCCGTTCATGCCCTCAGTCACGCCGAGGCGGCCAAGCTGCTGCCCGCCGCCTTCGAAGCGACCGTGACTTACAGGCGCGCGGGAGAAACCACCCTGTTTGTCGAAGACGCCGGCGAGGGCATCTATGTTTGGGCAAGCGCGGATATCAAGCTGGCGCCTGGCGATCGCGTTCTGGTGAGGGGAACGGCGCATGACAGCTTCCGCCCCATCGTTACCGCCGACAGCGTTACCTTGCTGCACCACGGCGGCCTGCCCCAGGCCATACCGGCCACCTTCGATGAGTTGATCCGCGGAGAGCGCGATTGCGTGCTCGTCTCCGTCCGCGCCGTGGTCCAAAGCGCCGACCTGGGATCAAGCGCCGGCCGGAATGACACTCACCTGATCCTGCTTGCCGGCGAAGGGGCCATCGATACATACGTGGACAGCGGCGATGCGAGCGTTCTCGACGGATTGCTGGACGCCGAGGTCGAGGTCACCGGAGTCGCCGGGGCAAGGTTCGATGGCAAGATGCAGCAAACAGGAGTTGATCTCTCCGTTCCCTCGTTTGCGCAGGTGAAGATTCTCAAGCGCGCCGAAGCAAGCCCATGGTCCCTCCCCGTCACCCAGATGGACGGGATTATCGCCAACTATCGTGTGAAAGATCTCAGCCGGAGAGTCCACGTCCAGGGAACCATCACCTATTACCAGCCCGCTTTGGCCCTGGTTCTGCAGAATGGGAGAAGAAGCCTCTGGATTCAGACCACGTCCGAGAAACCCCTGCATGTTGGCTACCAGGCCGACGTCACCGGCTTTCCTTACGCGCATGAGGCCTTTCTGACCCTCACCGGCGGCGAGATTCAGGAAAGCCAGGTATACGCTCCCATTACTCCTCGGCCCGTGACCGTGACTGACCTGGCCGCGAGCAGGCATATCTACGACCTGGTCTCCATTGAAGGACAGGTGATCATGGAGGTTCGGGAGAACTCGCAGGATGAATATGTCCTGGTTTCCAATGGCCAGGTCTTCTCCGCCATCCACCGCCATCCGTCCGGAAGCTCCGCGCTTCCTCCCATGAAACAGATTCCCATAGGCTCCGGGGTCCGTGTCACCGGCATCTGCATCGTCGACAACTCCAATCCGTTTTCGGGTGATGTGCCGTTCGATATCCTCATGCGCACTCCGGACGATATCGCGGTCGTGGCCCAGCCCTCCATTGTTACCGTCCGCAACCTCATCATCCTTGTCGGCCTGCTGCTCGCCGTCGTCATCGTTGTCGTCGCCAGAGGCTGGGCCATCGAGTACAAGGTGCGCTGGCAGACCGCCGCGTTGGCGGTCATCGAGCAGCGGCGCAGCCGCATCCTGGAAGACATCAACGGCTCCCGGCCGCTTGCCGAGGTCGTCGAAGAGATCACGGAACTGGTCTCCTTCAAGCTGCAGGGCGCTCCCTGCTGGTGCCAGGTCGCAGACGGGGCAAAACTGGGAAACTGCCCGCAGAAGCTTGCCGGCCTGCGCGTCGTCCAAAGCGAGATTCCCGCCCACAAGGGCCCTCCTCTCGGCACCCTTTATGCCGCCTTCGATCTGCTCGCCAAACCCAGCGCCGACGAGCCGGAGGCGCTCTCCATGGCCGTGGCGCTGACCGCTCTGGCCATTGAGACCCGGCGTCTGTACTCCGACCTGGTCCACCGCTCGGAGTTCGACCTGCTCACCGACATCCACAACCGCTTCTCGCTGGACAAGTATCTCGACCAGCAGATCGAGGAGGCGCGCCAAGATGCCAGCATCTTCGGCTTGATCTACATCGACCTGGATTGGTTCAAACAGGTGAACGACATCTACGGCCACCAGAGCGGGGACCTTTTCCTGCAGGAAGTGGCGCTGCGCATGAAGCGCCAGTTGCGCGGCGGCGATATGCTGGCCCGGCTCGGAGGCGACGAATTCGCCGCCCTTCTGCCTCGGGTTCGCAGCCGCGCCAGGGTTGAGGAGATCGCCCAGCGGCTTGAGCGCTGCTTCGACGAACCGTTTGTCATTGAGGAACACCGCCTGCGGGGTTCAGCCAGCATCGGCATTGCTCTCTATCCCGAGGATGGCGCCACCAAGGACGAGCTGCTCAGCGCCGCCGACGCCGCCATGTATGCGGTAAAAACCGCCAGACATGAGATCGGGACGGAGCAGGCCGCACACGAGGTTCCTTTACACCGCAAAGAAGAACCCAGGAGGAGATAGACCGGCCCAGAATGCGCCCGCCGCGCACACCTGCGCCCCAGCTTGCCAAAGAAATGACTGCCGTGCCCTGCTCCCGCGAGAGTAAGATGGGAAACGAACAGATTCCGATTGATTCTGCTGGTACGCAATCTCCCGGCTTCTTTTCCACGTCCAAGTGATGGACCGGTGGATTTTGCCGACAGATACACTTGGGGGCCAGATAACACAAGACTTGCGGCACAGGATTCTGCCCAATGAAGTGGTTGATTCCCGCATTCGCCGTCGTTCTCGGCTGGGCCACGACCGCCTCAGCCGCCACGCCGGCCCCACTGACAACGGTGCGCGCCATTCACGACCTCGGCAACGCCGAAGCTCGCCAGGGTCTTCCTGTCGCCTTCGAAGCGACAGTGACCTTCTTCGTCCAGCCGCAACACGTTCTTTTTGTGGAGGATGGCGGCGCAGCAATCTTCGTCTCCGCCGACACAAGCGTACCCCTGGTTGCGGGTGATCGCGTCCTGATTCGGGGCACGACCCATGCCAGCTTCCACCCCATCGTGTTCGCCGACAGCGTCGCACTGCTCCACCACGGCGACCTGCCCGAACCGGTACCGGCCACCTTCGACGAGTTGATCAGCGGCCAGGACGACTGCATGCTAGTCACCGTGCGCGGCATCGTTCGCTCCGCCGACAAATCGAATACGGATGTGAACGACCGCGCCGCCTTCATGGAGTTGCTGACCGAGGGCGGTTATGTATCGGTGTTATTTCATGTCGGTACAGCGGAGGAACGTGAAGCGCTGTTGGATGCCGAGGTGGAAGTCACCGGAGTTGCCGGCGGACAGCTCGACGGCAAGATGCAGATGCATGGAGTGCAGATTAACGTTCCCTCAGCCACAGGCCTAAAGATCCTCAAACAGGCAACCGCCAGTCCGTGGTCTCTGCCGCTCACTCCCATGGATCAGGTGATCACCCTCTCTCACGTACACGTAACAGATCGCACCCAGAGGGTCCGGGTGCACGGAACCATCACCTACTACCAGCCCGGCTTGTCGGTTGTGTTGCAGGACGGCAGAAGGAGCCTGTGGATCTCGACCCTGACCGTCGACCCCTTGCAGGTGGGCGATGTGGTGGACGCAACCGGCTTTCCCGAGTCGCACAACGGCTTCTTAGCTCTGATCCGGGGCGAGATCCTGGATAGCCACGTAAACGCGCCCATCGCGCCCCTGCTGACGACCAGGCAGGAACTCACCGCCAGCCACCATGTCATCGATCTGGTGTCGGTCGAAGGGCAGGTGGTGTCGGCGGCCCGGGGCGCCGCACAGGACGAGTACGACCTGACGGCCGATGGCCAGCTCTTCTCCGCGGTATACCGCCATCCGCCCGGAGGCGCCGCGCTGCCTCCCATGAAGCAGATTCCGATCGGCTCCAAGGTCCGCGTTACCGGAATCTGCATTACGGAAGACTCCAACCCATTCGCCGCCCAGGTGGCCTTCGACATTCTGATGCGTTCTTTTGACGATATCTCGGTCGTCGCCCAGCCCTCTTTGCTCACCGTCCGCAACCTCATCATCCTCGTTGGCTTGCTGCTCGCGGTGGTCTTCGCTGTCGTCGCCAGAGGCTGGGCCATCGAGCGCAGGGTGCGCTGGCAGTCCGCAACGCTGGCCTGCATCGAACAGCGGCGCAGCCGCATCCTTGAAGACATCAACGGCTCCCATCCACTCGCTGAGATCGTCGAAGAGATCACGGAACTGGTCTCCTTCAAGCTGAGCGGCGCTCCCTGCTGGTGCCAGATCGCCGATGGAGCAAAACTGGGAAACTGCCCGCCGAAGCTCACCGGCCTGCGCGTCGTCCGGGCCGAGATTCCCGCCCACACCGGGCCCGCGCTCGGCGCCCTCTTTGTCGCCTTCGATCCCCTCGCCAAACTCAGCGCCGACGAGCCGGAGGCGCTCTCCATGGCCGTTGCGCTAACCGCTTTGGCCATTGAAACCCGGCGCCTCTACTCCGATCTGCGCCACCGCTCGGAGTTCGACCTGCTTACCGACATCCACAACCGCTTCTCGCTGGAAAAGTATCTGGACCAGCAGATTGAGGAGGCGCGCCAGAATGCCGGCATCTTCGGGCTGGTCTACATCGACCTGGACAAGTTCAAGCACGTGAACGATACTTACGGCCACCAGACGGGAGACCTGTACCTGCAGGAAGTGGCGCTGAGGATGAAACGCCAGTTGCGCGGCGACGATATGCTGGCCCGGCTCGGCGGCGACGAATTCGCCGCCCTTCTGCCTCACGTCCGCAACCGCGCCAGGGTCGAGGAGATTGCCCTGCGCCTGGAACGCTGCTTCCAGGAGCCGTTTATGATCGAGGGCCACGCCCTGCATGGCTCGGCCAGCGTCGGCATTGCTCTCTATCCCGAGGACGGCGCCACCAAGGACCAGCTTCTCAACACCGCAGACGCCGCCATGTACGTGAACAAACACACCAAACTCGAAGCCCGCTAGACGCTGCCCGAAAGCCGATTCCCGAACTCACTTCAAAAGACCGTGGATGAAAAAGAGGCCCGGCGCAAGCCGAGCCTCTGTGGTTGAAAAACGTCTCCTCTACAGCCTGCTTTGAGCCGAGTCGAAGGGCTGCCTGTTCTACTCGGCCGCCATCTCCTCTGCCTCGCCCTCCTGGCGCATCAGCTCCAGTTCGCGCTCGGCCGCCTCGATCTCCGCCGTAACCTCCTGTTGCACACGGGCCGCTGCTTCCTCCAGCTCCGGCGAGAGCTGAACGTTGCGGTAGTACTCGAGGCCCGTGCCGGCGGGAATCAGCCGTCCCACAATCACGTTCTCCTTCAAGCCGCGCAGATTGTCCACCGCGCCGTTGATGCTGGCCTCGGTCAGCACCCGCGTTGTCTCCTGGAAGCTGGCCGCGGAGATGAAGCTGTCTGTCGAGAGCGACGCCTTGGTGATGCCCAGCAGGAGCGGACGCCCGATCGCCGGACGGCCTCCCAGAGCCAGCACCCGCTCGTTCTCCTCGCGGAAGCGGAACCGGTCCACCTGCTGCTCCAATAGAAAACTGGTGTCGCCCACTTCGTCGATCCTGATCCAGCGCAGCATCTGGCGCACAATCACCTCGATGTGCTTGTCGCTGATGGCCACGCCCTGCAGGCGGTAGACCTCCTGGATCTCGCTCACCAGGTAGCCCTGCAGCTCCTTTTCACCCAGCACCGCCAGAATGTCGTGCGGGTTCAAGGGGCCATCCATCAGCGGATCGCCGGCCCGCAGACGCTCGCCTTCCTGGACGTTCACGTGCGTGCCGCGGGGCACCGAGTATTCCTTCTCGTCGCCGTTGTCCGCCGTCACATAAATCTTGCGCTGGCCCTTGGCCACCTCGCCGAAGCGGACCACGCCGTCGATCTCGCTGATGATGGCCGTCTCGCGCGGCTTGCGCGCCTCGAACAGCTCCACCACGCGCGGCAAACCGCCGGTGATGTCCTTGGTGCGCGTACTTTCCTTGGGAATCTTGGCCAGCACGTCGCCCGGACCCACATCGTCGCCGTCCTGAACCATCAGGTGAGCGCCGCGGGGCAGCAGATAGCGCTTGTGCGTCTTCGAGTTCTTGACCACGAAGGCCGGCTGGCGTTTCTCGTCCGGGGCGTCGGCCACCACCCAACGCGAGAGGCCGGTTACTTCGTCCACCTCTTCGTTGAGCGTGATGCCTTCCTGCAAGTCCTTGAACTGCACCCCGCCGCCGATCTCGGTAAGAATCGAGTAGGTGTACGGGTCCCACTCGGCCAGCACCTGGCCCAGCTTCACGTGCTCGCCGTCCTTCACCTTGAGGCGCGCGCCGTAGACCACCTGGTAGCGCTCCTTTTCGCGCCCGCGCTCATCCTGAATGGCAACCGAACCGGAGCGATTCATCGCCACCAGCGTCCCGTCCCGGCTTTCCACCGTATTCAGGTTGATGAAGCGCACAAAGCCGTTGTTCTTGGCGTCCAGACGCGACTTGTCGGAGACGCGGCTGGCCGTGCCGCCCACGTGGAAGGTACGCATGGTCAACTGCGTTCCCGGCTCGCCGATCGACTGCGCCGCGATCACGCCGCAGGTTTCGCCCAGTTCCACCATGCGGCCCGAACCCAGGTTGCGCCCATAGCACAGCGCGCAAACTCCGCGCCGCGACTCGCAGGTCAGCACCGAGCGAATCTTCACCTTCTCAACGCCCGCGCCCTGAATCGCCGAAGCGATGTCTTCATCGATGCCCTGGTTCACATCCACCACCACGTTGCCGTCGTAGTCCTTGACGCGCTCCAGTGAAACCCGCCCGATGATGCGGTCGCGCAGCGGCTCGATGATCTCGCCCGACTCCACGATCGAACCCACATAGATGCCTTCCACCGTGCCGCAGTCGTACTCGGTTACGATCACATCCTGGGCCACGTCCACCAGCCGGCGGGTCAGGTAGCCGGAGTCGGCCGTCTTCAGCGCCGTGTCCGCCAGTCCCTTGCGCGCGCCGTGCGTCGAGATGAAGTACTCCAGCACCGTCAGCCCCTCGCGGAAGTTGGCCGTGATGGGCGTCTCGATCACTTCGCCCGAGGGCTTGGCCATCAGCCCGCGCATGCCCGAAAGCTGCCGAATCTGCTGCTTCGATCCGCGCGCGCCGGAGTCGGCCATGATGTAGATGGGGTTCATGGCTCCCTCATCGTCGGCCCGCTTCATGTTGCTGAACATCTCGTCGGCCACCTGGTCGGTGACCGCCGACCACATCTGGATCACCTTGTTGGAGCGCTCGCCGTTGGTGATGGCGCCGTCCATGTACTGCTGCTGGACCTCGATCACCTTCTTGTCGGCATCGTTCACAACCCTGTATTTGCTGTCGGGAATCACCATGTCGTCCAGGCCCACGGAAAGCCCCGAGCGCGTCGCATAGTGGAAGCCCAGCGACTTGATGCGGTCCAGCATTCCCACCGTCACCTCCAGGCCCAGGTTCTGGTTGCAGTAGTTCACCAGCTGCCCGATGCCCTTCTTCTTCAACTGCCCGTTGACGAACGGCATCCCCGAGGGCAGCGAGTCGTTGAAAATCACGCGGCCCACCGTCGTCGAAATGTACTCCTTGTTGAAGTCCACCGCCTCGGTGTGGGTCAGATCCTGGTCGTCGTAGGCCGTGGTCATGTCCAGCACCTTGCCGGTAAAGCGCAGCCGGATGGGCGAAAGCGTCTCCACTTCCCGCGCCTCGAGCGCCATCAGAATCTCTTCCGTGTTGGCAAAGACGCGCCCCTCGCCCTTGGCGCCCTTCTTGGCCTTGGTCAGGTAATAGAGGCCCAGCACCATGTCCTGCGTGGGCACGGTGATGGGCTGGCCGGATGCCGGCGACAAGATGTTGTGCGAGGCCAGCATCAGCACGCTGGCTTCGATCTGCGCCTCGGGCGACAGCGGAATGTGGACCGCCATCTGGTCGCCGTCGAAGTCGGCGTTGAAGGCCGTGCACACCAGCGGGTGAATCTTGATCGCCTTGCCCTCCACCAGCACCGGCTCAAAGGCCTGAATGCCCAGCCGGTGCAGCGTGGGGGCGCGGTTCAGCAGCACCGGGTGGTCCTTGATCACCTCTTCAAGGATGTCCCAAACCACCGGCTCCTGCATCTCCACCATCTCCTTGGCCTGCTTGATGGTGGTGCAGTGGCCGGTCTGCTCCAGGCGGTGATAGATGAAGGGCTTGAACAGCTCCAGCGCCATCTTCTTGGGCAGCCCGCACTGGTGCAGCTTCAGCTCCGGGCCCACCACAATCACCGAGCGGCCGGAGTAATCCACGCGCTTGCCCAGCAGATTCTGCCGAAAGCGCCCCTGCTTGCCCTTGAGCGTATCGGAAAGGGATTTCAGCGGGCGGTTGTTGGCGCCGCGCAGTACGCGTCCGCGGCGGCCGTTGTCGAACAGCGCGTCCACCGCTTCCTGCAGCATGCGCTTTTCGTTGCGCACAATCACTTCCGGCGCGTGCAGATCCATCAGCTTCTTCAGCCGGTTGTTGCGGTTGATTACGCGGCGATAAAGATCGTTCAAATCCGAAGTGGCAAAGCGGCCCCCATCCAGCGGCACCAGCGGGCGCAGCTCCGGAGGAATCACCGGCAGCACATCCAGAATCATCCACTGCGGCTTGTTGGTGCTCTTGCGGAAGGCCTCCACCACCTTCAGCCGCTTGGCAAACTTGACCTTCTTCTGCACCGAGGTTTCGGTCTTCATGCGCTCGCGCAGCTCGATGCCCAGTTCGTCGATCTGCACCCGCTTGAGCAGCTCCTTGATGGCCTCGGCGCCCATCATTGCCTTGAAGCCCGAGGGCCGGAACTGGGCATCCAGCTCGCGGAACTTGGTCTCGTCCTTGATGATCTCGCGTTCCTTCACCGGCGCGTCGCCGGGATCGACCACCACGTAGGACTCGAAGTAGAGGATGCTCTCCAGGTCGCGCAGCGAAATGTCCAGCAGGTGCCCGATCCTCGACGGCAAACCCTTGAAGAACCACACGTGCGAGCAGGGCGACGCCAGTTCGATGTGCCCCATGCGCTCGCGGCGCACCTTGCTCACCGTCACTTCCACGCCGCACTTGTCGCAGATCACCCCGCGGTGCTTCATGCGCTTGTACTTACCGCACAGGCACTCCCAGTCGGTCACCGGCCCGAAGATGCGGGCGCAGAACAGGCCGTCGCGCTCCGGCTTGAAGGTGCGGTAGTTGATCGTCTCAGGCTTGGTGACCTCACCATGCGACCAACTGCGGATCTTCTCCGGCGAGGCCAGCATGATGCGGATGGCGTCAAAGTCGGTGATGGGGCTGGAAAGCTCAAACGGGTTCGAACGGAACAAGGCGACCCTCCTTGGCGGGCCTCGTCGGCCGCTGCCGCGGTATCCCCGGGATTCTCTGGATGGATTCTTCCTTCCCGGGAAGCGGTGGTTGCCGCTTTCAAGAAGAACCCCCAAAACAGTGGTTAGCGATCAGTTATCAGTTATCAGTTTTCAGTTCGACTGCGCTGCTCGTTTGCTTTGTCGATTACGATCGCGTCTTACGCAGATCGCCAACTACCGACTACTGACTACTGACTACTGATCACTGAACACTCGCTTCAATCCGCCTGGGCGCCCACCCTCGCCGCGTTCTTGTTCTTGCGGCCAGGGTGGGAAATCGCCTTAGTCCGCCACCATCGCCGCTTCCGGCACGGGCGCCTTGCGTCCAATGTCCGCGCGCTTGATCAGCTCTACGTCCAGGCAGAGCGACTGCAGTTCGCGGATCAGCACATTGAACGACTCCGGCACGCCCGGCTCGATGGCCGCCTCGCCCTTCACGATGGCCTCGTAGATCTTGGTGCGGCCATACACATCGTCGGACTTGGCCGTCAGCAGCTCCTGCAAAATGTAAGCCGCTCCGTAAGCCTCCAGCGCCCACACCTCCATCTCGCCGAACCGCTGCCCGCCGAACTGCGCCTTGCCGCCCAGCGGCTGCTGCGTAATCAGCGAGTACGGCCCGATCGACCGGGCGTGAATCTTGTCGTCCACCAGATGCGACAGCTTCAGCATGTAGATGTAACCAACCGTCACCGGCTGCTCGAACTGCTCGCCCGTCATGCCGTCGTAGAGAACCGTCTTGCCCGATGAAGGCAGGCCGGCCGAGGCCAGCAGGGCCTTGATCTCTTCCTCCCGCGCGCCGTCGAAGACCGCGGTCCCGAACCAGATGCCGCGCTCCATGCCTGAGGCCACACGGACCAGCGTGGCGTCGTCCAGCTCCAGCAACTGCCGCAGCGCGGCGGTTCCCGCGAACTCCTTCTTCACCAGATCGCGCACATACAGCGCGTCCGTGTTGGCATTCACAAGATCGGCAATCTTCTTGCCCA
>Ga0326727_10024692_pt1 | contig 11333 bp, 6 predicted proteins | sample MB2enrmetagenome_FD_207643 | JGI IMG/M metagenome (GOLD analysis project Ga0326727, IMG submission 207643) | Lab enriched peat soil microbial communities from McLean, Ithaca, NY, United States - MB29MY | ecosystem: Environmental > Terrestrial > Soil > Wetlands > Peat | place: USA: New York... | reverse complement strand
CGGCGCTACCGGCGCAACCAGGCCTTCGGGCTGGTGCTGGTGGCAGCGGCAATTTTGCTCTTCCGGCTCCTGCGCACGAATCCCAAGTGGATCTTTCCGCCGGGGTGGTGGCGTCCATGAGTCCTGACCCCGCAGAAACTGCTCCACTCGTCGTACTGCTGCTGGGGCCCACGGGCAGCGGCAAGACGGCGCTCTCGCTCGAACTCGCCCGACGCTTCAACGGCGAGATTGTCAGTTGCGACTCGGTGGCCGTTTATCGCGGCATGGACCTGGGCACGGCCAAACCAACAAATGAGGAACGGGCGCGTTTGCCGCATCACTTGATCGACGTGGCCGACCCCAACCAGCCTTTCACCGCTGGCGAATATAGCCGCCAGGCGCGTGCGGCTTTGCGGGAGATCGCCGGGCGCGGCCGCCTGCCCATCGTGACCGGCGGAACAGGACTTTATCTGCGGGCATTGACCGAGGGCCTCTTTGCCGGACCGGAACGGCAACACGAATTGCGCGCGCGCCTTGCAAGCAGCCGCGCAAAACACGGAGAAGGCTGGCTGCACCGGCTGCTTCAGCGGCTCGACCCGGCTTCTGCCGCGCGCATTCACGCAAACGACGCTGCAAAGCTGATTCGCGCCATCGAGGTCTGCCTGGCGGCGCGCAAGCCGCTCTCGCAGGTGTTGGCGCGCGACCCGCTCACCGGTTTCCGCCTGCTGCGCATTGGCCTCAACCCGCCGCGGCAGGCGCTTTACGCCAAGCTCAACCAGCGCTGCGCGGAGATGTTCGCGGCTGGTTTGGTTGACGAGGCGCGCGGCCTGCTCGCACGCTATGGGCCGGTGAAGGCGCTCGACTCGCTCGGCTACCGGCAGGCTCTGGCGGTGCTCGCAGGAACTTTGAGCGCGGAGGCGGCCGTAGAAGCGGCACAGCAAGGCCATCGCAACTACGCCAAGCGGCAGTTGACCTGGTTTCGGCGCGAGCCGGAAGTGTATTGGATTGCGGGCTTTGGCAACGACCCGGAGGTGCTGCGCGAAGCTGCCGAGTTGGCTCAGACGAACCTGTAAGGACCGCCCCGCTCCGCTCCCAGGAACTTGTTGAATTACTGTGGCTCTGTGTCAGGGCACGACTTTAGTCGTGCCGAAATGCCGCAAAATCAACAAGGGCTTTAGCCCCTGAGGGCTGATTTCTCCCGCTCGAGTTAGATTTTCAACAAGTTCCCAAATCCGCGGTTGCGAAGCTGCCCTCAAGCGCATCCATTAAACTGGACGGTGACAGGCGGCGTTGCCCAGAAACGGCGCGCCCCGGAATGGAGCTTCCCTTGGCAGAAAAGACAGCGGCAGAGACGATTTACGACGTGGCGATTATCGGCGGTGGGCCGGGCGGTTACACGGCGGCGATTCGCGGCGCGGAGTACGGGCTGAAGGTCGCATTGATCGAGCAGTCCGCCAAACTCGGCGGCACATGCCTGCACGTGGGTTGCATTCCTACCAAGGCCCTGCTCTTCAACGCCGAGATCTGGGACCACCTGCAACACGCCGCTGATTTTGGCATTGGGGGCATCGGCACGCCCACGCTCGACTGGGCCGCGGTGCTCAAGCGCAAAGACGCCATCATCACCAAGCACACCAAGGGCCTCGACTTCCTGATGAAGAAGCATAAGATTGCGCGGATGGAGGGATTCGGCCGGCTCACAGGTCCGGCGCAGGGTGGCGTGCATACCGTTGAGGTCACGTTGGCAGGCGGCGAAATCAGCTCAATCAAAACGAAAAACGTAATTCTGGCCACCGGCTCCGAAGCCAAGATGCTGCCGGGGCTGAAAGCCGACGACCGCATTCTGACCAACATCGAAATCCTCGCCATGGACGCTGTCCCCAAGTCGCTCATCGTCATCGGCGCGGGCGCTGTGGGCATGGAGTTTGGCTCGCTCTTCCGCACCTTCGGCACTGAAGTCACCATCCTGGAATTTCTGCCGCGCGTGGTTCCAGTCGAGGACGAGGAAATCTCCAAGGAGATTACGCGCCTCTTCAAAAAGCGCGGCATCGACGTGAATACCGGCGCTAAAGTCGAGAAAGTCGAAAAGACCGAAACCGGCGTGAAGGTGACCTTCACCGACGCGAACGGCAAGCCGCAAGTGAAAGAAGCTGAAAAGGTGCTCGTCGCCGTTGGCCGCGCCGGGCGAACAGCAAATATCGGCGTGGAAAAGACAAAAGTCGAACTCGATCGCGGGCTGGTCAAGGTTAACGACGCGCAGGAGACGGCCGAACCGGGTGTCTTTGCCATCGGCGACATCGTGGCCGGGCTGCCGCAACTGGCGCATGTGGGCGCGATGAGCGGCATGATCGCCGTGGCCAAAATCGCCGGCCGCACGTTCCGGCCCGTGCGCCGCGACCGCATTCCCGGCTGCACCTATACCGAGCCGCAGATTGGGTCGGTTGGCTTGACGGAAACGCAGGCCAAAGAACAAGGCTATGAAGTGAAGGTGGGCAAATTTCCGTTCGCGGGCAACTCGAAGGCCACCATTCTGGGCAGCCACGACGGCTTTGTGAAGATCGTCTCCGACGCAAAGTACGGCGAGATTCTTGGCGCCCACATCCTCGGCCCGCAAGCCACGGAGCTGATCGCCGAGGCGGTCGCGGTGATGGAGCTGGAAGGAACGGTGGAGGAGATGATGTTCACCATCCACGCGCATCCCACGCTGGCCGAGTCGCTGCTCGATGCGTACGGAGCAGTCGAGGGCATGGCAATCAACGCGTAAAGTAATTCGATTAGTTGTTTGCCTGAACCTCTATCTGGATTGTTTTCGTACCTTTGGGCGCGTTAGGTGGCGTGATGTCCTTAGGTGGAATCCGGACTGCTGTGGGCAAAAGTAAATAGGCGTCACAGCCTCCTCCATACGACGAACACATAAGGCGAACCTCGCGCAACAGGCGCGCCTTTGACCCGTTGGGCACGGAAGCCGGAAAATGGTGCGCGAGAAGCGTGGATTCCATGGAAGCAAACCCCTTGTCGCCCTGCAGCAGGTAGGCTTTCACTGGTTTTTCCGGCTCGTAGGCCAGGATAAACAGCGCCTCTCCGTTTAGTTTGCTGGCTTTCGTGAAGCCCTTGACCTCGTTCTCCTTGTCTAACTCAGCGCTCAAGCTGCCATCGTATTGGCCATGATTGAGCGCTGTAGCTGTCAGAGGTTTACCCGTCAGCCTAGCGTAACTTGTAGCAATCTGGTCACCCACGTTGTAGTTGGAGTAGAAAAGCCTGTCGACTAGATCATTCGTCCCGGCGGTGCTCACACTTGCCAGCTCGAAAATGTGCGCCGCGTCGTATTTGTCTCCTTTGGCCTCCAGCAGCCGGCCAAGTTGGTAACCGATCATTTGGTCCTGGCTCAGTTGCCAGGCGGCGCGCAGGTAATTCTCCGCGGTCGGCAGATCTTTGGCTTCCAGCGCTGCCCATCCTCTGGTAGACCACGCATGGGCCAGCAATTGCGTCCAGTAGAGCGAGTCTGCATCATCGGGGGATAGCTGCAGAGTCTTTGCTCCGATCGCTTCCACAGCCTGCCGGGAAAGATCGACGGCCTTAGCGAGGTCCGCAGCGCTGGCCGAAGGGGCGGCTACAAGAATCGCCAATGCATCGCGCAGGGGCTGCGTGACAACCTGGTTCTCGTTCATCCGCGCTCTTTCGAGCGGGGTCATTTCACTGATCTTTTTCTGCCAGTTTTGCGCAATGGTCTGATCAAGCGGAGAAATCAGTGTCTGCTGGTTCCAGTCTTCAAACATTCCGCGACGGAAAGCAAGATACTTTTCCCACTGCTCGAGTGGAATTTTTGTTTTCTTCACAAGAATGGACCGGTCCGCCGTGAAGATTCCGTTCTTGAAGCTATATTTCGCGTGGTATTCGAGCCAGTCCTCCTTGAGATCAAAATCTTTGGGCGGGACCATGGACCAGCCTGTTGGCAGTTCCATGGTGGCGTGATAGGCGGTCTCGCCGGTGGAACCGAGATCCGGATCGTCGGCTGGCTTCTTCTCCTTCACGCCCGGAGCCAACTCTCCGCCCATCGGCGGCAGAGGTGGTGAAATCCAGTGTGACGTGTCGTGGTCATCCCACTGGTAATACTTCTCCCGAGTGTAATCAAAAGAGAATTTGAAAGGTTGGTTGATTTGCTCAACGTCGGAGACTTGGGGATTTGAAACTTCCCCGCCATAATTCTCCGATTGGGCAATCCTCTGCATCAACTCCTTCCACTGGGACTGCGGAACCTGGCGGAAGCCGGCACGAAACAACATTCCAACGTCCCCATCTGTGTTCTGGGCAATATGTCCAGTGAAGAGTCCTTTATCAGAAAGCTTGCCATCGACTTGGATGCGAATTGACCTGGGGGAAGGCGAATCCTCAGGGGTTTTCTCGATATATGCCGGTCTGCCCTCTGGAATTGCAAGGGCCTGCTTGTCGCGCAGAACGTCCATCAACAAACCTACAGGGGCGACCTCCTCCGTGGAATCCATCCACAACAGCTTGCCGTTTAGAGAAACCAGCGTAATGACGTGGTCAAACTGCGCTGGCGAGGGTGTGGCCGGGTCGAGTTCGCGGCTACTGGAAATCAGCACAGGCCACGCTTCAATGCCGGCGGCTTTGAGCAACGCGGCCAGCAAGGTGTGTTTATCCTTGCAATCGCCGTACTCGTTCGAGAGCACATCATCGGCTGCATGCGGCTGGTAACGGCCAATGCCGAAATCAAGGCCAACATAATGAATGTGCAGCGCCACGTCGTTGAAGATGGCGCGTAGCTTATCTTCGTTGGATGTAAGTCCTTTGGTGAGCGCGTCTGCCTTGGCTTGGATTGCCGGAGTAACTATCAGGGAATTGCGCTGCAGAGAGTCGTACCACGCGCCAACCTGCTCCCAACTGGTAAAGGTAGTTATCTGGACCGAGGGCTTCCAATGCTTGACTGACTTGGGCGGCGCTTCCGGGTCGGGCCGCGCCAAATTAGAGCTGGCCCAGTGGTAGAGCTTGCGGCTGCCGACGCTGGTTACGGTTGGCTGAAGATCGGCACTCGCCACGGTTACAGCTTTGTCTGCGGGCAGGTCGAGGTCGAGCTCTTCGTCGAGCGCAATCAGGTCCTTCTGAAAGGAGTATTCAAACCAAAATTGACCTTGAACCTCAGGTTTGAAGATGCGCAATGTGGCTTGGTATTCGAGCGTGTCGCCTACACCCAGGCCTTTGACGGCTACATGCTTCTGATGAATATCGGAGTACATGGGCGCTGCGCGGGTTACATCGGCGGGCATATCCTGAATGTTGTAATCGGGCGTAACCACCACAGTGCCGTCTGGCTTGACGACGCGAACGTAGCCGATTTCCACCTGCTGGTTCGAAGCCGTGTAGGTAAAGGTAAGCACGGCCATTGCCTTTACGCCTGAGTCAGCCAGGATACGCGCGCGGGCGGTGGTCTCTCGCGTGCCAGTACCGTCCTCGTCCATGTGAACACTGGTGATGAGCTTGTCCCAGACAAGCGCTTCCTTGGATATGTCGGGTTGCTTGGCTGCGGAAGCCGGAGGGGGCGGAGCCGAGGAGTTTTGAGCAGGCTTGTCCTGCGCAGTCGCCGAGAGCGCGGCGCAAAGACAAACAGAGAAAGAAAGCTTTACCAAGCCATAGCTACGGAGCAAGACACAAAAAGAGCGCAACGGTGGAACTTTCGTACGGCGCATAGCAAGTGTCACCTGATTACTGGAACGATACCAGATTCCAGCGCGAGCCTGACACTACCTCAAGGATTCTTGATTGGTCCGGCATCCCTGGCTATAAAAACGCCGGACCGTGCATGCTTATAGCTCCGTAGATTGCCCTGCCACCAGTGCCTTTGCTTTGGCGATGAACTCTGCCAGCGGCATGGAGCCCTGGTCGCCTTTGCCGCGTGTGCGTACACTCACCGCGCCGGCTTCCTGCTCCTTGTCGCCGAAGACGAGAATATAAGGCGTCTTCTGGTTGGCGAAGTCGCGGATCTTGCCATTCATCTTCTCGTTGCGATCGTCCACTTCCACGCGCAGGCCCGCGGCCTTCAACTCGGCTTCGACCTTCTTCGCATATTCATGATGCCGCTCGCTGATGGGCACAAGGCCCACTTGCACCGGCGCGAGCCACAGCGGGAAGGCTCCTGCGTAGTGCTCGATGAGCACGCCGAAGAAGCGCTCGACGGAGCCGAAGAGCGCGCGGTGAACCATCACCGGCTGATGACGCTCGCCGTCCTCGCCCACGTACTCCAGCTCGAAGCGCGCCGGCAGATTGAAATCGAACTGCACCGTCGAGAGCTGCCACAACCTGCCCAGCACATCGACGAGTTTGATGTCGATCTTGGGACCGTAAAAAGCGGCTTCGCCGGGGATGGTCTTGTATGCGATGCCTTTCCTCTCCAGCGCGTTCTTGAGGCCACTGACTGCCAGGTTCCAGTTATCGTCGGAGCCTGCATAGTGGGCGCGGTCGTTGGGGTCCCACGTGGATAACTCGACCTGGAACTCGAGGAAGCCGAAGGTCTTCAGCACCGCCTCGGCAAAATCGATGCAAGCGACGACCTCATCCTCAATTTGGCCGGGAGTGCAGAAGATGTGCGCATCATCCTGCGTAAAGCCGCGCACGCGCAGCAGGCCGTGCATGGTTCCCGAGCGCTCGTAGCGATAAACATTGCCTAACTCAGCCAGGCGCACAGGTAAGTCGCGGTAACTCCTGGGAGAGTTTTTATAAATCAAAATGTGGCCGGGGCAATTCATCGGCTTCAGGCGATACTCGGCGTCATCCAACTCCATGGGAGTGTACATGTTGCCGGAGTAGAAGCCTTCATGGCCGCTGATCTTCCAAAGCTCGCGGCGCATGACGTGCGGCGTGAAGACAAGCGAGTAGCCGCGGCGCAGACACTCCTCGCGCATCCAGTCTTCCATGATCTTGCGAATGATGCCGCCTTTGGGATGCCAGAAGATAAGTCCCGCTCCGGCTATCTCCTGAATGCTGAAGAGGTCCAGTTGCTTGCCCAGCAGGCGATGGTCGCGCTTGGCCGCTTCTTCCAGGCGGGCAAAGTGCTCGTCCATGGCCTTTTGAGAAAAGAACGCCGTGCCGTAGATGCGCTGCAACTGCGGATTCTTTTCGTCGCCCAGCCAATAAGCGCCGGCCAGACTGGTGATTTTGACGGCCTTCACGCGGCCTGTCGAGGGCACATGAGGCCCGCGGCAAAAATCCACAAATTTGCCGTTGCGATAAAAACTGACTTCGTCGCCTGGCGCGGTAAATTTGGTCACGAAGTGCGTCTTCATGAAGTCGCCGTCGCGGTCAAATTCCGTCAACGCCTGCTCACGGGGTTCGTATTCGCGGACAAACTTGTCGTCCCGAGCGACGACCTCGGCCATTTTGGCCTGGATGAGCGCCAGGTCCTCGGGTGTGAAGGGCTTTGCGCGGTGAAAATCATAGAAGAAGCCGGCGTCCGTGGCCGGACCGTGGCCCAGCTTGGTCTCGGGAAATAGTTCCAACACCGCTGTTGCCAGCACGTGCGCGGCGGAGTGACGCACCACCTTGAGCGCTTCTGGATCTGTTTCCTTCACCAGTTCCAGCTTCGTGTCCGCGATCAGCGGCGTAGTCAGGTCAACCAGCCGTGGCGCAGCCGCGTCCTCTGCGCCATACATGGCCGCCTCTGAGCCATGTTCTTGAGCGGCGGCAATCTCTTTTGCGCCGCCGAGCGGTGTCAACCGCGCAACCACACAGGCCGCAGCCAGCCGAGGCGAGATAGAGTTGGCGATTTCAAGGGGCGTGGTGCCTGCGGGCACCTCGCGAATGGCCCCGTCGGGCAGGTGTACGGCTATGGTCTGTGCGTTCATGGGCTTAAGGGTCCTGGGATTTCCGGCCGCGGTTATTTTGTTTCACGGCAACATTCCAGAATATACCGAAGAGCGCCGGAGCCGCTTGCTCACTGAAGCGATCCGTGCCCATCGAGGGCCATTGAGCGCGCTGAATTCCATTGTGGAAACCGTTGTTCCAGCGCCTGAACCGGGCAATTTTAGCCGGAGATTCTACTCCGCCGCCTTCTCCTCGTGATATTCCATCTCGGTGTTGATGGCCCAGATGTTGTCCTTGGCGGCAACCCCATTGACGATATTGTCGACGGCGGTCATGGCGGTCAGCATCGAGTGGTCCTGGTTGTTGTATTTGTGCATGCCGTTGCGGCCCACCAGGAAAAGATTCTCAAGGCGGTCAATATAACTGCGAATCACATCGAAGCGGTCATAGCTGCCGAAGTAGGCGGGATACGTTTTGGGAACGTGAACAACATGCGCGTCTTCCACATCTTCCGCCTTGAGAATGCCGATTTTTGCGATCTCCGCAATGGCCAATTTTGCCATCTCCTCATCGGAGAGCTTCCACAGCGGGTCAGTATCGTTGCAGAAATATTCCAGGCCAATCCAGACCTTATCCTCGCCGCCAACCAGCCACGGGCTCCAGTTATTGAAGATTTGCACCCGGCCGACAACCACATCGGGTTCCTGAATATAGATCCAATTGTCCTTGAGCGGCGAGCCGTCCTTCTCCGTGACGGCCAGCTTCGAGGCAAGCAACCCGACGGTGATAAAGTCGCGATACATCAGGCCTTCGCTGACTTCCGTTACCTCGGCGGGAACCTTCTCCGGGGCCTGCGCTGAGATGGCGCGAATCAGATCGCGAACCGGCATGGTCGAAAAAAAATAGTTTCCCGCAAAGGCCGCTCGCTCTCCGGCCTCGTTGACGCCCTCGACAGAAACCACGCGGTTGCCTTCCACGCGGATTTTGTCGATCTGAATGCCGAAATGAATCTCGCCCCCGTCTTTGCGAACCACATCAGCCGCGTGTTCCCAAAGCTGGCCGGGGCCGAATTTGGGGTAGAGAAACTTCTCGATCAGCGAAGTTTCAGTCTTCTTCTGCGCGATGTCGCCGGTCTTCCTCGGGCTGAATGATTTCCTGAGGAAGTGCGCCACCACGCTTAGGAGCGAGAGCCCCTTGATGCGCTGCGCTCCCCATTCGGCGCTGATCTCGCGGCAAGGCACTCCCCAGACCTTTTCCGTGTACGACTCGAAAATCATCCGGTAGAGCTGCCGGCCAAAGCGGTTGATGATGAAATCTTCCAGCGTGTGTTCTTCGCGCTTGGGCAGCAGAGCCGAGCGCATGTAACTGACGCCGCAGCGCACCGTGCGCACAAGGCCCATGTTTATGAACGTCGCCGCTTTCAGGCTGATGGGATAGTCAAAGAACCGGCGCAGATAATAGATGCGGCTTTTGCGCTGGCGGACAAGCATCACCAGATCCTCTGTTTGAGGATTATGCGCATCAGTAGCCTCGGGAATATCGCGTTGCTGATTCTGGTAGCGGAGCTGTCCGCCTTCGTTTGCGCCAGCCTCGACGGGCATCATCTCCAGCCACCAGCGCATCACGCGATCCGACTTGGAAAAGAAGCGATGGCCGCCAATGTCCATGCGGTTGCCCTTGTAGCGGACAGTGCGCGAGATGCCGCCGGCTTGCTGGCTCGCTTCGATCACGATGGGTTTGATTGCGGAACGCCGCTGGAGCTCGATGGCTGCCGTAAGGCCGGCCGGACCTGCTCCGATAATGATCGCCGTCTGTTCAGTCACATTCTTGCCTGTCTGCAGTGAATAATTTACTCATTCGAGAGGTGCACAGCGCGCATAGCATCGCTCACTCAAGGGTACGCGGTTTCGCCCATGATTTTCTAAATGAAATATCTGAAAGTCAAAAATGCGCGAGGACGACACTCGTGGGGCTGTCTGACTTCCGGCAATCCCGCGTCAGGTTCCCGGCGTTTGCGCGGTCTTCATGGGGCGTACAATTCCCGCGGCCGCAAGAATGCATACGGCGGGCATGACCGGTAACCTGTAACGCGCAGTTGCTTCCGGTCCCACCGCAGCCGCTGTTGCTGCGAAGAAGTAAAGCGATGTTCCCAGCAGCAACCATAAACACGCATTGCGCATATCGCTCCAGATGACTCCCCATACTGCAAGCAGGTACAGTCCCAGCAGCACAACCACAAACGCGGCCTTCTCCGCCGCCACCCAAGGATATGCTCGGGCGAGTGCTATTGCCCCACTGGCTGGACTCTTAAAGGCTATTAGCGAATCTGCAAAACCAGTGCCATTCGGATACAGCAGGCGATGATAGACTCCCGCTCCAGGGTTGATTACCAATCCAGACAAGGATGCGAGATACGAGCGCAGGTAAATCCCAAAATGCGCTCGTATGACTCGGAGAGCTTCGGAGTGCATAAAGGTCAGGCGCTGAGCCTGGCTCCATCCAGTTTGCTCAGGATGCCGCGCAAGGTAAGACTCGCAGAGATAATCTTGTTCGCTGGGATTGGCATACCCGGCAAAGCCTGACTCCTTACGCACATCAATGAAGTTCCGGTGCTCGGCGCGGGCTGTAACATCTGCGGAACCAATGAAATAGAGGTTATAATCGCCGGCGCTTGAAAACCCGCTATAGCCAGTCTCAACCCAATTGCGCATCTGCCATGCAGCCAGCCATGGCAGCACGCTGATCAACAGCACAGCGGGCGCCTTCCAGCGGAGGCCTTTGACGCGCACCAGCACCAGGAATAATCCCAGAGCCAGTAGAATCGGCAGGTAATAGCTGACCGGACGCACAAAGGTTGCCGCGGCAAGCCACAGCCCAGCCGCGGCAAGCGCCCGTAAATGGTGTTTGCGCAAGAACTCAGTCAATCGCTCCATGCTGAGTAGGAAAAGCGCAAGAAACAGAGTTTCCGACAATAACATGACGGAATTGGCGACGGAAAGCGGCTCAAAAGCGAATATCCAGGCTGCGCCCAGTGCGATGCGGTCATCGTCGAAGACCGTCCGTCCCAGCTTCCAAACAAGAATCACGGAGAAGACTGAAAGAATTACATTTGCCAAGGCCGCGGCGGGCAGGCCGGCAAGGCTCGTCAGGGCAAGAAAGAGCGCATATCCCGGTTGGCGCAGCAGGTCCGGCGCGCCGTCCGCAACAAAGCGGCCATGCAGAAGGAGGTTGCGTCCCGGTTCGAGATAAGAAGGTGTATCAGCGCTGATAATTGCATTGGTCCCGCAGCGGGCGAGCGCTACAACCAGCAGAGCCACGCGAACAATTGCCGCGGCAATCAGCGGCCCGGTCAGGCGCGGCGTCCACCATTCATTTTCAGAGCACCGATTCGCGGCCGGGCCCCTCGCTTCGCTGCTCATGAAAACCATCGTACTATGGAAAACTCCCCTGCTAAATGGAACGAATCAACAGAGCTGCATGCGTCGAATTGCACGGCGACTTTCCATCGGCAGTTCCAGCGCATCTTCAGCGCGCAAGCG